>JABAOF010002271.1_pt1 | contig 43979 bp, 42 predicted proteins | sample 7062171 | NCBI WGS metagenome assembly JABAOF01 (sample SAMN14538628, study PRJNA623070) | marine sediment metagenome | biome: marine biome [ENVO:00000428]; feature: marine pelagic biome [ENVO:01000023]; material: deep marine sediment [ENVO:00002113] | place: India: Gulf of Khambhat ... | reverse complement strand
ATATAATTTGACAATATTTGTCAACTTTTATCACCAGTATCTTCACTATTTTTTCATACATCTAAGACGATTTCTGCTCCAGACTTTTCTCTTTTTATTGAAACATAAGTCTGAGAAGATATTCGCACGGCTGCCACAACAGTTCCTAATGTTTGCAGAGAATCCTTAGAGTGTCAATCATCCGTAGAGAGGATTCTAAAGGTGAATTTTGAATTCTTTTCCTCATCTATAAGGGTTATGCGGCTCACCGCAACAGAGGAGAGCTTCTGGACCGCTCAATCCGGCTAATGTACAAGGCGTTTTTAAACAAATTCTCATCAATTATTTTATGATCAGCCGCAATAAAAACTGGTGATCAGAATCTGGGATAAAAAAGAAATCTCGGTAACGATTGAATACTTGAAAGTTGGATGAAGGCTGGATGGGCTTGAATATCAGAAAGCTTGAATTGACTTTGGAAAGACTCTAATAATTCTCCCACCAATCACCGATTTCCTGGGGCTTCCCCGATTCATTCCTGTATATAAACCGTGCGGCTCTTTCTCCCTCTCCATTTTCTTGCTCAAAAATAATCACTTTACAGAGGGGCGCAATCTGGTCGAAATACTCTCTGGCTTTAACTCTCGCTTCCTCAAAGGAATAAGTCGATTCATCGAATAAGATCGGGAAACCGACTTTTTCCTTATATCCTCTTATATAGTATCTTCTGTCCATTTATCCCTCCTCTCTAAAATCTGCCGCGACTCTGAGCATCCTGTTCAAGGCGCGCCTTGCTATCCCAGGTGGACGATATTTGAAAAACCTCATGAATAGCACAAACAAACGCCAAGACACATCCTGCAACATAGGTTTATCCTTTCACCTGATGAAAGTTGAATAAGGCATCTTTTAAAGGCATGAGTCTTTTCCCCGAAGGAACTGAATCCGTCTCGATTCTTTTTCTCATCTTCTTTCCGAGTGGGAGTAAAGCCCCGCAAAAACCGTGCGGCTAAATCTCCATAGTTTAGTCGGTCGAATCTCATCAAAATTGAATGGTAAACCCCTGTTTCTTATTGAATTCAATTTGAAGGGAGGGGATGGCTGGCGCGCCTGGAAGGACTCGAACCCCCGACCCGCTGCTTAGAAGGCAGCTGCTCTATCCGACTGAGCTACAGGCGCGCTTTCTATTTCTCTATTGATTCAACCTGTTCGCATGAACGAAGCCAATCTTTCTTTATCTTCTAATCGGGGAGATCGGATTTGAACCGACGACCTCCTGCTCCCAAGGCAGGCGCGCTAACCAGGCTGCGCTACTCCCCGGCATCACAAAATAACATTAGAAAAAGGGGACAGACCTTGATGATGGGGTCAGGCCTTGTTAAGGTCGATGCCTAAAAGCTTTAATCAAGCCTTGGTGTTAATATATAGACAAGGCCTGACCCCGTATTTGTCATCATCAAGGCATGTCCCCTTTTTCTGCCTTTTTTGTCCCTCATTTTTATAGCAAAACAACGAGTAGTTGTCAATTTCACTCCCTCTTAAGACCTCTCTCTATTTCCTTTTTATCTATTTTAACGATGACTGGTCTTCCGTGAGGACAGAGGGATGAATTTGAAGTCTTGAAGAGCTCTTCAACGAGATAACTCATCTTTGCCAAGGTCAACGGTTGACCGGCCTTGACAGCTGTTTTACACGCCAATGTGGCCAGTATACTCTTCTTTTTATCTTCGGCCCTGTTCTTTCTCAGGTCTTCAAGGAGAGAGAGAAATATTTCCCTGGCCTCGTCCTCTTTGAACAAATCAGGAAATTCTTTCAAAGAGAAGCTCCTTCCGCTCATGGCTTCTACCCTAAAGCCCGCCTCTTCCAGCGAATCTCTGTTGTCTTCCAGGCTTAACACCTGGGATGGCGAAAGTTCAAAGAGGATAGGAAAAAGAGCCAGTTTTTGAGGCCATTTCTTTTTCCTGTCGATATCCTGATATTTTTCAAAAAGAACCCTCTCATGGGCGTTATGTTGATCGATGATGAATATTCCGTCTTCTGAAGAGGCAACAATGTAAGTATCCTCGTACTGCCCCAGAACTCTCGGGAAAATCCCTTCATCTTTTTCTGGAGAAGGAAACAGTCTCTCCGCCTCCACCGGCCTTCTATCTGCAAACGGGAAACTTCGCCCGCCCCTCTCCTCTTTTATTTCCAGCCTGCGCTTTTCTCCCTCCTGGCTGGGATAAACTTCTTTTACTCCCTGTTCTCTCAACATGGCTTTTTCTATACTGTGGAGGACAAGTTGAAAAAAAGGACGGGAATCCCTGAACCTGACTTCTGCCTTGGCGGGATGGACATTGACATCCACATCATCAAGGGGGCAGGAGAGAAAAAGGAATGCCTCAGGATGCTGGTCTTTCTCCAAGAAGCCTTTGTATGCTTGATTCAGAGCCGCCTGGAGAGTCCGATCCTTGATCATCCGCGTGTTCACAAAAAAGAGCTGGTGTGTCCTGTCTCGACGTCCTGAGGGAGGAATCGACGCATACCCAAACAGACGCCTTCCTTCCTCCTCATGGTCGACTTCCATGAGATGTTCCACTAGGGATTTTCCATAAACTTGAAAAATCCTTTCCTTGAGAGTCTTGACAGGAGGATAGTCAAAGACTTGACGCTTTCCGTGAATCAAAGAAAACCTCACATCATGATTAGCGAGGGAAACAAAAGTCAAGTATCTGACGATCAAGTTCAGTTCAGACCTTTCTGAACGGAGAAATTTCTTTCGTGCGGGCAGGTTGAAGAATAAGTCTCGAACTTCTACAGACGTTCCCATAGGAAAAGCAATATCTGAGACCTGGACAACCTCCTCTCCCTCTCTTTCTATAAGAGTTCCCTTTGCTCCTTTTCCATTCGAAGTCTTCAAAATAATCCTTGAAACCGCAGAAATGCTGGGAAGTGCTTCTCCTCTAAAGCCCAGAGTGGCTATGCGGCTGAGGTCCTCAATCGTCTCAATCTTGCTGGTTGAATGCCTTTCAAAACAAAGAAGAGCATCCTCCCGGGACATCCCATGTCCATTATCCGTGATCCTGATCAGTTTTTTCCCCCCTGAAATAAGTTCTGTTTTTACCTCTGAGGCTCCGGCATCCAAAGAGTTCTCTACCAGCTCCTTGACTGCAGAAAACGGCCTTTCGATGACTTCGCCTGCAGCAATTTTCTGCGCCACTTCTTGAGGAAGAAGAATAATATTTTTCATGGGCTCTATTGTATCCTTAATCCTGTCTGCTGTTGAATTCAAGCATAGTGGCATTTCATAAAAAAACAGTTAGCTTGTCAATAGCAATAGGGGACGTTCCCCAAGGGGACACCCTATCTCTAGCAATTGGCTTCATGGAAATCATTAAATGAAAGTGTGTCTCTGTGGGGAACATCCCCATATTTCATTATCTCCTCCAATTGGTTTCATGAGAATCATCAAAAGCTTGGGTGTCCCCTTGGGGAACGTCCCCATATTTTACCTTGGGGAACGTCCCCATATTTTATTTAACTGAAACAAAAGGGCTGTCTTTAAGATACGCGCGCCACAGCCTTTCCCGTCCTTGCCTGATGCCGATCCGAGGCCTCCACAGCAGCTCTCTTTCTTTTCGTTCTTTTCTTAATCCTTCTCTAATAGAGAGAGGAGACTTTGGAGAAGAAACCAACAGGCCGTTCAAAGCCAGGTCAATGCTCAATGCCTGGCAGAGCTTCGCTGGGCCTGAACACAGGTTTTTAATCTTGTCAGTTTTTCGCCGTGCCTTCATCAGCGAAATCCCTTCGAGAGGCTCTACGGCCCGTATCAGGACAGCCGCGGGGAAATTTTCTCTTTCTGTGACCACATTGAGCATGTAATGCAGTCCATACGTGAGGTAGACAAAAGCTCTGGCTGGCGATCCATACAGTATCTCGCTTCTTTTTGTCCGACCTCTATGCGCGAAGGAGGCCGGGTCATCCTCGCCGCAATACGCTTCAGCTTCCACGATTATTCCAGATGTAACGCCCTCCTTTGAAGCCCGCACAAGAACCATGCCGATCAGGTCTTCCAGAACGTCCAGAGTCGGACGCGCGTAGAATGAAACAGGAAGGATCATTGGGTACGGACCACAAGATTCAGGACTGAGGCGGATTGACGACTTCGCCTCTTGTCTCTCTTTCATCCACTTGTGTGATTAATACTTTCACTTCATTTTTTTCACTATAAAGTGAAGAAGGAACACACACTCTAAAATAATTAGAGGTCAAAACTTCGTCCTGTGTCTCTCCTTTCTTGACGACAACAGCCTCACATTCCTCCCCTAAAAAATTCCGGCGGAAATCTTCATTCTTCGTCCTGGATAATCTTCTTAAAAGTGCGGCTCTCTCCTTTTTCAACCTGTCATGAACCTGGTGCCAGGATGCAGCCGCAGTTCCCGGGCGAGCGGAATAGGAAAAAACATGAAAATAGGTCAGCGGTGATTGTCTCAAGAATGAAAAGGTCTGCTCGAATTCTTCCTCGGTCTCTCCAGGAAATCCGGCGATGATATCGGCTCCCAGAGAAGCACGCGGGGATTTCTCTCGGAAACTCGAGAGAATCTCATTGTAGGCCTCAACTTTACTCCTTCTTCCCATGCGGCTCAGTATATCATCCGACCCACTCTGGAGTGAAAGGTGAAAATGAGGACATATTTTCTCACTTGTTGCAATAAACTCAATCAGAGATGGCTTTAAAAATCGGGGGTCAAGCGAACTTAACCTCATTCTTGAAAGTCCCTCTATTTCACTAATCTCACCTAGAAGCTCCAGTAAGGAGCTCTGGGGTTTAAGGTCCAATCCATAAGAACTGAGATGAATCCCGGTCAGGACAATCTCTTTGAAGCCCTGTGCATTGAGTGCCTTCAACCGAGCCACTATTTCTTTCTTCCCAACGCTTGCACTTTCTCCTCTTACACTGGGGATGACGCAAAAAGTGCATCTGAAATTGCATCCATCCTGAACTTTCACCAGGGCTCGAGAACGAAAAGCAGACGTCGATATATCATCCTGAGGGCTAGCATGAGACAGGATCTCTGTCAAAATATTCTCTTTTTCTGCATTGGAGAAAATCCGCCAGACCCGTGGCATTTTTTTTAGCTCCTCGGGGGACCTCTCGGCATAGCATCCAGTAACGATCAGCCTGGCCTCTGGATTCAGACGTGATACCTTTCTTATGAAGCTTCTCGTATCGCTGTCCGCGCGGCTGGTCAAGGTACAGGAATTGATCACAACGAAATCACTCTGCAGAGAATCTTTTTCCAGTTTTAATCCCTTCTTCTGAAGCGCATCTGTCCAGCAGAAAGCTTCCGCTTGATTGACGCGACAGCCGAAAGTCTGGATTGAAAACGAAGTCATATTTTCTTCTGGATGTCCTTGGATTTACTCTCAACCTGAGATTCCATTTTCTCTCGATATTTCTTCAGCTTTTCACTCAAAGAAGGATCCTTCAGGCCTAATACTTGGATCGCGAGGAGAGCGGCATTCGCCGCGCCAGATTTTCCCAGGCCCATCGTTGCCACCGGAATTCCTTTTGGCATCTGCACAGTGGAGAGGAGAGCGTCCAGACCATTTAAGGTGGGGCTTCCGACAGGGACTCCGATAACAGGACGGATGGTGTGGGCTGCCACCACTCCTGCCAAATGAGCCGCTTTACCCGCCATGGCGATAAATACCTCTGCACCATCCTTCTCGCAGGACTCTATAAGCTTGACCGTCCTTCCGGGAGACCGATGAGCAGAAGTGATTTCTAGTTTGTGAGACACTTGAAACTCTTTGAGTATACCTAAAGCCTCCTTGGCAACTTCCAAATCCGAATCACTCCCGATAAAAATAGCGACTTTCATTCTCCTCCCTCCTTAACGGCACCGATATCCTTCCGAAAATGCATGCCTTCAAAGGATATTCCAGAGATAGCCTTGTATATTTTTTCTAAAGTCTTATCGAGATTTTCTTCCGAAGCACAAATACCGACCACTCGTCCTCCGTTCGTGTAATATCCTCCATCCTGGTACTTTGTTCCGGCGTGGAAGATCTTGATTCCAGGCATTCCTGAAGTCTCTTCGAGCCCCTCTATCTTCTTCCCCTTTTCGTAATCCAGCGGATACCCGCCAGAAGCCAAAACCACGCAAGCGGACGCATTAGAGCTCCACTCTATCTGTTTCTCCCCTGCACTTTCCTCCACTATTGAAAGAAGGATATCAATAAAGTCACTCTCCATCCTCAACACCTGGGGTTGTGTCTCTGGGTCTCCAAACCGACAGTTATACTCGAGCACTCGAGGCCCTTCCTCTGTGAGCATCAACCCCACATACAGGACTCCCTTATACTTTCTTCCCTCTTCACGCATGTGATTCACTGTGGGGAAGACGATAGATTCCATGATCTCTGAAAAGAAATCCTCATCGATGAAGGGAGACGGAGAAATGGCTCCCATCCCTCCTGTGTTCGGGCCCTTGTCTCCTTCAAAAACCGCCTTGTGGTCCATTGTCGTCACAAGCGGGAGGACATGTGTTCCGTCGGAAAGGACGATGAATGATGTCTCCCTTCCCCTCAAGAATTCTTCCACAAGGACTCTTCTTCCCGCTTCCCCAAATTTCTTCTCCACCATGATCAGATTGATCGCGGCTTCGGCCTCTTGACGATCCTTGCAGATGATGGCTCCTTTTCCCGCAGCCAACCCATCGGCTTTGACGACCAAAGGGAAAGAGAACTTTCCAGAGTCGAGAACCCCCACTGCCTGTTCTGGAGAATCCGCCACTTTGGCCCGGGCGGTCGGAATGTTGTGACGCTCCAAAAACTGCTTGGCAAACACTTTACTGCCTTCCAGTTCGGCTGTTTTTTGATCCGGACCGAATATTTTCAGGCCTCTTTTCTCAAATTCATTGACTATCCCCAGGGTCAGAGGAAGCTCAGGCCCCACCACAGTCAGGTCAATCTGCCTGCTTTCGGCAAAATCCGCCAGTTCTTTGATGTCGGAATCACCGATAGGGACATTCTCACCGATACTCATCGTGCCTGGATTTCCCGGGGCACAGAAGAGTTTGTCAAGCTGAGAGCTCTGGGCCAATTTCCAGGCCAATGCATGCTCTCTTCCTCCTGAACCAACCACTAATACTTTCATCTCATATTCCTTTTTCTGCCCTGAATTAAATCCAGATTGAATCATTCTGACAAAAAAGGACCTGCCCGTCAATGCACGCCGGCCCTCTTCTGCCTTATATAATTTCCTCCAGGTTCTCTTTGAGCATTTCTGCGAAACCCGGGTAGACAAACACACTATTCAATATTTTCGTAGCAAGGGGTACAGCTTCTTTCGGAGGAAGACAGAATTTCATCTCGAGAAAATTCTTGCGGAATTCTTTCACATCCTCTTTGATATTTTTATTCCTTATGACGACATCCGCGATCAATCCTGAAAGAACGTCGAAATCCTTCTCTTCCATCCCGAAGCGGGTCATTTCCTGGACACCCATCCGGATTCCACTCGCCTCGAGGAATGTTTCATCATCGGGTAAAGCTTGATAATTCGTGACGATGTTGTTCTCTTCAAGCCGGCGGGCGATTTCGTTTCCAAGCCCGTACTCTCTCACCCGCATCAGGACTTGATGGGTCTCTGTGAATCCATCCTTCTCGTCCCCTTCGACCTGAATTCCCTTGTCTTTCAGAGACCGGGCAAAGGCTTTTGCATTGCTACAGACCTGGCTCTGGTATTCCTCCTTAAACTCGTTCATCTCATAAGCTGCCGCTAACAGTGCCAGAAGGGTCCCCAAATGATGATTGCTCGTTGAACCGGGAAAAGCTCGGCCCTTGATATCCAGCCAGAGCTTTCGAAGGGGGCTTCCTTTGGGAAAGTTTCCCGCGATGACTCCCCGCTGAGGACCGAAAAAGGTTTTGTGCGTGCTTCCGGTTATGACGTCCGCTCCTTCCTGAAGAGGAGTCTGAAACTCCCCGTAGATTCCCAGGACATGAGCCATGTCATACATGATAACCGGGCGCACCTCCCAGTCCTTGACCAAATCCGATACAAACTTCACCGGCTCCTGGTAGATGAACATGCTCTTGCCAAAAATCACGAGTTCAGGTTTATGTTGTTCGATGAGTTCACCGAGTCTATCTGTGTCGATTTTATAGAAATTCTCCTTCAAAACGGGAAAATTGATGACATTATCCTTTCCCGTTTCAGGATTTTCAGCCACAAAGTTGAATAAAGCTCCCATGGGCTGAGAGCTGAGATGCCCTCCTTTGGTCAACGCATTGTTCATGACCAGCCTCATCTTGCGCATCGGTTGACCCTCAGGACGATCGCGGTTCAGAAAACGCACCATTCCCTTGAAGACGACCTCATTGGCCATTTGTCCGCTTATCGTCCTGAGTTCGACCTCTGAGCAGCCGAAATATCGAGCGAATTCCTGCTGTGCTTCTTCCTCAACATCTCTGATGAAATCCGTTCCTTGATAAAAATAAATCTCTTCACCTTTCATGGTCCTGTGTTCTGCGTAGCGGCCGGAGGGATCGGAAATCTCACACATTTTCACCAGGAGAGAAGGGGTTGTTTCAGATGGAATGAGGTTAAACGATGCGCTCTGCCGCCAGTTATTGTTCTCTTGTATTTTATCAGATAAAGATCGGATCTTATCATGAAATGATGACATTCTTTTTTCTCCTCTTTTTAAGGCTTAAAATTTCTTTCTTCTAAATCAAATATTTTCTGGAGCCGGTCCTGATGTCTTCCTCCCTCAAATTCAGTATCCAACCAGATTCGAACAATATTGAGTGCCTCATCCTGAGGAAGGACTCTTCCACCCAGTGTCAGACAGTTTGAATCATTATGACTCCGGCTCATTTCAGTTGAATATTCATCCTGACAGGGAGTGGCCCGGATCCCTTTGAACTTATTGGCCACGATAGTCATCCCAAGACCTGTTCCACAGACCAATATGGCTCTATCAGATTGCCCGGAACAGACGCTTTTGACCGCTTTCTCTCCAAACTCAACATAATCCACCCTTTCTTCAGGCCCGCAGCCAAAATCCTCATACTCTATCCCTCTTTCAGATAGATAGGCCAGAATGCTCTGTTTGAGTTCATACCCCGCGTGGTCCGAAGCCGTTGCGATTTTCACATCCTCCTCCTTTCTCAAACGAATGAATCCGGTTTCCTTTATTTCTTGATGTGTCATTATAACAAGATTTCGATGAAATAAAAAAGGGGTCGCAGTCGTCACTTTGATAGAGGAGGTAACTTGGGTTGAAAGAGTATCAGGTCAAGGTCTTGGGCGGCTCAATCAGGATCAAGCTTCAACGTTAGGCTTTTGCAGCCAGGCCTTTGGGATTAATTTAGGTCAGGCCTTGGCAGGATGGATGTCTACCCAACTGGAATCACGCCATGGGTATAGACATACAGAAAAGAACTGCCTCTGAAAGCCAAATTCCAACTGGAGCAAGGCCATCCCTGAATGCTATCTAATCATTTACCCATATAAAATAGAAAAGAACCAATATATCTAAAGTCAATCTTCTTAGGAGGGAACGGTTTATAAAAATGAGAGCTGATGCTTATTTCTGTATTGGCTTGTCCTGTTTTATGAGAGAGGCCGCCTCCGGGAAAACTTCGATGGCCTTTAAAACAACCGGGTCATCCCTCTGATAAGCCCACCATCCATCTTCCTGGCTCCAGAGTGCGGAAAATATTTCTTTTTCCAGCCATCTCTTTATTTCTACCATCGTCGATTCAAATTCAGCCGGATCATATTCGATTTTGGCCTCCTGCAGATATGATTTAAAATCCTCGATGACTTTTGAGTCGGCTCTAAAATCCCGGCCGATAACTGTCTTCCCATCGACATTTTCGGTCTTTGCCCGCATTTCCCTAGGGAAAATAAACATTCTCGAAAGAAGAGTTTCCTTCTTCAAAAATTTTCTCGTGTACGAAAAGAACGCGCCTTTGTAAATGAAATAATAAATGATATCATCCAAAGAAGATTTCACTTCATAGTCTGGAGATATTCCTCCCTGCCCCAGAACTTTCCTTCCCCCGATCGTATACCTCACTTCTCTTTTTTCCTCAGGGGCCTTCTTGCTTAATAGGTAATCATCGATGCGGGTGTAATCTCTTTGGATGGACCGGCCGCTCGGGGTGAAATATCTTGCCGTAGTCAGCGCCACGGCAGCATTATGGCTAATCGGGAACACAGTCTGCACGAGCCCCTTTCCAAAGGAGTCTTCACCGACAATTAAACCTCGATCATTATCTTTTATGGCACCGCTAACAATCTCAGGGGCACTGGCACTCCCTCTATCAATTAATATCACGAGGGGCGTCTTCTCGTATTGATTGTCCTTCAAGGCGCGAAACTCCCTGTTGAAATCCCTGTGTCTTCCCTTCATCGAAACAATGACAGCGCCTCTGGGAAGGAACTCGTCTGAAATCTCTATTGACTGGACAAGAGTTCCTCCAGCGTTTGTCCTCATATCAAGTATGAGCCTCTTCATTCCCTGCTTGGTTAATGAGGCCATTTTCTCCTCAAATTCCCTTGTCGTCGTTCCGGAAAAACCACGGATTCTGATGTATCCGATATCATCCTGAAGGATGAACGCATAAGAAATGCTGTGGAGTGGAATCTCCTCCCTGGTCACAGTCATCTCTAGAGGTTTCTCCAACCCCTCGCGAGTAATCGTGATGTTGATCTTCGTTCCTTTAATGCCCCTTAATTTCTGCACGGCTTGCCGGCTTGTTATATTCTTCGTGCTTTCCCCATTGATATGAGAAATGACATCTCCAGGGAGAACACCCAGTCTGTACGCTGGCCCCCCTTCGATGGGAGAGATGACGACCAAGCGATCTTCTTGCTTCTGAATCAAGATGCCCAGCCCATGGTATTTCCCCTCATAGTCTTCTGTCATCCGAGCCAGATAATCGGGATCCAGAAAATAGGAGTGAGGGTCCAGAGTCTGGAGCATCCCCCTAATAGAAGAATAGGTCAACTGGTCAAGATCGACATCCTCAAAATAATATTCCTCGAGTAGAGATGCGACGGAAGCAATCTTTTTGTAAGAGTATCCCCATATATCTTCATCCTTAGCCGGAAGCAGGACGAGCACAAGGATCAAGGCAACAAGCAAAATGATCTTTCTCTTCATGACAGTTCCACTGATTTAAATACTACCAAAGCCGCGGGCTCTTGTAAAGTTGATATTGACTTCCGGTATCTGGACCAGGTTCCATTTTCCACTTTTTGGCTCAATAAAAGAGAATTGAGTTGAGATTATTATTTACCAATGAGGAGGGACAACGGAAAAAAGTGACCTGACTCCATTTGTCGGCTCCGCCTGTATAACGATATCTTTTCATGAAATCCCCTTTTCCTTGACTTCTCCTAGTCATGAGGCTATATTTCCATAAGCATCTGTCATTCAAAGAGAAGAGAAAATGTTCGGTAACATCGGATTTCCTGAGATACTCGTTATTCTTGCTCTTGCGCTTCTCATTTTCGGACCGAAAAAGCTTCCAGAGATCGGAAGGTCAATCGGGAAAGCCCTGAGAGAGTTCAGGAGGACTTCGGATGAAATCAAAGAAAAAATCGAAGAAGAGATCCAGGCCGATGAGCTGAAAGACATAAAAGAAGAGATTGAAAAGGACATCGAAGGCGATGAGGAAGGGAAAAAAGTCACCTGACAGTATGACCTTCCTCGAACATCTCGGTGACCTCAGAAAAAGATTATTCCACTCCTTCTTGGCTATCATCTTTACAATATTTCCGGCCTGGTTTTTCCACGAACAGATCTTCGAGATCCTCGCTCGTCCAATCAATCAATACCTTCCTGAGGGAGAAACCATGGCCGTCACAAGGCTGCCCGAAGCCTTTATGGTTTACATTAAAGTTTCCTTCCTGGCAGCTCTTTTTGTCGCTTCTCCGTATATTTTTTTTCAGTTCTGGAAGTTCATCGCTCCTGGCCTCTACCAGAGAGAGAAGAAATATGTCATTCCTTTTGTCTTCTTCACGTCTATCTTTTTTATCAGCGGAGCCGCCTTCGCCTATTTCATCGTTTTCCCCTTTGCCTGCCGTTTTTTCCTGAATATGTCAGCCGACTTTGAATTGGTTATTAAGATAGATGAATATTTCAGCCTGGCTCTTAAAGTCATTCTTGGAATCGCAATAGTATTCGAGCTTCCCACGTTGGTTTTCTTCCTCTCTCGAATGGGCTTGATCACCGCGAAATGGATGGCTAAGAAATTCAAATACGCCTTCCTGGCCATCTTTATTATCGCTGCTATCATTACTCCAACTCCTGATCCGATTACCCAGAGCATTGTCGCTGTCCCGATGCTCGCACTTTACGGGATAAGCATCGGGATCGCTTTTCTCTCTGAAAAAAGAAAAAAAGAGAAAGCCAAAGAATCGGAATCCGAGGAAGATTTAGCCGGATAAACATATATTTAGCCGACAGAATGAGGAACAAAGAGAAAGTTATTATCCGGAAGGTTCCCGATTACGACCCGAAAATCATAAAAAAAATCATCCAGGAAGGCATTAAGGATTTCGGCCTGGCCCCTCAAATCAAGGGGAGAATCACCATCAAACCCAATGTGGTCATCGCCCATCCAAAAATGGCCCCGTCTGCATTCACACGTGCTGAATTCATCGATGGATTGCTCGGCGCGCTGGAAGCAGAGAAAAGAGACGAAATAAATACTGTGCTTTCTGAAAAATCAGGCGCCGGACTGCCCACAGCCAGGATGTTCAGGCGTGCAGGGTATCACAAACTCAAAAAAAAACACAAAACTAAACTGCGCCCTATTGAAGAAGCGAAAAAAAAGACGGTTCAACTTCAAAAAGGAGAAGTCCACACAAAGGCGACCACTGCCCAAGAAATCGTGGACAATGATTTTCTCGTCTACACGCCTAAACTGAAGAGTAACGTCTTGAGCCAGGGAATATCCGCCGCCCTGAAGCTCAACATCGGACTGCTCATGGATAAAGAAAGACTGCGGAATCACAATTCTGAACTGGACAGGAAAATCGTCGACCTCCTGGAAGTCGGCACCCCTGATTTTATCGCCACGGATGCCGTCGAGATCGGCACAGGAGGAAATCAAATGACACAGCATGGCCGACATCTGGGAATAATCCTGATGGCGACGAATCCTCTGTCCCATGATGTGGTTTGCGCTCATATACTTCATCTCGACCCTCAAAAAATCCAGCATCTGAGGCTGGCTCACGAGAGGGGCTATGGTTCGCTCAGTTTGGATGATATCGAAATCGAAGGGGACATCTCACTGGAAGAGATCCAGCAAAAAACAAAAAACCTGGACCTCGGGATGGTCAGAGTCGATAAGGCCGACTGCAATATCCGGACGATTACCGGAGAGCCGTATTGCGTGGGAGGGTGTCACGGGATCTTCCTCGACTGGATGTATATGTTTAAAGACAGAAAACCCGAGCTCTGGAAGAATATGCCGGCCTGGACAGTTGTCATCGGTCAGTATGCAGGGGATGTATCAGCCCAAAGATTAATGGTGATCGGCACGTGCTCCAGAATCGACGGGAAGGTTCAGGCGAGAAAGCGAAGAAAAATCAGAGGCTGTCCCCCCAAGCACAAAGACCTCGTCCTCCAGTTTCTTCTCAAAGCCGGAATCATTAATCCTCTTTTCAGGCTGGACACAATCATCGATGCCTATTTTTTCCTTTTTCTTTCCTGGCTCAGGAGATTGGTCAAAGGCAGGTTGTAAGCCCATGGATGGACGACTCATCATCGAAAACAGACGCGTGGAGACAAAGGCAAAAATTGAATCCCTCAACCCGACTACCCTTAAACCTTTAGGCGAGGCCTGTCTGGCTTCTTCACAAGAGTGCCGCCACGCTCTCCAAGCCGCAAAAAAGGCTCTTCCTGCCTGGAAAGGACTATCGCTCAGAGAAAAAAGGAAAATCTTTATCGAAGCTAAAAAAATTCTCCTCCAGAGGAAAAATGAGGTGGCTCGTTTGATCACTGCGGAAAAAGGCACTCCTTTCCCAGAATCTTTATCCGTTGAAGTCCTGGGAGTTCTCGAAGCTCTGGATTACTACGGCCGGAACCTGAAAAAAACATTTCAACCCAAGAAGATGAAGCACCATGTCATTCTTTTTTCCCATAAGAAAAGCCATTTTCGCTTCGAGCCCTTGGGCGTGACTCTCATCATTTCCCCCTGGAACTTTCCTTTCCTCATCCCTTGCTGCGATATCCTGAGTGCAATCGCATCTGGAAACACAGTGGTCTTCAAGCCTTCCACATCGACTCCTTTCGCTGGGCTTTTAATCGGCGATATCCTCATCCAAGCGGGTCTCCCCCCGGGAGTTTTGAACATTGTGACCTGCAAAATCCCGCAGGCTGAAGAAATGGTTCTCCATCCGGAAATACAAACAATCCTATTCACCGGAAGTGTTTCCACCGGAAAAAGAATTTCCGAACTCGCCAGCCGTAATTTAACTCATCTCGTTCTCGAACTCGGAGGAAAGGATCCCATGATCGTCCTCAAGGATGCGGACCTGGAAAGAGCCTCCCGAGGAGCGGTCTGGGCGGCCTTCATGAACACCGGCCAAAGCTGTGGCTCTGTGGAAAGGCTCTATGTGGCGCGGGAAATCGCCGATGATTTTATTGAAAGGATTCTGAGTCATGTGAAAAAATTAAAGACAGGAGATCCTATGGAACCTGGAGTCGATATCGGCCCGTTGACAATTCTCAGTCAGCTTCAGATTGTCGAAGATCATATAAAGGATGCAGTCGAAAAAGGAGCTCAAGTGCTGTCTGGAGGCGCAGGGATTAAGGAATATCCGGGTTATTTTTTCCAGCCAACAATACTTTCGGGAGTCGACCACTCGATGAAGGTCATGAAGGAAGAAACCTTTGGTCCGGTGCTCCCGATCATGGTTTTTTCGGAACCGGAGGAAGCTGTTTCTCTCGCCAATGACTCCGATTATGGGCTGACGGCGTCCGTCTGGACTCGAGATAAACAAATGGCTGCCTGGATGGCCGAGAGAATCGAGGCGGGGACCATCACGGTGAACGACCACATGTATTCCTTCGCAGAGCCGGGAGCCATATGGGGAGGAATCAAGCAGACCGGAAGGGGGTACTCCCACGGACCATACGGCCTTCAAGAGCTAGCGAACATCAAATTCATCAGCCATGATTTCTCCAGAAAAAAAACTCAGACCTGGTGGTACCCTTACAGTGCCCAATGGCCAAAATTCCTGGAGAAAGCTCTTGATCTTTTTCACCACCATCGAATTTCAAATAAAATCAAGACCATGCTTTCCCTGCTGCCCCACAGGTCGAGGATTCGCGCGGGCAGCCCTCTTTTCAATTTCATAAAAAATATTCCAAAGATATTCAGAAAATGAAGCCAGAAGCGAAACTTATCGGTTTGACCGGGACAAACGGCTCAGGAAAAGGCGAGGCGGCAGCTTATCTTGAAAAGAAAGGATATGCCTATTTCTCCCTATCCGATGTGATTCGAGATGCGCTCCACAAAGGCGGGATAGAAGACACACGGGACAACCTTATCGAAAAAGGAAACGAATTGAGAAATAAGTATGGACCGGATATCCTGGCCAGACTGGTCATGGAAAAAGTGGAAGGCAAGGCTGTCATCGACAGCATCCGCAATCCTTCAGAGGTCGAATACCTGAGGAAAGAAAAGAAGTTTATTCTTCTGGCAATCGATGCGCCAGTCGAGTTAAGATATGAAAGAGTCAAACAGAGAGGCAGACAGGAATCCGCCTCGACTCTCGAAGAGTTCATAAAAAAAGAAAAAGAAGAAATGACAGACAGCGAGAAAGGACAACAACTCCACAGTTGCATGAAAATGGCTGATTTTGTCATTATGAATGACCGAGCTCTTGAAGATCTACACCGAAAGCTGGAGGAAATAGTATGAAGCCGAAAAGAGTTTCAAAGAATCAGTATTATTTGGGTATTGCCGAAGAAGTCGCCCGGCGCAGCACCTGTTTCCGCCGCTCTTTAGGGGCGATCATCATTCGCGACGACCAGATTATTTCCACTGGATACGTGGGAGCCCCGCGGAAGACCAAAGATAGCCTCGAGCACGGTTCCTGTCTCAGGGACAAGCTGAATATTCCTCACGGCCAGCGGTATGAACTCTGCCGGAGCGTTCATGCTGAGCAGAATGCAATCATCAACGCGGCTCGTGCCGGAGTCAGCCTTCTGGGTGGAGACATGTACATCTACGGCAGCGTTGCTGGCAAATTCCAGCCAATAGATGCGTTCCCTTGCTTCATCTGCAAGAAGATGATCATCAACGCCGGTCTGAACCGCATTATCTGCTCCACAGCTGATGGGAAAATGAAAATTTTCCGCGTGAGTGACTGGGTCAAGGACTGGAAGGAAGGAGATATCATCGACGACAGCCATCAATACGGCTGATAGGATACAGGTTTCTAATGAAATTCATGAGTCACTCCGCATCTACACCAACAATAAAAGTCTTGGAGGCAAAAAAATGAAAACTCAGTCCATAATCCGGCTTCTTCTCGGTCTGTGTTTACTCCTCTGGACTTCACAGGCGTTCTTTTCCTCAGGACAGGAGAACCAGTCAGCTGCCAAGACCGAAATCAACCTGCTTCAACTTCTGGAAATCACTCCCTCTCCGGAATCCATCGATTACATCCGGAATAAGACGCAGTTTCAGCTTCACACGTTACTGACAGAGCAGCGTCACCCCAAAACCTGGGACTTGAGTGAGAGGATCCAAAAGGATTCTAGAGCCGGCCTCAAAATGCTTTTTTCTGTGGATGAAGATATTGTGGACAAGCTCCGTTCCCTATCCAGAGAAAAAGGACCCCTGGAGCAGGCTGTTCAAGCTATCGAAGAGGCCCTCCTTTCCAACCATAAAATCTACGTCTATGGATGCGGAGCGACTGGCCGTCTGGCAAAGCAGATGGAGAGCACTTTCTGGCGTCCATTCTGGGAAAAAGTAAAGAGCACAGGCAAGATATGGAAAAAGATCCAATCTCACTTGGGAGAATCTATTGAAAGCCGTCTCATTGGAGAAATGACAGGAGGAGACAGGGCGCTCATCAGCTCCCTGGAAGGATTTGAGGACCTTCAGCTCATCGGACATCTCCAGCTTGAGGACAGAAAGGTCGAGAAAGGCGATGTGGTCATTTGTGTGACTGAGGGAGGAGAGACCTCCTCTGTTATCGGCACCATCCTCTCTGCTTTGGACCAGTGGAAGAAAGTCGACGCCTATGATCCGGTTCAGACCAGAAAAAACCTTTATTTCATCTACAACAATCCTGATGAGAAACTTCTTCCCTTTGACCGGAGTCGAGTTGTTCTTGAAGAGCCCGGAATCACCAAAATCAACCTCACCACAGGTCCTCAAGCCATAACCGGATCCACCCGAATGCAGGCCACAACGATCGAAACATTTGTTGTGGGCAATATTCTCCAGTCTGCCATTGACCGGACTTTGAGAAAGCACCTCTCAATCAAGGAAATGGAAAAGCTTGGATTTATCACCGAGCAATCCTTGGAGAAAAACTTGGGAGACTTTTCTTGGCTACTGAAGCAAGTCCAGGCCAACAGTAACGCCGTCGCCAAATTCACGCAGCTTGAAGCACAAACTTACGAAAATGGCCATTTCTCCACATATTTTGCTCAGGAAGGACTCATCACAGTCTTTATCGACAGCACCGAGAGGAGTCCCACTTTCCGGCTTTTCCCTCTGGATACAGTCAAGGAAGAGAAAAGAAGATGTTGGATTCAGGTCTGGACGCCTTCTGCAGGCCTTCAAGAGGCCTGGCAGGCCTTTCTTGGAAGACCCTTCAGAGGTCTGGCCCCTGGATTCTACAGAGGCCCTTTCGAAGAGAAAATCGATGACCCATACCTCAAGAAAGCTGCACTGGACAGCTTGAAAAATGCTGGAGATGACCAGCAGAATCTCTATGATTTTTCTTTTTCAGATTTCAACCTGAGAAATCGAGGCCCAGAACAGGGAGACCTGGGTGTCGCTGTCTGCGTTCAGAATGAAGTGGACGCACTCAAGAAAAAGAATTCTGAGTTCCGAAGATTCATCGACCTCTTCACAAGCAACGGGGCAAACATGGCTATCATTCTCATCACAGACAAGTTCCCCGAAGATATGATAAAAATCATAAGAAAAATAGCCGGGATTGACACTCAAGGAGAAGACACCGTCGTCGCTGTGCACATAAAAAGAAGAAACGACCCCCTTGGCATCAATCAGCAAATCGCCCTTAAAATCCTCCTCAATGCCCATTCCACCGCAGTCATGGCGCGGCTGGGAAAGGTTATCGGTAACACAATGACCAACGTCAGTCCGAGCAACCTCAAACTCATCGGCCGGGCGACATACCTCATCCAGTCCCACGTCAATGATACCCTGAGCCGTCCCCAGTGGGTAAAGCTGTATGGCATACAAAAACCGATTTCCTATGGCGAAGCCAACGCCGTCCTCTTTGAAGCCATTAGCTTCCTCAAAGATAAACGGGAAGGAGCCGGCCAGACAGCCGAAGTGGCCCTGTCAATCATCCGGATCCTTGAGTCTTTCCGACAGAAGAGGAATTTCTCCAATGCAGAGGCGTTGAGCATCGTTAATCAAACAGGACTGAGCCAGTACCTAACCGATGTCGCCACTAAATTCAATTAAATCATTGAACAGACCAAGAGTTCCAACCAAAGGATTTCATTTTTTTCTCATAGGTTTCGTGCTGTTTCTCTGTTCAACAACAGGAAGAGTCTTCCCCTCTACGGATAAGCTGGTCAAGCTCGGGAACGAAATCTTCCTGAATAAGCTCGCCCCTGCACTCAAAGGAAAATCTCTGGGGCTTGTGATTAACCACACGTCAACTCTCCCTTCTGGAAAATCCCTTGTCCAGGCCCTCCTTGAAGAAGGGCATAAGATTCAAGCTATTTTTTCTCCCGAACATGGCCTCAGCGGAAAAGTGGAAGCTGGAAAAGAGGTTAAAAATAGTGACCTCAAAGGTATAGCGATATACAGCCTTTACGGAGAAACGAGAAAGCCCACGCCTGAGCAGATGGAAGGAATCGAATTGTTGATCTACGACATTCAAGATGTCGGTGCCCGATTTTATACCTACATCACGACTCTCAAATATGTCCTCGAAGCCGCAGCCAATGAACAAATTCCGGTTTATGTTCTGGACAGACCGAATCCCGTAGGCGGAGAAATGGTCGAGGGGCCACTGATGATACCAGCGTTTGAATCTTTCATCGGAGCTCTCCCCATCCCGATAAGATACGGCCTCACTTCAGGAGAGCTGGCGATAATGATAAAAGGCGAAAAATGGGTTCCCCAAGATTTTGACCTCCATGTCGTCCGGATGAGAAACTGGAAAAGACACTTCTACTGGAAAGATACCGGTCTCCTCTGGAAACCCCCATCTCCCAACATGCCTTCGCCAGAAACAGCCCTTCTTTTTCCAGGCTCATCATTTCTCGCAGCCATACAGCTGAATGAGGGGGGTGGAACTCCTCATCCCTTTCATCAATTCGGAGCGCCCTGGCTTAAGCCTCTTTCCTTGATGAATCGGTTGAACGGAGGACAAGATTTCGGTACAGAGCTCGAAGCCATAGCCTACACTCCTCGGTCTCTCCCGGGAAAAGTACTTCACCCCATCTACGAAAACAGGACATGCCATGGGGTACGAATAACGATCACCCAAAATGAAAAATTCTTTCCTGTCCGGTTTGCCCTGGAAACCATCAAGGCTCTTCAGGAAGAATGGCCCGATAACATCTCTTTTGACGCTCTCAAGCTCAACCGGATTTTCGGAAACGAACTCTTGAGCCGTTTCCTCGAAGGGAATATAAAATACGAAACACTTCTCTCGCGAATGGAGGAAGAGGAGGAATTCTTCAAGCAGCAACGCAAAAAATACTTATTGTACGACTAACGAATAATGGGGTCAGACTACACTAACTTCAGTAATTGATTGGGGTCAGTCTTTATCAAAAAGACTTAAAATAAACTTGATTTCAGTTAAGCAGGCGCCGATATTGGCAAAGCCTGACCCCGATTTACTGAAGTTACTAAGGTCTGACCCCTATGACTTAATGTTTGCGGACGATTTCCTTGACTCTCATCAGCTGGACTTGATAGGAACGTTCCATCTCCTCCAGCCGGCTGGAGATGTAGCTAACGGTTTCCTTGATGCTGGGAATGAGGATATGTTCCAGAGCGTTGACCCGACGGCGAGTCACTTCAATCTCATGAGAGAGGAGCTCGACCGCCTTCCAGAGTCGCGACATCTCCATTAAATCCTCGAGTATCTCCTGAATTTTTTTTATTCCGATATCGAGCTCGCTTTCCGTGTTGACCAAGTCATAGTCAGAGATTTCCATTTCACTTATCTCGAACTGAGGAATGGACACGTTGAAAATCCTTTCTTCCTTGGGGGCCAGCAGCAATTTCCCTTCAGGAATGAGCTTTTCCAGCTCTCTTTGGGATGAACGCGCACGGACTAAAGCAAAAGAAAGAAAGGCCTTCTTCAACTTGGGACTGATGCCCTCCTGGAGCTCGAAAAGCCGGCGCATGAGCTGAAGGAAACGGCGCATAATCTCCTCCAACTTGTCTTTGAGAAGCTTGTGGCCTCTTTCCGCCAGAACAAGGCGCCTGCGGAGCCTAAGAAGCTCCATCCTGTTCGGGTTAACAGAGAGTCTCATTTTTCTTCAGAATAATATTTTTTCAAGTATTCCGGACGAATTCTCTTGAGTTCCTGTCTCGGCATGGTATTCAGAAGCTTCCATCCCAGGTCCAGCGTATCCTGGATGGACCGGGATTCAAACTCACCCTGCCTCACAAACTCATCCTCGAAAAGGTCAGCGAACTTCAAGTACTGCTTATCCAGGTCGCTCAGGGCTGCCTCTCCCAGGATCAGGGATAGCTCCCTGGCCTCTTTCCCCCGGGCGTAACACGCAAAGAGCTGGTTGAGAACATCCGCATGGTCTTCCCGCGTCTTCCCCTCACCAATTCCTTTGTCTTTCAGCCGGGACAGACTGGGAAGCACGTCGATGGGAGGATAGATTCCCTTTCGATGTATCTCCCGGCTGAGCATGATCTGTCCCTCTGTGATGTAGCCGGTCAGGTCAGCGATGGGGTGCGTTTTGTCATCTTCAGGCATGGTGAGTATCGGAATAAGAGTTATCGATCCTGTTTTCTTCTTGATCCTCCCCGCTCTCTCGTACATCGACGCCAAGTCAGTGTAGAGATAACCGGGATACCCTCTCCGTCCTGGTATTTCCTTCCTAGCTGCGGATATCTCCCGCAGGGCTTCGGCATAAAAGGTCATATCCACCAGGATCACCAGGACATGCATATCCAGCTCAAAAGCGAGGTACTCCGCACAGGTCAATGCTAAACGCGGCGTAGCAATACGTTCGATCGGAGGCTCATTGGCTAAGTTGAGAAAAAGTACGGCTCTCTCTAATGCGCCAGTATTCCTGAAATCTTCTATAAAGAAATTCGCTTCTTCGAAAGTGATTCCCATGGCGCCGAAAACCACGGCAAACTTCTCTTCTTTCCCTAAAACAGCCGCCTGCCGGGCGATCTGGGCCGCGATCCGAGCATGAGGAAGGCCGCTTCCAGAAAAGAGAGGGAGTTTCTGGCCTCTGACGAGTGGGTTCATACCATCAATCGAAGAGACTCCGGTTTGAATAAACTCAGACGGATAATCCCGTGCATCAGGATTTATTGGACTTCCTGTGATATCCAACCTTTTCTTCGCAATGATTTGAGGGCCTCGGTCCTTTGGATTCCCGGAACCGTCGAAAACTCGACCGATTATCTCCTTTGAGACAGCCAATGTTTGAGAGCGCCCGAGAAACCTCACCTTGGACTTATCTACATCCAAACCGACTGTGCCTTCAAAGACCTGAACGATGGCTCTCTCCGTCGAGACATCCAACACAGTGCCCCGTCGCAAAAGACCTCCCGCTGTCTCGATCTCCACCAGTTCACCGTACTTCACATCCCTTATCTTCTCGACAATAACCAAGGGGCCTACGATATTAGAGACAGTCAAATACTCTTTATACATTGTCCTCACTCGTTACCTTCTTCTGGTCCAATCCTTTGAATACGTTATCGATCTCCATGTATATTTCAAGAATGCCCGGGTCTTCTTCAGGAAGGAATTTCATCTTGGAAATTTTCTCCCTCACTTCCAGAGCTAAAATCTCTTCCAAGCTCTTCCCATCGGCAAGAGCACTCATTCCCGAACGGTGAAAATGAATGATTGTCCGCAGCATCAAATACTGCATTCTCAATGAGGTGTATGTGTCCTGGGGATGGAAGGCGTTTTGGTGGAGAAAATCTTCTCGGATAGAGCGCGCAGATTCTAGAATAAGCCTGTCTCTGGCCGAAAGGGATTCCACGCCGACGAGACGGGCGATCTCCTGCAGCTCGGATTCTTCCTCCAAGAGCTGCATGGCTTCCTGGCGAAGGGTAACGAACTCTTCGGCGACCTGGGAGTTTAAATAGTCCTTGATATTCTCCACATACAGAGAATAACTCAAAAGCCAGTTGATCGCCGGGAAATGCCGCATGTTGGCCAGTCTGTCATCCAGAGCCCAGAAGACCTTGACCACTTTCAGTGTGGCTTGAACAACCGGGTCCGAAAGGTCTCCCCCTGGCGGAGAAACCGCTCCCATAACGCTCAGGGCTCCGATTCGATTGTCCGAGCCTAAACAGACCACTTTCCCGGCCCGCTCGTAGAATTCAGCGATGCGGCTGGCCAGGTAGGCGGGATAAGCTTCCTCTCCTGGCATTTCCTCCATCCGTCCGGAGATTTCTCTCAAGGCTTCTGCCCATCGGCTGGAAGAATCGGCCATTAGGGCCACAGAATACCCCATATCCCTGAAGTACTCCGCGATGGTCATGCCTGTATAAATCGAAGCTTCCCGTGCCGCCACAGGCATGTTCGATGTATTGGCGATTATGACTGTCCTCTCCATGAGAGGACGGCCAGTATGAGGGTCTTCAAGCTCCGGGAAACTAAGGAGCAGGTCAGCCACCTCATTTCCTCTCTCCCCACAAGCCACAAAAACAATAATCTGGGCGTCTGACCATTTCGCCAGCTGGTGCTGGACCACAGTTTTTCCGCTGCCGAATGGGCCCGGAACACATCCCGTTCCTCCCTTGGCAAGAGGAAAGAGTGTATCCAAGACTCTCTGTCCTGTGGTCAGTGGCTCGTCTGGCATCAACCGCTCATGAACTTCTCTGTTTCTGCGGATCGACCACGTTTGAAACATCTTGACTTCTTTGACTTCCTGTCCAGTTTCTATTTTGGCTATGGGTTCTTCCACCAAGAATTTTCCTTTTTTGATCTCCGCAATTTTGCCTGACAATCCCACAGGAACCATGATTTTATGTTTAAGGAGTGGAGTCTCCTGGACTTCTCCCAAAAAATCCCCCTCTTTAACTTCCTGGCCTTTCTTGACAAGTGGAACAAATTCCCAATTTCTCTTCCGATCCAGAGGCGGTACTTCGACACCTCGAGTAACGAAATCACCCTCTGCGCTCCTGATAATATCCAATGGACGTTGGATGCCGTCGTAAACGGAGCTTATTAGACCTGGACCCAATTCCACGCTCAAGGGTAGTCCGGTTAAAAACACGGGTTCTTCCGGACCGATTCCTGTGGTATCCTCGTAGACTTGGATAAAGGCCAGGTCCTCTCTGAGTTCGATAACCTCTCCTATAAGCCCGAGCTCTCCGATCTTCACCATATCGTACATTTTGGCGCCTAAACAACCTGAGGCAACAACGAGTGGCCCCGCCACACGAATGATCTTACCTTGTTTCATCTTCTCCTCTTTTCTTAACTAAAGAATCTGAACCTGTCGCCTTAATGGCCAGCTCTCCCATCACTCTCTCGAGGTGATCGGTGACCTTCCTGTAGTCAGAAAATCCCACCACCACAGGACAAAACTTCTCCCTTAAAGCGTCTCTCTCCTTCTCTAAAGACTCAAACAGATTTTCGTCTAAAAAACAGAGGGCGAAATTTTCCTCCTCAAGGGTTTTAAAGATTTTTTTGGCTTCTTCCAGGGTCTTTGGAGAAAAAACTTTCATTCCTAAGACACGTAACGGAAAGACGATGTCAGCCTCTCCCATGACAGCGATTTTATCAAACATAGGTTGCGCTTATCCTTTTCTTGAGTAATTCATTCGGAATCTGGTTGATTTTCCCGATCCCGAGAAGTCTCACAAGCCTTAACTCTCTTTTTTTTGCCAATCCATAAGCCAAAACCGGTTCTGGCCCAAACACGATGTATTTAGCCTTTTTCAAGAAGGTTATCAAAAAATCCTCAATTCCGCGTTCAAGGTCGAGGAAAGTCTCTCGTTCTGCCAGTGCATCCGCAGCGCTTGTCCAGAGATCTTTATACGGAGTGGCCTGAAGCTTCTCCCCGACTTCGGCGAAGGAAAGTTCAAAACACTGCCGTATGAATTGACTCTCCAGAAAACCACCCTCAAGAATCAAGCTTTCAAATTTTTCTCTGGGGAGACCCGAATATTTTGCACGGAATAAGATTTTCAGATTATTCAGATCAAGCCTATGCCGAATGTAGTCATGAAAAAAGGAGTAGCCTGTCCTCTTGATCACAGTGACTATCTCTCCAGGATTCTCTTCTTCATGAAACACCTTCAGGAGATCTTCCTCGATCATGATTTCTCTCATTAAGCGTCGCACTTCCTCCCCCTCTTTTTCAATGTATTCATCCAGCTCGTCCGAATCCTTGATTTGAACCATTTCATCCGAAAATTTCCCGGCATCAAAAATCACCTTCAAAGCACTGGCCATGTCTTTTTCCTCAGAGGCTTCTTTAAAAACTGCCTGCTCGACCAAATCTTTTTCAAGTGCACGTATCCGACCGACTGCATAGGCATAGCTGAGTCTGGACGGCTTTTTCATATTCCCAAGATCTCGACGATTTCGTTTTCCAGCCTGGAGCGGAGCTCTTCTTTTAATCTGGCCTCATCAAAGGATTCTTCTCTTTCTCCCTCTTTCGTTATGATGGTCCTCTTCAGGCCTTTTTCCCCGAGGATCTTTCTCTGGAAGGCTTTCTCCATAACTTCCTGGATGAGCTCTTTTTTCCGAGAAAGGATGATGATTTTCGTCTCTAACCGGGCCTGTGTGATGAGGCGACTCGCCTCCAACTGACCCTTTCTTTTTGCTTCGTCTACCAGCTCATCTGCCAATTCTGCTGCATTCTTTTCCGCCTCTTCCTTGATCTTTCCTGCTTTCTCGCGGCTCTCGACAAGGATCTTGTCTGCCTCAGCACTCGCATCATCGATAATCTTGTCCAGAATCTTCTCTAAACTCATGGCTTCTCAATACGTTAAAGACTAATCCCATTCAGCAGGAGTATCGTGATGAGCAAACCCAAGACCGCATAGGTCTCAACCAGAGCCGCCATGATGACAGGCTTCATGAGGTCTTTAGGCTGCTTGGCCACCATGTACACACCTGAAGCACAGACCTTGCCTTGATGGATTCCTGATACAAGCCCGGCCATGGCCACTGGCAGGCAGGAGATCAGAATCTGCCAGCCCTGAAAGACTGTGGCTGACTTCAATTCTGCTCCGACTAAACCCAGCTTGAGCATAACCAAAAAGGCACTTAAAAAACCGTAGATTCCCTGAGTCCCAGGAAGAGCCACCAGTAAGAGAAGGCTTCCGAATTTTTCCGGGTCTTCGCTCATGACTCCACTTGAAGCCTGGCCGGCAAGTCCGACACCAATGGCTGAGCCAATCCCACCAAACACAACGGCAAGAGCTCCTCCGAAAACAGCAAGAGTGAAACCTAACTCCATTTCATCCACCTCCTTTTATTCTCATCAGACAAATTTATTCAAATAAATTCAACAAATTTACTTTTTAACTCGAAAGGCTTGAACGGGCTCCCTCCGGATTTAAAGAATTTGCTGAAAAACTCGACAAACTGAAGACGCATGGAATGAACGAAACCCCCTAGAAAGCTGATCGCCAGATTAAACAAATGGCCTCCAGCAAAAATCAAAGCAGCAACCAACCAGCCCACCCAAGGGATTCCGAGTGCTGTCTGGCTCAGATTATTCACCACCATAGCAATAACAGTGGTGGCCAGCCCCAGAGCCAGCAGCCGCGAATAGGAAAGAACATCGGCTAAATAGCGGGAGATGTCATACAGGCTGTACAACCCCCCGAAAAACCGGGCGAAGGGATTGCGGCTCGGTGAAGCGAAAAAAACAATCCCGGCCGCGCCAACAAGGGTAAATATTCCCCAGATGGACCCCATCTTCCCCAGGAATAGAGGAAAGGATGGGAGCAACAGCAACCATCCGCCCTGGACACATATGGATTGCAGGTAGAGTTTGTTTTTTATGCCGTTGATCAGGTTCAAGAGAGTTCCAAACCAGACTTGGATGAAGCCCAGGACAAGTGCAAGATAGAGAAAGGAAAGAGGATCCTGGAGAGGATCCATTACCATGAGCTTCCGAACAGGAAAGCCAAACCACCCCCCGATCAGAGTCCCGAGGATAACAGTTGATACTCCAAGAAGCCCCAGCAGTTTCAAGAACTGGCGCAATCCACCCTTTGGTTTTGCGAATTTTAAGTAGAGGAAGCTCAAAAGGGCCACCAACAATCCATAGCCGGCTTCACTGACACATAGTCCGACAAACAGGAAGAAAAACGGGGCCAGAGGAAGAGTGGGGTCAAAAGAGCCCCTCTGAGGCAGTCCGTAGAGTTTTGTGATTAGTTCAAAGGGCTTTCCAGGTTTCGGATTTTCCAGGACGACAGGAGGGTCTTCCTCAGGAAGAGGTTCCCGGAAATAGAGCTCTATCGCTTCTGAGTATGGCTCGAGTTTGGATTTGAGTTTCTCAATATCTGCAGAGCGAATCCATCCGTCCAGGTAAAAGATCCGTTCTGTCTCTCCCAGCAAACCCGATGTCAATACTTTTCCTTTTTCATTCAAAAGGATGTCATGGATGAACATGAGCATTTCGCTCTGCTCTGAAAGTCTCCGGCCTTCCCCATCCAAGTCTTCGAGCTTTATTCTCTTTTCCTCAATCTCTTGATCAAGCTTCCTCATGACATCCTTGACTGTATCTTCCTCATCTGCCTTCATCAAAACAGGCTCGGTCAAGTGGTGCGGCATGAAGTTCATCTCTTTAAGAATCCGCTCTAAGGGCTCTTTGTCTTTCTTAAGATAAATGAGTAAAAGATGGAGCCTCCTCTTGTCCCTCTGTATGACTTCATGCCAGAGGGCTTCCTCCTCAGACATCTTCAGAAAATCTTCATGCTGAGACTGAAGGATTGAGCCAATAATGATTTCAATCGAATCCGTTCTCTTTAACGTCTGGAGAGGCAGGACTAAATCCGAAAGAGAGGATAGAGATTCCTTCTCTCTCTCTAAAAATCTGACTTCTGAAAGCAGCTCATTTTTTTCGGCCTCCAGCTTTTCAACATCGTCCAGAACGGGCAAATAATCAAAATTGAGAAGGTCTTTCTTTTTCTCAGGATCCAGCTGAGGCTTCTGAGCAAAGAGTCTTTTCGTAAATCCCTTCTCTTCCCACTGCGACAGATAAGTCAAAGCATGCGATAAGCGGTACAGGCTGTGTTCGACTTCAGCCACTTCAGTGGGAGCTGATTTGAGGCTCAACTCTTCAAAATTAGCTTTCTCAACCTGGACCACACCCTGTTCTTGAAGGGTGGAGAGGACCTCCAACTTCACGCCTGAATGAGCGATGATATGAATCCTTTGAACCTCTGCAATAGACACGGCCTATGACTCTCCCTTTTCAATAAAATGTTTGATTCTATCCGAAATTTGACTCACGGCTTTGGACATCGCTTTCTCTGTTTTCTTTTTCAATGAAACGATCTCTTGCTCCGCTCTTTCTCTAATTTCGGCCGCCTCCTTGGTGGCCTCCTGGATCAACGCGCTCCTTTTCTCATCAGCTTTCTTACGGGCCCTGTTTAAATGACGTTCCTTGATTTTTTCTGCTTCTTCATGAGCTTCCTGGATGATTTTCAAGGCTGTTTCCTCTCTGGCCTTTTCGACAATTTTTCGGGCCTTCTCTTCAGCTTCTTTGATGCGTTGGAGTGCGTCAGAAGCATCCTTTGTTTTTATTTTTTCATTCATTAATATCAGCCTGTTGTTGGTGTGTACTTCATCGGCTTGCTGTTAAATACGCTAAGGTTTCTTTCTACGAGGTTATTCTCGATTATGAACCTGAATTTTAAAGAGTTATTATATCCAATACACTATCATTTTTCTAGGAAAAAATTGCCACGAATGGGATCAGAGCCCGACAGTAGACATTCATTCAGAAAATAGATACATGAATAATCCAGGTAGATACCAAAGGCATCGAAAAGTTAGGTAAATTTCCGCTGTCTGACCCTGACTTCAGACAATAATAAAGCCTGAATCCAGACATCAAGGGAGTATATTCGGATANNCTCTGCCTGGCCTTTTTTTCCAACGCCCGAAATGGAGATTTATGATCGAACAGAGAAGACTTGAAAAGGATGAACGCCCTGGCGCTCATTACATCAGCAAGAAGAGAGATATCCAATCCTTTCTCGATATGAAGAACAAACTTTAATCCTGCTGAGATGGCAGATTTCAGATTATCCAAAACCAGACTTTTATCTTCAGCATCCTTAAAAATCTGCTCGGATGTGTGGAGCCAGGTGCCGTTCCTGGCCAACTCCCCAAGGGAAAACTCCAACTCGCCAAAATGATAGTAGACTAGCCAGCTTCCCCCTCTCTGGCAGGCAAAAGCCAGTTCATTGAGTTGAAGATTATCTCTTTCGTTTTGTCGGTTTGTCAGGTGAATATAAATTCCATCTCTTCCCAGATCTTGAAGGCTCGAATACGAAATCGACTCGGATTCTTCTTCTACATCTAAAGGACCATGATGGAAATAGGCGCAGATAGCCTTTCCTTTTTTGCATGCTTTATTCACAAGCTCTAACTCAAGGGAATCTCTCCTTGATTCATCAGAAGTGTAGAAGTCGGCACCAGCCTCTGCCAGCCATTCCAGCTGGAAACGGTCGAGCTTCCCAGTATCAATCAAACGAAATCTGACTCCTCTTCGCCGGGCAACCTTGACTGCATCCAGAAGAAAAGTAAAATCATGCAGGTCATCTCTAATTGTGAGGCCTTCACCATGCCTTGCTGAGGAAAAAAGCTCAAGGATCCGTTCTTCGGCTTCAGCGTTCACATTATTTTTATTCTCGTTTTCCATCACTAACCTTTTTATTTACACCTGAACTCATTTCCGACTGACTCATCTCCGAAAGTCGGTTCTCAGGACTATCATGAACTCAAGATTTCTTTTCAGGTACACCACGAATTTCGAAAGATATAGCACTGCAAACGGGATGTCAAGTTAAAGCGCCTTGAAAAAAGCAGCCTTATCTTTTATCATCGAGTGGAGCTCAACGAAAATGAAAGAAAGCATCGTTCTTTTCTCCGGAGGCATTGATTCAACAACTGCACTCTACTGGGCTTTAAACCAGTACGAAAAAGTCACGGCTCTGACCTTTGACTATGGGCAGCGCCACATCATTGAAATCCAGATGGCTGAGAAACTCGTCCAGAAGCTCAGAATTGCCCACAAAATGCTTGCCGTCAACCTCAAACAGATCGGCGGCTCGTCCCTCACTGACGCGCATATTCCCTTGCCTCAGTACGAGAGTGTGGACAAGATCGAGGAAGGACTGCCCTTGACATACGTTCCTTTCAGAAACGGCATATTCCTGGCTATGGCTTCCGCTTGGGCTGATGTGGAAGGCATCAAAGAGATCGTCTGCGGATTTCATGTCATGGATTCTCCGAACTATCCCGACACCCGAGAGTCGTTCGTAAAATCCATGGAAGAAGCCATAAATTTGGGAACAAGTTTTTCACCCGAACAGGAGAGACTTCAAATCATCGCCCCATTCGTGAACATGAAAAAATCTGAAATCATTAGAAAAGGTCTTTCTTTAGGGGCCGATTACTCGTACTCTGTGTCCTGTTATGCGGGCGCAGAATCTCCCTGCCGGAAATGCTCTGCCTGCATTCTCCGCCAAAAGGCTTGGGATGAAGTCGGGGAGACAGACCATCTCATCCTTAGACTAGAGAGAGAAGGAACAACATGAGTTGGACATTAAAAGTCAGGGACAAGTTCCAAGCCGCTCATTTTTTAAAAGATTACAAGGGCAAATGTGAAAAAACCCATGGGCACACTTTTCAAGTCGAAGTCGAGGTGGAAGTCACCACGCTGGATAAAACGGGAATCGGGATAGACTTTACTCTTATCAAGCAACAGCTTTCCGAAGTACTGCCCGATCATACTCTTCTCAATGAGATCTATGATTTCAATCCTTCGGCTGAAAATTTAGCCCGTCACTTTTTCCTTGTGTTGAAAACACACTTTCCCGTGACTCAAGTGACCGTCTGGGAATCTGAAGATGCCTCAGCCACATATTCTGAAAATAACTGAAATATTCCCCTCTATTCAGGGCGAGGGTCTCAGGCAAGGAGAAGCCACCCTCTTCATCCGTCTTTCTGGATGCAACTTGAAATGTTCCTTCTGCGATACCCAGTACGCCTGGGAAGAAGGCCAGCCGTATTCTGTGGCTCAAGTTCTGGACGAGGTGAGAAAAATGAGACAGAGCTTCCCAGCGCAATGGGTCTGCCTCACAGGAGGAGAACCGCTATTGCAGGACATTGATGAGTTGACCAGAGATTTGAAAAAAGAGGGGCTGAAAATTCAAGTAGAGACAAATGCCACTCTCTATCGCTCCCTACCTGTTGACTGGTACTCCGTCTCTCCCAAACCGGAAAAGTATGACTGCCAGCCGGAATACCGGAAAGAGGCCAAAGAAGTGAAAATAATCATCACAAAAAATCTGGATCTGGAAACGATACGCCGTTTGAGAGAGCAGTTTCCAGAAAACATTCCGCTCTTGCTCCAGCCTCAATCCAACAGGAAATGGAGTATGGACCTGGGAATGAAACTCCTCAGACAAGCCATAAAGGTTGGGCTAAATAACATAAGGCTTTCCATCCAACTGCACAAGATATCCGGTCTACGATAACAGAGAGAGGAAGAAAATTAAAAATCGAATTTCACCCCTGTCGATGAGTAAATAATGAAAAAATCATCCCAAGATTCACCACAAGAGGCGATTGATTTAATTCAATGGCCCTGCCAGAATACTCATTTAATAATGAAAAACCACAGCACAATCTATGGTATGATTGACCGAGGAGAAAAAGATCTTCAACCATTTTCAGGAAATGAATGAAGCAAGAACTTTCAAATAAAAAAATACTCATCTACACGATTTCATTCTATCTCTTACTCTTGATCTCGGAGTTCACTTTTAACACTCTCTATTTTATCGGCACCTACTCTACGGGAAAAGTCGGCTCGACTTTTTTTTCCAAAACGAGTGAAATCATAAGTCTTCTTAAATTTGATGTTATTCTTTATCTCCTGACCCTCATTTGTGTCTATTTAATTTTTTCTTTGATCAATTACCTCTTTGTCACGCTGGTTTATCTGGATCTGTCCCAAAGGAGATCCAATCTTCCTTCATCCACTAAAGTGTATTTATTTATTTCTATCAATCTTTACTTTATCCTCTCCTTGTATTTCTTCAATTCTGTCTTTTATCCCTTCTCGAACATCACAAGATTTGGCTCCATGTTAGTCGGGCCCAATAATTATCATTTCTTAAGAATTCTGGCCATCTTCTTTATATGTATTTATTTTATTGGATTCTTTTATTTCTCATTTAAATATGCACAGAAAAAAGTTAAAATTCTCACCTGGAGTTTTTTGGGACTGATTGCATTATCATTTTTAAATCCCTATTATCATCTCAAAAATCTTTATTATTCTTTTCCTCGAAAAAACAACACAGGACCCAATATCATTATTATTGGTCTGGATTCCTTAAACCCAAAACATGCGGGACATTTTGGCTATGAATTGAACACTACGCCCAATTTAGACAGAGTGCTCAAAGAATTTGTCGTTTTTAAAAACTCCTACACACCACTCGCTAGAACTTTTCCCTCCTGGTTTTCGATATTAACAGGTCAATATCCAGTATCCAACGGAGCCAGATACAACCTCATCAAAAGAAAATTCATCAACCAAGAATCCAAGACTCTTCCGAACATTCTTAAGGAAAGAGAATATTTCACGGCTTATTTCACTGATGAGACACGATTCAGCAACATCCTTAAAGAGGACGGATTTCAGTATCTGAGGCATCCCATAAAGGGAGTTAAAGATTTCGTTTTTGGCAACTTTCATGATTTCACCTTGACGAATGTGTTTTTCAATAATCCTCTTGGATACAAAATATTCAATTTTACGGATATAAACAGAGCCGTTTATCATCTTTACAGGAACAGATACTTTACAGATGATGTGGTGTCTTTCGTCAACTCATTAAAAACAAAAGAGAAATTTTTCTTGGCCGTCCATTTTTGTGCCCCTCACTGGCCTTACATCTCATCGGCTCCTTATCCTTATCTGTATGAAAAAGAGTCTAATCCTCTCTATGACCAGTATGATGGGGCTATCCGGATGGTTGACGACCAACTGGGAAGATTAATCAGGACAATAAAAAAGAAGGGATTATATGAAAACTCAATCCTAATCATACTCTCTGACCATGGAGAAACCTTCGAAGGGCATGGAACTGATCTAAGAGTATCCGACCAGAATCGCATCCTGATCTCATTCAAACTTCCGGGAAAAAATTCTCATTTCCAGAGAAACAGACTGATCGGAACAACCGACATTTTTCCCACAATTCTGGATTTGTTAGGTTTGAATCATGACAACTATCAATACGAGGGATCAAGCTTAACGCCACTATTGACGGGGAGTGAAAATGAGGGGGACAGCGACAATCACATTTTTTTAGAAACAGGATTTTCTATTGATGTTCCTGGAGGAATAGGGACCTCCTTACAGGAAATGGTTGATGAGGGAATCCATTTTTACGAATGGGATAGAAGAGGAATTATCACTGTCAAAGAAGAATCTCATCAAGAATTGATAAAAAGAAAACAAAGGGCGATCCAGACAAGCCAATGGAAATTAATCGTGACTCCTCTCATAAGAAGAAATGAACGCAGATTGGATGTATCTTTATACGATCTTTTGAATGACCCAGAATGCACTCAGGATGTATCTGAAAAGTTTCCGGATGTCTATGAAAGGTTATTCAAAATATTAATGGACCATTATAAGGACGAAATAACTAAAGAAAACTTCAACAAAACGGCTAATAACAATTCTTGACTCGCCCCTTCTCCTCACAAAAATCCTCATACTCTCAAAAAATGACCAGTCAGTGTCACTTCTTCTTAAAAAACCGATACCCGAAACGCGTGAGATAGACGCCTGCCAAGATAATAACAGCACCGCATACCTGGAGAGGAGTAATCCTTTCAGCCAAGAAGACATAAGCAATGAGCACAGAAAACATGACATTGATATTCCCGTATATCGCAGTCTTGGAGTTGCCAATCCGCTTCACAGATGTATACCAGATGACATAACACACGGCAATGGCGAACAAACCGGAGTAGAGAAGGGATATCCAGCCTTGGAATGAGATCTCCTTCCAAGGGATGCGGAAGATAGCCGGTGCAGCAAAAGGCAGATAAAACACTGTCCCGAGTGCAAGGGTCAGGGATGTCCATTTCAGGGGTGATACTCTGTTCAGGAACGGTCTGGAAAAAACAGTGTAGGCCGCCCAGAGAAGGTTGCCTGAAAAAATCATTACATCTCCCCTCACGTTCTCCCATGTCAACTGAAAGCCCTCGCCCTGCTGGGTGATGACCAGATAGAATCCGACGAACGAGATTAAAATTCCCACCCAGGCTGCCCACTGGATCTTCTCGTGCTTTAAAAATGTGCTCAAGAGTGCAATGAAAACAGGTGTCATGCCCATGATGATGGAGGTGTTGGAAACTTTAGTCCAGTTCAGCCCGTGTATGAAGAGCAGCTGGTATCCGGTGTGCCCGATTATTCCGAGGCCCAGGGCCGCCCAGAAATCAGCCCTTCTCAGCGAATGACCTTCCTTCCTGATGACAAGAACAAGGATTAATACCAGGGCCGAAAAAAGCAACCGGAGCCCGTTGAAACCCTGGGGCGAGAATTGACGAAGCGCTATTTTGATCACTGTGAAATTGACAGCCCAGAACAGCACGGCCAGAAGCATAAAAAAGTCTGTGGCACCGAGTTTCTTGTATTCTTCCATTCGAACAGTGAATTATAAGGGATAAACTCTGTGAAGAAAAGAGAGTGTGAAATAAAAAATCTTGCGCGGAAAATTTAGGGAGGAATAATGAAGCTCTATTTCGAACTCTTTGAGGATCGGGGATAATGGGCTTCGACTACAGATGCTAGGCCGCCTCGTGGGTTGAACTCTCCACTTACAACAGCCTTCACTGGACGACAGGCTTTAACGATGTCCTCCAGAATGCGGTTGACTGCATTCTCATAAAAAATGCCCAGGTCTCTGTAGGCGAGCATGTACATCTTTAAAGATTTGAGCTCCAGGCAATGATTTTTAGGCACATAGCGGATGACAATGGTCCCGAAATCAGGAAGCCCAGTCTTGGGACAGATGGAAGTGAATTCGGGAAACTCAATCTTTATCTCGTAATCAGGAAACTGGTTGGGAAATGTCTCGATGGCCGGCAGCTTTTCTGTCAAGCCTGCCTTGGCCTCTTTCTCTGTCATACGAGGCATAGTTTTTTGTGTTCCTGTGCCTTTTTTCATTTTTAAAAGTATATATCAACTTCATAGAGATGACAATCTCCTCAAGCCATGATATTCACGGCGTACCATTAGAAATCAACCATTCGGACAGATGTCAATTCTGAATAGAACATTCAATTTCAGCAAGAACAAAATCAAATATTTTGGCTTAGAAATTCTTTTTGATATAATAGCTCTTCCACAGAAGAAGATATGAGCCTTCAACTCTCCAATAATTCATTGTGGATAAACGTCATCCTTAAAATTGAGGTAGATTCAAGACGGAGTCAATCATGAAAGAATGCCAGCAAGAAAGAAACCTTAAAATCTGTAATTGCTCCTACGAACCATGCAGCCGAAAAGGCGTGTGCTGTGAGTGTCTTCAGTATCACTGGGGCATGAATCAGCTTCCCGCCTGTTTGTTCCCCGATGATGTGGAAAGAACATATGACCGCTCAATCAGAAGATTCATAGAGATTTATAAAGACAGGGCGTAGCCTTAAGCGTTTTGAAAACACAGCCAGATAAAAGTCACAGAATGCACATTTATGGGCCCGTTCCTTCCCGGCGCTTGGGTTTTTCACTCGGCATCGATATCATCCCTTTAAAGACATGCACACTCGACTGCATCTACTGCCAGTTAGGCCCCACTGCCCATAAAGCTTTGCAGAGAACAGAGTATTTTTCTCCATCCGAAATCCTGGCCCAGATAAAAGAGAAGCTTGCATCCGGGCAGAGAATCGACACCATCACCTTTTCCGGATCAGGTGAGCCGACCCTGAATAAAATCCTGGGAAAACTCATCAAGGAAATCAAAAAAATAACACGCATTCCAGTGGCTGTTCTGACCAACAGCACGCTATTCACTGACAAAACCGTCAGAAACACATTGATGGCTGCTGACCTGGTCATTCCTTCTCTCGATGCCGCCACCCAGGAAGTTTTCCTCCAGACAAACAGGCCTTGTTCTCCTCTCGATATCGAAGATATCATAGAAGGATTGAAGGTATTCCGCCGAGAATTCAAGGGGTCAATATGGCTCGAGGTCATGCTGGTGAAAGGCGTGAATGATTCTCCAGTTCATATCCAAAAACTCCAAGAAGCAGCCTCCAGGATAAAGCCCGATAAAATCCAGCTCAACACCGTTGTCCGTCCTCCAGCAGAGAAATTTGCCCATCCGTTGAGCCTCGAAGAAATGGAAAAGATAAGAAAAGCATTCGGGAAAAACTGCGAAATCATCGCCGAATTCGACAAAAAAACTCTCAAATCATCTCCAAAGGATTTGGAAGGAGCCATCCTGGCCATGATCCAAAGAAGACCCGTGACTCTTTCAGATATCTCAACAGCTCTGGGAAGACAGAAGAGCGAAATTAGTAAATACCTTGATGCACTCCTCTCAGAAGGAAAAATTCGGCCTGTCACTCATAAAGATTTAAAGTATTTCGAACCTGTCTGAGTGAGTATAATATTTAAGGAGACGCCCATTGGCGTAATCAGGTCGACTATGATGAGAAAACATATTTATTCAAATGAGATATTCTTCTCTGGACTTCCACAACAAGCAGAAAAAAGAAACTGTATTTGAATACATAAAACAAAGCCGCAAATAAGGTGTAAGAATGAAGGAAGTTAAAGACTTATCTAAAAAAGAGCTTTTGGGCCTCCTGGCAGATGCCTCAAAAAACTGGCTGGCCCATGACGGTCTCTGGTTTCGAGTCGTGGAAGATAAATTTGGCCTCGAAGCGGCCATGGAGCTTGACCGCAAGGCCTGGGAAGAATTCACAGTCATCGAGGCCAAGAGAATAATGAAACGGCTGGGATTGGAACCCGGAGGCGGGATTCCTGCCCTCGTCCTTGCCTTGAAATTCAGACTCTATGCCCATATCAATGTTCAGGAAGTCAGAGAAATGAGTGAGACACATTGTGTCTTCCGGATGAACTCCTGCCGGGTTCAGGAAGCGAGACAAAGGCAGGGCCTTCCCGATTTTCCGTGCAAATCAATAGGAATCGTTGAATACAGCGGGTTTGCCAAAACCATAGACCCACGGATCAAAACCACCTGCTTGACTTGCCCTCCTGACCCTCACCCGCCTGAAGTCTGGTGTGCCTGGGAATTCAAGATTGAGTCTTAGTTTCGATGAGCAAAGAGATAGCAGAGCACTACGACCGCCACTGGCGCGAGTGCGAGGAATGGATTAAATCCCATCCGCACATCCATGAATCTGAGGTTATTGCTTTTTAAAAAGTCGTCCCTTCCGGTGTGGGCCTGGAGATAGGAGTGGGCACAGGGAGGATTGCCTCAGCTCTTTCCATTCGGTTCGGGCTGGACCCTTCAGGGAATATGCTCAAACTCGCGCAGCAAAAAAACATCTTGGTGGTCCAAGGCTTCGGAGAAGACCTTCCTTTAAAAAAAGAGTCTTTTAATTTTATCCTAATTGTGTATACTATAGAGCTTGCTGATGATGCCCTCCGTTTTCTCAAAGAAGCCGCCAAGGCTCTAAAGAAGAGAGGTGTATTAATTTTAGGGATTGCAAACAGGAAGAGCGCCTGGGGAAAATTCTACGAGCAGGAAGCCGCCAAAGGCTTTTGGCACTGGTATTCCATCGAGGAGATACTCCGCTATTTCAAAAAAATCCGCTTCGAGTTTCAAGAGGCCTTCCATACTCGCGCTCATGCTCCTCCGGATATAAAAAAAATCGAAGAACCCAAAAAAGGATTGGGATAAGGCGGCCTTGTTGTCTTCAAAGCCGTCAAACAATAAATATTTGTAAAAAGAATATTGGGATTATTTCCTCAGCACATCAGTATTTAAGGAGTCAATATGTACGATAATACCTATTTTCCCCGGGCAGAAAAATACTGGCACCAGGGAAAACTCTACGAATGGTCTCATCCTAATGTTCATTCCATGTCTCATGCTCTTCACTATGGCACTTCGGTGTTTGAGGGAATCCGTGCCTACAAAACTGAGAAAGGCCCTGCGGTCTTCCGCCTTCATGAACACACCGACAGATTCCTGCATTCGGCCAAAACTCTATCCATGGACGTTCCCTTCAGTAAGGAGGAAATTAACGACGCAATAAAACTTCTGCTAAGGGAAAACAAGCTCGAATCGGCTTATATCCGGCCTCTTCTTTATTACGCCTATGGAAACTTGGGCTTGCTGCCGAAAGTTGCGCCAGTCGAATTGGTCATCGGCGCATGGGAATGGGGAGCCTACCTGGGTGACAAAACGGAAACAGGAGTTCAAGTGTATATTGTTCCCTGGAAGCGTGTCCATCGTTCCCAACTGGAAATGACCGCAAAACTCGGAGGAGTTTATGTCCAGTCAGCAATCTGTGGGATGGAGGCCCGCTCTCTTGGTCATGACGAAGCTGTTTTCCTTAACCTTGAAGGGAATATAGCCGAGGGACCTGGGGAAAATATATTCATCGTAAAGGATGGCGTTCTCATCACTAACGACAAATCAGAATCCATCCTGGAGGGCATCACCCGGGAAAGTATACTAGAGATGGCAAAAAGCCTCGGCATTGAAGCCCGCATCGGAATAATAACAAAGGAGGACTTTTTTACAGCTGACGAGGCCTTTTTCAGCGGAACAGCCGTTGAAATCGCTCCCATCGTGCGTATAGCTGACGGCTCGAATCCTCAAGAAGATAAAAAAGAATACATCCTTGGGGATGGTCAAGTCGGAGAAATCACACTCCGCATAGTCAAAGCCTACAGAGATGTGGTCAGCGGAAAGATGAAAGAATATGAAAAGTGGCTGACCTATGTGTACGACTGAAAAACCTCGGTATTCATCCAACGAATAAATTCAATCGTTCACTATCCAGACGGGAAAAATCTCTAAAAAATACAAGCGTGGAAAAGCTGTCGGAAAAAAGCCATTGAACAAGCAGGACAAGGGTGTCTATCTGTTGATATTGACCTTGAATACAAACCAGAGAATACCAGCGGGAAAACTCAACCTGACAGAATTCGAGCCAGGAACCTATCTTTACATCGGGAGCGCAAGGAACGGCCTTTTGGGAAGGATCGCCCGCCATTTGAGAAAAAAGAAAAAAAATTTCTGGCACATCGATTATTTTCTCCAGAAAGCCAAAATAAAAGAAATTTGGGTCAGAAATAACTATTTTGATGAATGCCAGATATTGAGTGAAGCCAAAAACTCACTCAAGAATTCGTTTTTTCCTTTAAAAAAATTCGGGTCCTCAGACTGCCGCTGTCCCAGCCACCTCATCTATCTCCCTGACAATGAAGTCAATTTAAATTCTTTGCGGGAAAAACTCTCCTTCGAGAAGGTCAATATCCATGGAATTCAAGCTTAAATCCATTGGAATCGTTCATTCTCCCTTTAAGAAGAAAGAGGATATTGACTCAAAAAAATATGCCGATTCAGGAGGATTCGACTCAGTCCAAGGAGAGCTTGAAATATTCAATGAATTTGTGGGAGGGCTCAAAGATATTGAGGGATTTTCCCATCTCGTCGTTCTTTTTGCCTTCCATAAATCCGAAGGGTACAGACTCCACACCAAGCCTCTGCTCGATGACACCTTGAGAGGAGTCTTTTCAACACGGAGTCCCAACCGGCCCAACCCTCTGGGCATGACTGTAGTCAAGGTCATCGAAAGGAAAGGAAACTCGCTCAAGGTCTCCGGAATCGACATGATCGAAGGCACACCCATCCTTGATATTAAGCCTTACACATCGAGAGACAAAAAATCCTCCATCAAGCTTGGCTGGCTGGAGCAGAAAAAAAATAAAACGAAAATCGAGGAGATAAAATGAATACAAAGAATTCCCGCATGCCTCGCTTTTCTCATTCATTTCTGGTATATATTCCTTTATCAAAGAATGGGATTGGTAATCTAAATCAAACCAAAAATCTTTAAAGGAGGATAAAAAATGACTAAATTTATCTCTGCTCTCCTCGCCATTTTTCTTCTTCTGAGTATTCCCCCCATGCTCCAGAGCTCCAAAATTTTTCCCTACGACTACAAGATCGAGGTGCTGGACAATGGGTTAAAAGTTGTCTCCATTCCCCTTGACAATCCGAACATCATCTCCCACTACATCATTATCCGTTCTGGCTCGAGAAATGAGATTGAACCTGGAAAATCGGGATTTGCTCACTTTTTCGAGCACATGATGTTCAAAGGCACAGAAGACATGCCCAAAGAAGCCTACGACGATTTCTTGACTAAATTAGGCGCAGGTACGAACGGCTACACCACAGATGACTACACCTGCTATTTTGTGGTCTTCGCAGGGAGGGAAAACCTGGAAGAGGTCGTGAAGACTGAAGCAGACAGGTTCATTAACCTTCGCTATGATGAAGAGATGCTTAAAACCGAAGCTCCGGTCATCGAGGGCGAATACTACGCAAGTGTATCCAACCCGGGCAGACGGCTCTTCGAAACCTTGAGAGACAAAGCCTTTGAGAAGCATTCATACAAGCACACGACTCTCGGCTATCTCAAGGATATCTTGGATATGCCCAACCAGTATGAATACAGCCGGCTCTTTAAAAAGCGCTTCTATGCTCCGGATAACACTGTGCTTCTCGTCGCCGGAGACTATGACCATGACCAGTTGATGGAGTATGTGCATAAATATTACAGTGGCTGGGAAAAATCCAACTACACTCTGGTAACCCCTGAAGAATCCCCCCAAACAAAGGCCAAAAGAGCTCACTTTGATTGGCCTTCAAAGACTCTGCCCAGGCTGGTCATCGGCTTCCATGGCCCGGCTTACTCCGATGAAAAAATCGACAAGGCCGCACTCGACCTCTTGGCTGAAACCTCTTTCTCCAGATCTTCTCCCCTTTACCAGAAACTCGTGATTGAAGAGCAAAAATGCCTTTCCTTCAATGCAAGCTTCGCCGACAGACGAGACCCCTATCTTTTAACCTTTAACGCGACCCTCAAAGATGAAAAAGACCTTGCCTATGTCGAGCAGGAAATCTTCAAAGAACTGGAAAGACTGAAAAAAGAGCCTGTTTCCGAAGAGCTTCTCGCCGAGATTAAATCCAACATGAAATACTCTTTTGCCAGTGTGTTAGGCACCACTGACGGAATTGCCAGTGTCCTCGCTCAATACATCAACCTGACAACCGAACCTGGGACTGTCAACAAGCTGTTTGACCTTTTCGAAAAAGTGACTCCAGAAGACATTCAAAACATGTGCCAAAAATACTTTAAAAAAACAAACAGCACTGTCGTCACCTTATCAGGAGGGAATACACAATGAGAAACCAAACCAAACTCTTTTTAACAGGCTTCCTTGTTCTGAGTATAGCTTTCGCGAACTTCTCCTGCACCCAGGCCAGTCCGGATAAACTCAAATCTGAACTCATCCCTCGCGAAGGGAACCCCCTCATCAGTTTCCGGATTCTTCTCAATATCGGTTCGGTCAACGACCCGGCGGGTAAAGAAGGGCTCTGTGCACTGACTCTGAGTATGCTGGCGAGCGGCGGCAGCCAAACCCTAACATACAAAGAGATCCAGAAGAAATTCTACCCGATGGCCACTTATGTCGGCTTGAGCGTCGAAAAGGAAATGTCGGTTTTCACTGGAACCGTTCATACCGATAACCTAGAAAAATACTACACAATATTTAAGGATATGCTTCTTGATCCCGGTTTCCGCGAAGACGATTTCTCTCGAATAAAAACTAACCAGCTGAATTTTCTGGAAAGGACACTCGTCAGCAACATGGATGAACAGTTTGGCAAGGAAATCCTGAACCTGATGATGTATGAGGGACATCCCTACGGGCATCACGAGGCAGGAACATTGGAGACTCTAGAAAAACTGACTCTTGACGACATCAAAGCGTTCTACACAGGACATTTCCTCCAGGGCAACATCACAATCGGAATAATCGGAGGATACCCCTCTGACTTTCCGGATAAGGTCATGGAAGATTTTTCAATTCTTCCTGAAGGGCATACGCCCCCAATCAGTTTGCCCGAACAACGGATGCCACGGGGATTTGAAGTTGTTATCGCCGAGAAAAATACCCCGGCCACGGCTATGTCCATGGGATTCCCTGTCTCCCTTTCAAAGGCTGACGATGACTACTTCGCGCTCTGGATTGCCATCTCTCATTTCGGAGAACACAGGCAGCACCTTTCGCTCCTCTTCCAGAAAATCCGCGAGGAAAGAGGACAGAACTACGGCGATTACGCCTATGCAGACCATTTCATTCAAGGACGGCGCAAGTTCCCGGCTCAGAATTACTGCCGTCAGCAGCAATACTTCTCCATCTGGATCCGCCCGCTGAGAAATTCTAACCGCCACTTTGCCCTGCGTCAGGCGCTTTTAGAGCTCAAGAAACTTGTGGATGAAGGCATTCCTGAGGAAAGATTTGAGTTGACCCGGACATACCTTTTAAATTACACAAGGCTCTATGCTCAGACTCTTGGCGAAATACTCGGCTGGAAGATGGACTCCAAGTACTACGGTTATAAAGACTTCCTGGCTGAAGTCCAGAAAAGACTCCCAAAAATCACACACGAAGACGTCAATCGCGCCATCAAGAAATACTTGAACTTTGAGAATATCTACATTGCTCTCATCACTCAAGACGCCGAATCCCTGAAGAATGCTCTGGTGAACAACACTCCATCGCCCATCTCCTATGCCAATCCCAATATGCCAGAGGAAATCCTCGAGGAAGACAAGATCTACCAGGTCTTTCCTCTGGATGTGAAACCAGAGAATGTGAGAATCGCTCAGGCAACATCTTTCTTCCAGAAAGCAGGCGTTCCCGAAAAATAGAGAATAATAATATAAGCAACTCTTAAGAAGGAGAGGTTCGATGAAAATCGTCTTAAAACCGGGGATTTTTCTATTCTTTTTATGTCTTTCTCTCCAGATGAGTACAGGTTTCATTCCCGCAGAAAACCAGGACTGGCTGAGCCAACTGGGTCAGCATCAAAACTACACATCCAAACGCATCTCTTCCTACGACCGGACAGGAGGAAACAATGACAGGTTATCCATCGAGCCAGGAAAAACCGCTGTTCTGGCAGAGATAAAAGGGCCGGCAGCCATCCACCACATATGGGTCACCATCTCCGCTGAGCCCTTTTACGGCCGGAAGATCATCCTGAGAATGTACTGGGACGGAGAAGAATCACCTTCTGTCGAAGCCCCGATCGGAGATTTTTTTGGTGTGGGACACGGCCTGAATCGGAACTTCAGCTCGCTTCCTATAAACTGTTCCTCTAACGGACGAGCCCGAAACTGCTACTGGTATATGCCCTTCCAGAAATCTGCCCGAATCACGGCGACAAACGAAGGGGCTCGAACCGTGGGGGCCTTCTACTACTATATCGACTACAGAGAACTCCCTGAGCTTCCCTCGGATACACCCTGTTTCCATGCCCAGTACCGGCAGGAAATCCCCTGTCAGCCTTTAAAAAATTACCTCTTCCTCGATGCTGCTGGCCACGGCCATTATGTCGGCTGCAACCTGAGTATCCTTCAGCGAGCCATGGGATGGTGGGGAGAAGGCGATGACATGATCTATGTGGACGGGGAGAAAACTCCTTCCCTCTACGGAACAGGTTCGGAAGACTATTTCTCCGATGCTTGGGGAATGAGAGAGGATGAAAATCCATTCTACGGGTGTCCCCTCCAGGAACCTGATTTCAAAACCGGTTCTAAAGCCACTGTCTACCGTTTTCATATCCCCGACCCCATTCCGTTTAAAAAATCCATCCGTGTCACAATCGAGCACGGCCATGCCAATGACCGCTCTGACTATTTCTCCTCTGTAGCCTACTGGTACCAGAGTGAGCCCCATAAGCCTTTCCCCCCTCTTCCTCCGATGGAAGATAGGCTTCCCTTTGCTCTGGAGTCCCCGCGCGGTTTCATTCTTCCTGAATGGAGGGAGATGAATAAAGAGAAAATCACGACATTCAGAGACAAACTCTCTGGAATGGAATTTAAGGCAGAAAACCCCTCGCAGCAACTCACTTCATACTACAACCAGACTGGAAACAGATATCCCGCTCTCATGACCGAACAAGCGCACAAGGGCACACAGGCCGGTCTGACTTTCTCTGTAGAATTCGGTGAACACTACAACCTTGAGCTCTATTTTCTCAGGGGGCCCTCGATGGGGAATTTCAAAATCTCCGGACTCAAGGGTGGAGAA
>JABAOF010009220.1_pt4 | contig 43998 bp, 41 predicted proteins | sample 7062171 | NCBI WGS metagenome assembly JABAOF01 (sample SAMN14538628, study PRJNA623070) | marine sediment metagenome | biome: marine biome [ENVO:00000428]; feature: marine pelagic biome [ENVO:01000023]; material: deep marine sediment [ENVO:00002113] | place: India: Gulf of Khambhat ... | reverse complement strand
AAGAAAAAACCCGCTTCGAATATCCGCTGATAGATATCACCGGAAATGCCGCTATGGTCAAGATCAAATTCATGAGAGGGAATAAGCACATCTTTACTGACTACCTTTTACTTCTCAAGTTTTCCGAAGGATGGCGCATCACGGATAAAATCTATTTCCGTCATTAAAAAGCAAAGTTATTCACGCTTGAAAGGAAGAGATCGAATAAAAATTGACGAAACGAAAGTTTCAACTTATGAAGCTGATTATGGAAAGAATGGGGATGAATCCTGTTTTGAAACCGGCCTGCTTTTTTGGATGTCCTTTTGATTATGAGAAATTGGAAAAGAAATTTTGGCTCTCCATGTGGCTGAATACACGACGTTGAATTCAAGAAAAAGGAGATAGAAATGAGAGTACTGAAACTTGGATTGTTTTTCATTCTTTTCGGTTTCTTTATGAATTGTGTACAAATAGAGAACGATATACCAGTGACAATCGAAAAGATCAGCGATCGTGTCATTCTACTTCGATTAAGCCACAATCCCAGTGGAACGAATGTCACGGCTGTGAAGTCCAGCAAAGGGATAGTGGTCTTTGATACAGAGATGTCGTACCAAATTGCCGCACAAATTCGGAAAGCAATCGAGAAATACTTCAGGGATCCAAATATCACTTTTGTCGTGAATACCCATCATCATTGGGATCATACAAATGGAAACCAAACATTTCGTGATGCAGTGATTATCGGTCATGAAAATTGCACCAGAGGCATCCAGAATTTTGCGGCGGGCAAGGATGAATTTGCCAAAGCATATAAAGAAGGCTGGATCGATTATTTGAAGAATAAATTAGAATCTTCCGAACTTGAACCAGGGGAAGCAGAACAAACTCGGGAACGTATTCGATACGCGACGATGGTCTACGATGAATTGAATGAAGGATTCGTTCCGACACCTCCATACATCACGTTTAGCGACCGTCTCATGCTGGATCTTGGAGACCTGACATTGCATCTGATGCATTTGGGGATGTGTCATTCAGACAGTGATATTTTAATTCACATTCCGGAAGAGAAATTAGTGATTGTCGGAGATGCCTTTAACGGCCGGAGCGTCAAGTATATCGATGAAAATGCCGACATCCCCCGCTGGCTTGATGTCTTGAATGGACTACTTAAAGATGAGAATCCTATTGTTCATGCAGTATCCGGTCACGGGGATATGATGACTAGACAGGATTTGCTGAATCATCGGCAATACATTCGGGGTCTTTGGGAGGGGATGCAGGAGGCGATTACAGAAGGATTATCGCTGGAAGCGATGAAAGATCGTTTTTCATTAGAGGATCACTTTCCTTATGTTAAACATCTCAGGCATACGTGGGATGATGGCATGGATTTCCATCTCTTGAATGTGGAGACAGTCTGGAAAATGCGGCATAGGGAGTGATAAAAATTGATCATTCTGTTTTAAGGCACCTTTTTTTTAGAAGATGCAATAATAGAGAATTTCTACTGGGTAGATGCAGAAATTTTCAAAAAATTAGGCCGGATGAGTCGAAGCGACGATAGTGTAATGTTGAAATGCACATGAAAAGACTCTTGGCGCGGGAGGGCTAAGATGCGCATGAACAAAATTCTTCGTTCCATCAGTCTTTCAGTTTTTTTTATCTCAATATTTTTTATCACGGATGGAAGATCGCAAAAAAAGGATTTCTCATCCCTAAAAGGGCCTTTCTTCGGGCAGACGGCTCCGGAGAAAAAAGCGGCGGTCTTTCTCGATGGTCTAATCTCCACAATTGACCAGCCGGAAATGTGCGCCGCGTTCACGATGGATGGGAAGGAGTTCTATTACAATGCCCAGGAAGAGGGCCAGTGGTCCATCTTTGTCACAAGGTTGGATAATGGACGGTGGACAAAACCGCGGCCGCTCCCATTTGCTTCCGGATACACGGACCGGGATTTTACGATGTCCCCGGACGGCAACCGGATTTACTTCGGCTCCGATCGTCCCCGGAAGCCGGGCGGTCCGCGCCAACCCGCCCCGGATATTTTTGTAACGGAACGGCTGCCGTCAGGAAAATGGTCTCAACCACGCGTAGTCGGCTTTCCTGTCAGCACTGATGCCAGTGAGAATTATCCTTCTGTGGCCCGCAACGGCAACCTCTATTTTTTTTCGAAGCGGGATGACGGCATTGGGCTCTGCGATATTTATGTCGCTCGATTCCAAGACGGCCGATACCAGCAGCCCGAATGTCTGGGCCGTGCCGTCAACAGCGATAAAAACGATTGGGATGCTTACATCGCGCCGGATGAGAGTTACATCATATTCAGCTCCCAGAATCGTGACGATACCATCGGCAGACAGGACCTCTACATCGCTTTTCGCAGAACAGATGGATCGTGGACACCCGCGAAAAATATGGGGCCCCGTGTGAACTCCCCATCGGATGAAATCTGCCCCAGCGTTTCTTTAGACCAAAAAATTCTTTTCTTTACCAGCAGAAGGCGTGGAAAGACTGATATTTATTGGATCGATGCGGGAATTATTGAAGATCTTAAACCAAAACAATTGAAGTGAAGGAGAAAAAGGATGAGACACAGAGTAACATATGTCGGAATTTTATTATCTTTATTATTTGTATTTTGTAATAAAGCTAAGCAGGATGATTCCCCGGTCTTCAAAGATTTCTATCTTGGTCAGAAACCGCCGGGGATGACACCGGAGATCTTTGCCCCAGGCATTATATCTAGCCCGGATTTTCTTGAATACAGCCTGACTTTTTCTTCTGATGGTAAAGAAATTTATTTTAACCGCTCTGGATTTGGGATTTTTGTTTGTCGATGGAGAGATAACGGTTGGTCAGAACCTGAAAAACCAGAATTTGCAAAAAGTTATCAAGTTGGCGAAGCACATATCACTCCCGATGGAAAACGAATGTTAGTCAATCGCTATCGCGGATTGAATGAAGGGGAACAAGGCGGCAATTGGGAATTTCACAGAATAAAAGAGGATTGGGGCAATCCAAAATTTTTAATCCCTTTTGGAATGCGTGCCACTTCAACAGTAGATGGAACTATATATACAACGGACATTTCAGGTTATAAAAAAGAAAATAGAGATGGTGGAATAATCGCCTGCTTTACAGTAACGAGGAAAGGCTATCAGCGTGACATAGATCCTGGCGGAGGTGTGAATACAGAGAGTCTTGATTCACATCCTTTCATTGATCCAAAAGAACGTTACATCATTTTTAACTCCGACCGACCTGGAGGTTTAGGGAAGAGCGATCTCTACGTCTGTTTTAGGAATTCCGACGGTTCCTGGGGGGAAGCTATACACATGAAGGAATTGAATTCAACGGAAGGAGATTGGTGTGCCACCGTATCCCCGGATGGCAAGTATCTGTTTTATACGTGCAATTTAGATCAGAATATCTACTGGGTGGATGCAAGAATCATCGAAGAGCTGAAACCGAAAGAATTGAAATAAATTATTTCAAAAAAAGGAGTATTCTATGAAAGCAAAATTTTTCATATTCAGTACATGCTTGTTGGCCGCTTTTTCATTAGGTTTTGTGAACCAAAATCCTCAAACCGGAACTGTGAAGGATATCGATGGGAATATCTACAAAACCATCAAGATCGGGAATCAGTGGTGGATGGCAGAAAACTTAAGAGTAACACGAGATCCTGAAGGTAATCCCATCACTAGCTATTTTTACCAAGACGATTCCCAGCAATTTGGAAAGTACGGTAGACTCTATACATGGCAAACGGCCATGAATGGTTCGGAGGAAGAGAATGCCCAGGGCATCGCGCCTGAGGGCTGGCACATCCCCTCCATCGCAGACTGGGAAGAGCTGGTCCGCTATCTAGGAGGAGTGGGAAAGGTTGCGGAACAGATCAGGATTGGCGGACCAGCCGGCTTTGATGCCTACCTCAGCGGCGGTGCGGATTTCAGGGGAAATTATGTTTACTTCAATAAATACGCCATGTTCTGGACGTCCACAGCCACGAGCGAGGAAAGGGCTTTTCATGTGGGTATCAGTGATGAGAAAAAATGGGATCAGTTTGCGGCCATGAAGGGTGCACGTATTCACATCCGATGTGTGAAAAATAAAAAATAACTAAAGTTTCGAAATAGACAAATGGAGCCAGCTTCTACATATCCTTTATTTTCAGTGAGATACATTGAATGCCGACAAAGTCCCTGAAGATACGGTTAAGGCCGAAAAGGAGAAAAAAACTAAAGCAAACAGCTAGTATGGTTCCAGAGTAAAAAATAAGAAGATTAAGTCATGAAACGCAGATGTATGTTGTTAATATGGATAGGCATCATCTTGATGGTTTTTGTTGGATGTTCACCTCCTGATGATTTTCCCGCCTTGAAAGGCCCCTACCTCGGCCAGAAACCACCAGGTAAGCAAAGGATTATTTTTGCCCCGGGGATTATATCCACCGGTTACAACGAACATGGCGTCAGCTTTACTCCTGATGGCAAGGAAGTTTTCTACAGGTTACTTGGCCCTCCACATGGAGTTATACTGACCATGAGAGAGGAAAAAGGCTTTTGGACGCCACCCCAAGTCGCATCCTTCTCAGGGAAATATGATGGTATATGTTCACTGTCGCCCGACGGTAATACAATACTCCTTAATTGTGGTTCTCCGCCTTCTGGCAAGGGCCCCTCTTTGGATTATTGGACGATTTGGATAATTAAACGAACTCATTCAGGTTGGGGGTTGCCTCAGAATCTACCCCATCTCAGGGGCGCCTATCCCACCATGTCGAATCAAGGGACAATTTATTTTTATGCCAGGGGGGAGAATAATAAGGGAGATATTTATAAATCCTTGTATAAAAATGGCGAATATGGTGAAGCACAAAAAGTTGAAGCACCGATCAGTACAGAGTACTGGGAAAATGATCCTTATATTGCACCTGATGAAAGTTATATTATTTTTCAATCAGACCGGCCCGGAACCTTAGGGGAAGGAGATTTGTTTATCAGTTACCGACTCAACAACGGTAATTGGTCAGTGCCTCAAAATATGGGAGAAAGAGTGAATACCAGGGAATCGGGAGAAGCTTGTCCATATGTCTCTTCAGACGGTAAATATTTGTTTTTTTCGGGTATGTGCAGAACTCTCCCCTCTTATTCTGATACACCCATAACCTTAAAGAAAAAGTTAAATATACTCAATCAGCCTGGCCATGGCAGTGAAGATGTATTCTGGGTCAGTGCAGAAATCATTGAAGAACTGAAACCCGAGAGTCTCAAATGACTGGATTTTACCAGCTCAAGATATCTATCGATTTCCTGGATAAAAATAATCAAATTTGGGTATTCCTAAAACAAAACGGAGGAAAAAACCATGAAACGAGTTATCCTGTCAGCAGTGCTAATTTTGGTTCATCTGGCCATCATCGCCTCAGCGGAGCCGATTGTGGAAGCGGCCAAGAATGGTGATTTACAAACCGTAAAAACTATACTGGCAAAGGATCCTTCCAAACTCAATGCGACAGACAAAAGCAAATACACGGCTCTCCATTGGGCCTGCATGCGGGCACACTGGGATGTGGCAGAGTTTTTGATCGAAAAAGGAGCGGATCTGAACGTTGTCGGCGGAGATGGAGGGACTCAGATCAACTGGGCCGTGCATCATGATAACGTGGAGATTATCAAACTGATGGTCGAAAAAGGGGCCAAACTCAACATCCGGAACCAATGGGGCATGACCGAATTGCATACCGCCATCTGGCGGGGATGTATCCATGTGGTTGAGTATCTTTTAGACCACGGCTCAGACCCGATGATCAGGACCAATGAGGGCTGGACGGCCATGCATTATGCCTTTCGCAGCGGGCATGACAACGTCATAGAAATGCTGAAGGAAAGGGGCCTGTCTACAGATGTTAAAGACAACCAGGGCCGGTTCCCGAGGCATCTCTATTTCAAAAAACCGAACCCCATCGAGCTTTCTCCCGCAGAACTGGATGAATACATCGGAAAATACTATGTCGGGGATTATTTGTTGCTTGAAATTTGGAGAGAGGGCGGTCGGCTTAAAATCATGGAGTTCGGGCCCGACGAGATCTACCCTGTGGCCAAGGACTTCTTCTATTTCAAACAGGCGCCCTGGACCTTGATCTTCAGCCGGGATGAAGAAGGAAAGATCCACCATGCTCAGCTGTCTTTTATCCGGCGGTCTTATACGATAGTGAGAAAGTGAATCTAAAGGTCCTTATTTCGGATTGAATCCGCCGGGAAAGACACTTTAAGTTTTTGCCTCAGGGATCATATCCATAAAAATACAAAAAAAATTTCAGGAGGATTTCATGAAAGATTCAAAATCGAGTACTGAGGTAAATCGGAGAGACTTTATTACTAAAAGTCTTGCTTGCGGCGCATTTGTAGGAATGGGATGCCCGGGATTGCTGGCTGTGAATATTCATGATAGTGAGCCAAATCTGGTGCCGGCTGAACGTGGATTTCAAACAGCTTCAGATTATACTTACGAACAAGTGTTCAATTTTGCGTTCAGAAACTGGTATATCCGGTACATGAAAGGTTTGGAAGCGGAAATCGGAAAGGAGAAATTCCTTGAGATTCTGAAAAAGGTTGGATGGACACTGTATGAGGAAAGCACCAACAGAAACTTTCGCGACCTCAAGAAGAGGGATGTGGAATCCCTGATTGCCAATTTCTGGGCTCCCATGCAGAAAAGCCGACTGTGGAGTCACACCATACCTATCGAAATCATCAAACAGAGCCCCTCAGAAGGCACAGTCAGAATGTCCGGGTGTCTGGTGGCCAAGGTTTTCCGGGATAATGATGCCGCTGATATCGGATATGCGGCGATATGCTACGCTGATTTTGCGGTGACCAAAACATTCAATCCTCAGATCAAGTTGACCCGGAACACATGCCTCATGAAAGGAGATGACTGCTGCCTGTTTGAATACACTCTTGATACGTAATTCACAAGATTAAGAAAGGAGATTGCGTATGATGTTGAATCGAAAACTCTATCTTGGTCTCATCCTGACTTTGTTTGCATTAATAGCCTGCAAAGCACAGGAAGTCCAAAACAGAGATACGGATTTCGGTCATTTAAAAGGCCCCTACCTTGGCCAGAAACCCCCGGGCATGACACCGGAGGTTTTTGCCCCGGATATTCTTCCGGCCTCCAATTATCATACGTCGCCTGTTTTTACTCCCGGCGGAAAAGAAGTATACTGGAAAATGCAAGGAACAAAAGCCATCACAATGATGAAGATTAAAAATGGTTTTTGGACGACTCCAAAGGAAATAAAGCTTTCATCAAATCTTGATGATTTCCGTGATCCATGCATTTCGCCTGACGGTAACAAATTGTTTTTTCTTTCAAAAGGAATACTTCCAAATCAGTTGCAAGAAAAAGAGAATATCTGGTTTGTTGAACGATTAGAAGATGGCTGGTCGGAGCCTAGACCTCTGAGTGAGGATATCAATTCTCACAAATTGCATTGGCAAGTATCGGTGGCTTCGAACGGGAATTTATATTTTGCTTCCCGTATGACCGGTATTGAGGATATCTATTTTTCAAAATACCTTGATGGTAAATATCAAAAACCCGAAAGCTTAGGCACAGCAATCAATACTGAAAAAATGTGTGAGACTACGCCCTTTATATCGCCCGATGAAAACTACATCATTTTTTCCAGGTGGGATATGGCCCATAAGAATAGTTTTATGCAGCCATATATCGGTTTTCGTAACAAAGACGGCACATGGGATTCTGCCATAAAAATGGACAATATTGGTTATTGCCTTTGTCCTCAAGTCTCTCCCGATGGGAAATACTTTTTCTATTTAGGGATTGTAAACGGAGAATTTAGAGTCATGTGGCTCTCTGCAAAAGTCATAAAAGATCTTAAACCAAAAGAATTTAAGTAAAGGAGGAAACAATGAAGCAGAGAACAATTTTTATCGCCATTCTATTATCCCTTATTTTTACAATTGTTAGTCATGCTCAACAGGGTGATATCCCGATTCTCAAAGGCCCTTACCTTGGCCAAAAACCACCGGGCATGTCCCCGGAATTATTTGCACCTGGAGTCATTACAACCGATGGCAGTGAAGGATGCTCGGGCTGGGGGAAGGGCATGGAATATTTTATTTTCCAGAGATGGATAGATAGAAAGCCTAGGCTCTATATCATGAATCAAAACAACGGAATATGGAGCCCCCCCGAACCTCTTCCGTTTCTTGATAAATATCAGGCTGGCGATTTTACGATTGCCTCCGATGGAAAAACTATGGTATTTGCATCCAGAATATCCATAGATGAAATCGGACCGGAAAGTGAAGGAGCCAACATTTGGAGCGTTAAAAAAACAGAAGCCGGGTGGACTGAGCCGGAACATATCGGGCTGGAGATAAACACAAAGTATCATGAGAGCTATCCCTGTCTTGCCGCAAATAATAACCTTTATTTTTTCAGCAGAAGACCGGGGGGATACGGAGATTCGGATCTATACATGTCGCAATTTAGCAGAGGAAAATTTCAAGCTCCGGTGAATCTTGGTTCGAAGCTCAATACTAAATACCACGAATGGGATACCTACATCGCACCCGATGAAAGCTACATGATCTACTGCTCGACGATGCCTGGCGGTTTGGGAGAGGATGACCTCTATGTTACCTTCAGACAAGAGGACGGTTCATGGAGTGAACCTGTTCATATGGGGGCTGAAATCAATAGCGACAAATCCGAGAACAGACCGTATGTCAGCCCGGATGGCCGCTATTTATTCTATACCAGTACCAAGAGGGGTAATAGAGATATCTACTGGGTGAATGCAGGAATCATTGAAGATTTAAAACCGGATGAATTGAAGTAAACAAAAAGGGGAGATGTTTTTATGAATTCGATAAAATATGTTCATACCCTACTTTACGAGGAAAGAAAATGACAAGGAAAAATGTGCCATCAAAATCTCCGATGGAAGAACTGATCGGATTCTCGAGAGCAGTGAGAGTGGGAAATACCATTTCAGTGGCGGGGACAGCAGCTATCGCTCCGGATGGCTCAACAGCGTGTCCTGATGATGTTTATGGCCAGACAAAGTGCTGTTTTGGAATCATGAAAGCAGCTATTGAAGAGGCGGGTGGAAGACTTGAGGATGTTATCCGCACCAGAATTATGCTCAAAGATGTATCGAGATGGGAAGAGGCGGCCAAGGCTCACAGCGAGTTTTTTTCGGTGATTAAACCTGCGTGTACGTTTGTAGAAGTCAAAGGATTTGTCAAGGAGGATTGGCTGGTTGAGATAGAAGCGGATTGCGTGATTTGTAAGGCTTGAGTAGTTTATCCTAAAACCGATTTGCTGTGTGGACGCAAAAATCACAAAAAATCTTAAAATCAGAGAATTGGAATATAAAAAGGAAAAATGAGCCATATATGGATTTTATTCGCATTTAAGGAGAAAAAGAAATGTATAACCGGAAGAGTATGATTATCCTGGCGGCTTTGGGCCTTGTTTTCATTCTTCTCCAGACCCAGGATGTCAGAGCTCAAAAACAGTCAGCGGAATCATACATCCAGGAAAACATCAAAAAGCTCAAGGAACGGTTGGGCGACAAGTTGCTCAAGACTGCTGATGAAGTCATCGCAAGACATGTGGAGGCCATCGGCGGCCGCGACGCGATACTCTCAGTAAAAACGTTGATGTTCAAGGGAAGAAATGTGCGGTTCGGACAGGGGGACAGTCCGCTTGTCCGCTATTACAAACAGCCATACTTTGTCCGCCAGATGCAGTCTCCTGAAAGCACAAGTTATTTGCTCAGCGATGGAGAAAAAGTCTGGCAGGTCAGTCCATCCGAACGCAGGGAGGTCTCTTACTGGTGGACGAAATCTATGCTTCATATGAGGATCGACGACAATTTTATCGATTACAAGAAGCAAGGGATTTCCTACGAGTATATCGGGCTTGAAGGATTTGAAACTGAACCATTTATCTACTACCACCTCCGCCGGACATTCCCGGATGGAGAAGTCGAGGATCTTTATTTCGATGTCGAGACCGGTCTGCTGCATGGCATCTGGCCGACAAGCACCCCTAGGGGAGAAAATCCCCGCTTTTATTACGATTACAGGGATATCGGCGGTATACTCTATCCCCACGCGAACATGAGAGTTTTTAATACAGCGAATCCCCCTCATCTATTCATCATCGAAGAGGTCAGAATCAATGAAGACTTCGGAGAGGATTTCTTTACAGAGTATAAAAAAAAACCGGTGAAAAAGTGAATGCAGGTGGCTTATATTCCGTTTTGCAGGGTGTTCCTCACATTGTTGTGAAGAAAATCGAGGGTGAAGAACACCTTCAACAGCAGAAAGAATCATAGCTGATCTTGAACGATAAGAATTAAAATGGAGAATAAAAATTATGAAGGATAGAGCAATTTATCTTGGAATTTTATTGTCCACAATATTTGTATTTACCAGTTGCGCACAACAGGATGATTTCCCGGTTCTCAAAGGGCCCTACCTCGGCCAGAAGCCACCGGGGATGACACCGGAGCTGTTTGCTCCCGGGATCGTGCCGACCGAAGACAATGAAGTGCTGTACGGATTTTTCAATAACGGCGCCATGTTCCTTTTCGATCGTACGCCGGCTGATCTGGAAGAATGGTCGCCTGCCGTCTATCAGATGGCTTTAAAAGACGGAAAATGGACGCCGCCCAATGCAATGCCATATCAGGGCTCGCCCTGGTATCATTATTATACGACAGCGCCGGAAGGGGAAGAGGTGTATTTCGCCTGGCAGGGTTCTCTAGAAGACAGATCCTCATCCGCCGATGTGAATATCTGGTGGGTCCGGATGACTGCCTTAGGATGGACCGAACCGAGGAAGCTGCCCTTTCCGGTCAATGACATTGATTTGGATACCTATCCGAGCGTCACTGAGGACAAGACGCTCTATTTCTTCAGCTCTCGCGAGAATGGATTCGGCGGCCATGATATTTATCGGTCGCCATTGATAAACGGCAAACATACAACAGTTGAAAATCTCGGCGCGCCCATAAATACAAAATACGATGAGCTTGATCCCTTCATTGCTTCCGACGAAAGCTACCTCATTTTTTGCTCCAAGACGTTGGACGGCTACGGCGGCTTCGATCTTTACGTTGCTTTTCAACAAAGCGATGGGAAGTGGACAGAACCAATAAACATGGGCGAGGGAATCAATTCTTCCGCTTACGATTGGGTGCCGTATGTTACCCCGGATGGAAAATATTTTTTCTTCAACAGTACGCGTTCAGGCAGCTGGGATATCTACTGGGTGGATGCGAAAGTCATCGAAGATCTTAAACCAAAAGAATTGAAGTAAAGGAGAAAATCATGAATAAAGTCCTACCCGAAAATTTACCTATGGAGGAGTCATATGAATAAGAAGCATAGTATTCTTTTTTACAGTATGATTATCAATTGGATATTAGTCATTACTACCGGAGTAATAATGGGAATAATACTTCGTGATTTAAGTGGGTCTGAATGGTTTGGTTCTCCGTTGCTCACCTGTCTTTTCATGGGCATCATAATGACGATTCTCTATTTAACCACACAAAGTAGAGCCTGGAGAATAACAGAAATAATCGTATTTTGGTTTGCAAGTCTTTTCATCTTAACAGTTATCAATATGGCAACTTTAGCTAAATACATTTTGGGTACGTGGGAAGATTTTCAAGGCATGCCGATTATGGGAACATTCCAGCTCCTGCTGATAGCTATTGCTATACATCTTCAAGAGTCAAAAATCAGGAAAAAGGCTCTGAATATCTTCACCCTTTGGACGACTGTTCTTTTTCTGATCACTCTTTCCACAATGGTTTTTCTCGCTCTTTGGATTTTTGGAGGATGGGATAGTGATTTTCAACAATATCCGATTATTGGAATGGGTATCTGGACATGCTTAATGTATATCCCTTATTTAACGCCTGAAGGTGATCAAATGCCCCTTCCGAAAGTATTTTTCTTTTGGTCTTGGTTCATGTTTTTTGGTATCGGAACAAGCATGGTTTTGACTTATGTCTATGCTTTAGAGGGGAATCGGCACATTTGGCCTCTTTATCCTTCACTGGGTACATTCGGTTTAGCAATACTGTCAACACTTATAATGATAATGTCACGTAGAAAGAATAGTGAATCATCATGAAGGATGAAATCCCCTTCAGATTGAATTAACCCATGTTCCCCATATTAAACACGAAAATTGCTTTACAAGTTCACCCTAAATTGTTGTTATATAACAAGATAGAGGTTAATAAGGATACAAAAAATGCTAGTGTACAATCTTGTTCGGAATTTTGATTTTTAGGAGGTAATATTGGCATATTATTTGCACATTAAAATTGGGAATGTAGGGTAATTGTTTACCCTAGAATAAAAAAAATGGCCGCATGAAATGGGAGGTTAACATGAGAAAAAGTATTAATATAATCCTAATCCTATTATGTTTTTCATCCTCAGCGAGGTCTCAGGAAATTCACGCATTTGCAGGCAGGGGTGACCTTGAAAAAGTGAAAATGCTCCTTGAAAAAGATTCATCTTTATTAAATAAACCTTATATTTTAGGTTCGCCAGTTTTATGGGCAGCACGCTATGGACAAATACATGTCGCTGATTATCTGATAGAAAAAGGTGCTGATGTCAATCTAAGACACAGCGGAATAACTCCATTATTCCATGCGGCTTATGTGGGACAACATACTACCGTTGATTTTTTATTAACAAGAGGCGCTGAAATAGGATTTTTTGAAGCGGTTGAATGCGGGTATAAGGGATTGGTTCTGAAAATGATATCTAAAGGTGAAGATATCGATCAGTTTAAGGAAGGCGGATATACAGCTTTTCAACGGGCGGCACGTTACGGACATAAAGATATTATCGACTATTTCATCAATAACGGATTAGATAAGAACATCAGAGATAACAACGGCCTGAGTTTGCTCCACAACGCGGTATTCGGCGGCCATTATGAATTAGTAAGATATTTAGTAGAATCAGGTGTAGAGATAAATGCGGTAACCAAATTTGGAGATACTCCTTTGGATTTTGCTATAGATAACGGAAGTGATATAGTCATTCAATATTTAAAAAACAAAGGGGCTGAGAGTACCGGTGAAATTGAATATACGTATGAGAAAATCACCGACAATGTTTTTGTCTTTGATTTTCCGGGTAGACCCGATAGTAATGTGGGATTATTCCTGTATACTGACGGAGCAATATTGATAGATACTGGCGGAGGGTGCAGAGCAGCAAAGGCAGTAAGCGACTTTGCGAAAATCAATTATAATAAGAAAGTAAAATACTTGATCAATACTCATATTGACTGGGATCATAGAAGGGGCAATGCTTATTTCAGAGATAAATTACCTATTTTTGATGGTCTGCATCTTGATGAAATGGTAAAAAAAGGGATTGTTACGGAAGTTGAACATAAATTTGAAAATAATTTTGAATTGATTTTGTCCAGGTATTATACAATGAATCTGGGGAATGAAGAAATTATATTCTTCCCGATCGCCGGACTACATACTCCTTCCTGTATATTTATTTATTTTCGCAATGCTAATGTTGCGTTTACCGGAGATACAATATCCTCAGGTATATCACAACGTGAATCGGAGACACATGAAGAATATGTAGAACGGGTTAACAATCGTGTTAATCATTTTGGGGATTATCATATCGCTACTCTTGAAATGTTGGATAAAACATGCTCGGATAATTCTATTTGTGTTCCAGGTCATGGGAATTTTTACAATATTCAAAGTGTCAAGGAGTATTTAGCTATTGGTAAAGATTTAGATAAAAAATGATACTGAAATAGCGCTTTGATCACTTTTATAGGCGGTGCTCAAAACTCTGATTTGCCTTAGCAAATGTCCTATAAAAGGAAGTTAAATTTCCTGTTCCTCAGTTCCTTGAGGAAGCACCCTTCCTTGTCAGTTATTTTTATTATTACTGGGTGGATGCGAAAGTCATAAAAAAACTTAAGCCAAAAGAGTAGTATTAAAGTAAGGAGGAAAGACAATGAAACGAAAAACTATTATTATCGGATGCACAGTTTTTATCATTTTGTTTTTCAGCAACTGCGCACAACAAAACGATTTTCCAGCATTAAAAGGTCCCTATCTTGGCCAGAAACCGCCGGGGATGACGCCGGAAATGTTCGCTCCCGGATTTATCTCTCTGTCAACCAATCAGGAATTCAGTTGTGCTTTCACTCCTGATGGGAAGGAGCTTTACTTTACGAGAAGGATTGATAATAAGCCAAACATACTGTTCACTGAAGAAGGGAAAAATGGTTGGTCTGTACCAAAACCGGCACCATTTGCAAGTGATTTTATGGATCATGAACCATTTGTTACATATGACGGACAGAGACTCTTCTGGGGTTCAGAACGCCCCACACCGGAGGGAGAGGAAAAATATGCCATTTGGTATGTCGACAGGACTGAAACAGGTGAATGGGGGAATCCGAAGTTTTTCAGATTCGATGCCATGTATGTTACGGCAACTCGAGAGGGAAATCTGTATTATACAGGTTTTGATAAAGCAGGAGATATTTTTAGGGCAGGATATAGTGAAGGAAAGTATCAAGAAGCTGAAAATGTGGGAGCACCAATTAATACGGAAAAAAATGAACTTCATCCCCTCATTGCACCTGATGAAAGCTGGATTATCTATGATCCGTGGGACGAATCTTTTGGAGCTTATATAAGCTTCAGGCTTTCTGATGGGTCATGGACAAATCCGATGAGAATGGATGAAAAATTACATATGAGTGGGTGGGCATTTCTGTTATCTCCAGACAGCAAGTATTTATTTTTTTCATCGGATGGCGATATTTTCTGGGTGGATGCGAAAATCATCGAAGAATTGAGACCAAAAGGGATCAAGCAATAGGAAGTCAGCTGTGATGAGATTATCTTTTTATCTCATTTTAATTCTGACAGTTATAGTGCCGGTGTTTTCGCAGAGTATTCTTGAAGCTGTTTGGGATAAAGATTTAAACAGAGTCAAAAAATTGATCAAAGAAGATCCTACTCTGCTTCATTATAAAAGCAGTGAGGGATACAGTCCTCTTCACAGCGCTGCACGGATGGGGCTGAAAGAGATAGTGAAATTTTTCATTGAAATGGGGACGGATATAAATACAGCTAATTTATGGGGCACGACGCCGCTGCATTACGCATGTACATGGGGACGGGCTGAGATTGTTGAAGTTTTGATCCAATCAGGCGCTGATATAAATGCAAGAGATAAACAAGGCTGGACGCCCCTGCGCAGAGCTGTCCACCATGGAAACAAAGAAATAACAGAGCTGTTACTGGAAAAAGGCGCTGAATTTAATTTTGATGAACCTGAATATAACAAGCTCCTTCATGAGGCTGCCGACAGCGGTTATGAAAAACTTGTGAATATGATTCTGGATAAAAAAGCAGATATTTACTCGTTAAATAAGAGAGGCGGAACTCTTCTTCACAGCGCAGTTTACGGGGGATTAAAAAATCTGACTGAATATTTGATTAAGGAAGATTTTAATATCGAGGAAAAGAATGATTACGGCATGACTCCGCTGCATATCGCTGCATACAGGGGAAATAAAAATGTGGTTGAATTTCTGATTTTGAAAAAGGCTGTAGTGAATGCCATTGATTTAGGAGGGAGGACACCGCTTTATTATGCCAAGGATCAGGGAAATAGAGAAATTGACAATTTATTGCTGTCAAAAGGGGCGTTCGCAAAAACAGTTATTTTCCCTGAATTAAATGGTCCGTATATGGGACAAAAAAAACCTGGAAAAAAAGCAAAAATCTTTGCACCTGGAATAGTATCAACCATAAACGCAAATGAATTTTCCGGCACCATTTCTCCGGATGCAGAAGAATTCTTTTACACTTATAGAAAACCCGGAGGAGTCAATAGCCTGAGACACACGAAAGCAGAAAATGGCAGATGGATAATTCCTGTGTCTCCTCCATTTGCCTATGATGCATTTGAGTTTGAGACAAACTTTTCTCCGGATGGGAAAAAAATATATTACAGCTCGGAAAGGCCGGCACCGGTAGAAATTCAGCGTGAGAACTTCCCGTTTGGCTGGGTTGTTGAAAAAAAAGACGGTAAATGGGGAGAACCTGAATTCCTGGGTTCATCGATAAACAATGAGCTGCCCTATTACATTACTCAGGCACTTAATAGAAATTTGTACTTTACGGGCAATCGTCAGAGAGGTGTCTACGTCTCAATTTTCAAGGATGGTCAATATCAAACACCGGAACGCCTTCCAGATGAGATAAACTATCTGTTTAATCCCGGGCATCCCTTTATAGCTCCGGATGAAAGCTTTGTGATTTTTGATGCCAGGGACGGCAGAAAAAACTCGGATGATACGGATCTTTATATTAGTTGCCGCAGACCTGACGGCAGTTGGACAAAAGCTGTGAATATGGGCCCAGCCGTTAATTCAGATGCGAATGAGATGTGCGCAAGTATCTCGCCTGATGGTAAGTTCCTCTTTTTTCACAGTGCCAGATGCGGCAATGCCGATATATACTGGATTGATGCAAAATTTATCGATGAATTAAAAAATACTGGAATCCCTGATATACTCTTTAGTAGAGATGAAATCAAATAGGGGAAAAAATATGACAAAAAGATCGATCATTTTATTTCTTATTATTGGATTCAGTCTAGCTTTTGGCCAGGAGGCAGCAGAAAAAAAAGAATTCGTGAATTACCAAGAGATGCGAGAATATTTTGGGATATTGTACCAGCAGAAAAAATATGAAGAAGCCATTGAAATTCTGGAAAACCACCTGGATCGTTTCCCGGACCATCTCGAGGCAAACGCATATAATATCGCCATCTCTTATGGACAATTAAAGCAATATCAAAAGGGCATTGACGCTCTTCAATATGGTCTGGACCGAGGCGTTTGGTTCAGTATTTATGCCTTTGAGTCGGATTTTTGGGCTCCATTGAAAGAATTAAAAAAATTTAAAAAGATCTTGGTCCGGAATGAAGAATTAAGACAAGAAGCACAGAAATTATCCAAACCCGACCTTTTAATCCTTCCACCTGAAGGGTACACGAAAGAAAAAAAATATCCTCTTTTTATCGCACTGCATGGAGGCAACAGCAATATTGCCAATTTTAGAGAAGTGTGGAAGTCTGAAAAAATGGAAAAGGAATTTATAACAGCTTATGTTCAATCATCTTTATTGGTCGGAATGAACCGGTACACCTGGACAGTGGATATTGAAGTGACTAAAAAAGAGATCATTGAAGCCTATCAGATGATTATGGAAAAGTATCCGGTTGATGAGAAAGAAATCATAATTGGAGGATTTTCTGCTGGAGGCGTGGCAGCATTAGAGGTCACGCTTAGCCATTCAATACCTGTTGCCGGATTTGTGGTTTTGTGTCCAGGAAAGCCTGGAAGCTTCACTGAAGAGAATATCATTGAGGCCAAAGAAAGAGGGATTCGCGGCACAATTTTAACATCTGAAATGGATCCCCGATTGCCTGATCAAAGGGAAATGGTAGAGGTTTTGAAGACAGAAGGACTGCAATATCAGTTTGTTGTTACACCAAATATAGGTCACTGGTTTCCGGAAGACCTCGATACAAAGATCGATGATGCCATTACCCATATCAGACATAAATAGCGATGCTGGTTATAGAGAGATGGTTTTATGAGCTTCCTCTGGTTAATAGTAAAGTATTCAATTAAAAATAGAGAAAGCGAGGAAAAACAAAGTGAAAACAACAAATACCGCACACCTCAGCCGCCGGCAATTCTTGACTGGTATTCTGCCTTCCTGCACAGTCATTAGCCTTGGCTGCGGCAGCGGCCTTTTGCTGGCTAGCCAGAAACAGCCTGCAGATGCCCCCCATAAATTTCTAAGGGAAATAGACCGGAAGCTGACTTACAAACGATGGATGCAGCAGCGCCATTCTAAATACATCGGCATACTGAAACATTTAGAAAAGGCGGTCGGAAAAGAAGAATTGCATGACATGCTGAAAAAGGCCAGTTTTATGGATAATGTCGCATTGGGAAAACGGTTGGCGCGTCGGATACCTGACATGAAGACGTTTGCAGCTCCTTTTCGAAATGAAAATAGTGGTGTCGGACGCACTATAGTGCGAGAAATCGTTGAGGACAGTGACGAAGTCTTTGAAATGAAAATCACAGAATGTCTCACGGAGGTGATATTCAGAGAAGCCGATGCACTGGAACTGGGATACGCTTGTGTCTGCCACGCAGATTTTGGTCTGCCTGAAGGTTTGGATATCAACATCAAACTGATCCGAGACAAAACCTTAATGCAGGGACACAACTGCTGCAATCATCGGTATGTATGGGAAAGGGAGTAATAATTTCTAAATATTGCCTTTTTGGACTGGCTTTAATCCCTTCACACATTTCCGGCGTTTCTTCAGACAACAGGTGTTATTGAGCCTGAGGCCACGAAAGCTTCTCTTTTCGGACCGGAATTCTCAAGAATATAAAAAATATCCATTAAACACGACCACTGGAAAAATTATCCTTTAGCCACAATTTAAAAGAAAACTGCATCAATGATAATGATTGGAAATTGTCTCTAAAGTTCATCTGATACACAAGAGTTGAATCTCAACACAAAGAGGCCAGTGATCTTTCAGGCCTATTCTTTTTTCTAGCAGCAGCTATTTTTTCCACCCGGCTGAACTCGATCATTTTACCGAAAATATGTAGACATGGTAGAGAATCAATAAATTCCATAATATAGAAAAAATTACTTGACTTTTGGGCTTTTTAATTCTATATTATAGAAATAATAGATGAAAAATCCTATGAACGATCTATCGCGGAAGGAAAAATTAGTGCTACGTGCTATTTGGAAAATGAAAGATAAACCGTACGGATTAAGCATAAGAAGTCATCTTTTTCAACTAACGGGCAGATCCTGGCCGATCGGAACTCTTTATTTTTACCTGGACCGACTCGAGAAAAGAGGAATTCTGAAGTCTTATCCGACCCATGTCAGTCAGGATCGAGGAAATTCAAGAAAAAGGCTTTATGATTTTACCAAGGAAGGTTCTGAGCAAATAACGGATTTATTGGCTCAAGAACAAAACATAAAGGAAACATAATTACCGAAAAGAGAATATCTATTAGTGATTGTGTGATTGAAATTTGTATTCACCCGGAAAGGAAATGAAAGACAAATATGAGTCAACGGCGGTAGCCTTTCTCATGATCGATATTATTACAATTTTGATTGAAAAGTAATTATATGATGAGAAGGACAGAAGATTCAGATTGGATTTTTTTGAATAAAATTGACTCTTATATCCTTATGTTCTATATTGTAGAAATAAAACATAAGGAGAAAGACGAGCATGAAATATTTATCTAGACCTGAAGAATTGGTTCTTCTGACAATTTGGAAGATGAAAGAGGAGCCGTATGGGGTCAATATCAGAAAGTACATTACTAAAATAACAGGAAAGTACTGGTCCATCGGATCTATTTATGTTCCGCTCGATCGCCTTGAGAACAAAGGCTACCTGACCTCTCATCTTGCCAGTCCTACCTCAGAGCGTGGAGGAAAGAGTAAAAGATATTATGAGTTAACTAAAGAAGGTCTGGAAGAACTCCAAGAAATAAAAAAGATTTATCAGGCTTTCTGGAAGGACCTACCGGATTTGTCTTTGAAATAGAGATGACTCCATAGGATGCGATTATTAAGATATGAAAGAATTCTCAAATGATAGTTATCAGGGAATTCAAGGAGTGAATCATGGGAAGCGATAAGCCCCCCGCAATAGCCAAGGCAATCTTGTGGTTAATATTAAACCACAGACATCCGGAAACAATGATCGGCGATTTCGAAGAAATCTATAATGAAATTTCTCGAAACAAGGGTTCTTTCCCGGCAAAAATTTGGTATTGGTCTCAAATCATTTTGACTTTTCCTTCGTTTATAAAAAATTCCATTTATTGGGGAACGACGATGTTTACCAATTATTTCAAAATAGCCTTGAGATTTATTAAAAAACACAAAGTCTTTTCCTTCATCAACATTTCCGGGCTCGCGATCAGCACGGCATGTTGTCTGTTCATCGCCCTCTGGATTTTCGATGAGCTGAGTTTTGACAAATTCCATCCAGATAGTGATCAAATCTACCAGGCCCTTGGGAATGGCCGAATTGCATCAACACCGATACCGCTGGCGGCTGCGCTGGAAGAAACATTTCCTGAAGTCATTTATGCCAGTCGATACGAAGGAATTGGCCGGCCGTTATTCAGACGAGAGAATAAAGTCTTTTCCGAAAGTGGCGTGGTGGTTGTGGACCCTGACTTTTTCAAAATATTCTCTTTTCCTTTTCTGGAAGGCGATCCCAACACAGTGTTGGATGATATGTACTCCATTGTGATTTCAGAACAAATCGCCAATAAATTTTTCTCTGGCGAAAATCCGCTCGGAAAAACGCTGACCATGAATGACGAGTTGGATTTTATTGTGAGGGGAGTGATGCAAAATATCCCTCAAAATTCGACGCTTCAGTTCAATATCGCTATCCATTTTGATATCCGAATTGCCTATTTCACTCCAAGCGGAGCGGATACAAGTTCCTGGGGATGGTGGAGCCCCAGTACATTTTTAAAACTTCAAAAGGATGTTTCCCTTGCCGGTTTTAATCAGAAAATCTCTGAATTCTTTCAGTCACAATTTGAAGAAGGAGATGATGAATGGCTTTCTGCATTACCTTTTACATCGAGAAGATTTTTCTTCTGGAATACCCATCAGTTCATCATGATGTATTCCATAATCGCCGTCTTTATTGTGATTATGTCCTGCATCAACTTCATCAACCTTTCGACTGCCCGGTCGGCAAACCGAGCCTGCGAAATCGGCATTCGGAAAGTATCAGGCGCAGTCCGGAAAAATTTAATTTTCCAATTTTTAGGGGAATCATTTTTTCTGACGATTATAGCCATTGTCCTTGCTTTAGTCATTGTCTCCACTTTATTGCCGTCTTTTAATTCGCTCACCGGGAAACAAATCACAACCGGCTCCCTGAGCCAGCCGTCAATCCTATTGATTATTCTTGGATTAGTCCTATTCACAGCTATTGCTTCGGGAAGCTATCCGGCTTTGATCCTATCTTCTTTTAAGCCCGTTCAGGTATTGAAAGGCCATTTGAATCTCGGATCCTCTGGTTCTTTGTTCAGAAAGATACTAGTGGTTATTCAATTCTCGATATCGATTATTTTAATCGTCGGCGCAGGAGTCGTTTACAAGCAGCTAAGTTTTATCAAAACAAAAGATATTGGCTATGCCAAAGATCAACTCATAACCATTTCACTTAAAGGAGAGAGCCGAAGATCGTATGACATAATAAAAAGTCGATTGAGTTCTGATGGCCGTATTCTGGGAGTGACTGGCATGGCCGATGACCTGCCAAATTTCTGGTCAACCTCCAGCATGGCTGAATGGGAAGGGAAGGATATGACCAAGGAAATTCATGTCGGCTTTAATTTCGTCGACTATGATGTGGCGAAAACTTTAGGGATTGAGCTGATCGAAGGCAGAGATTTCTCAAGAGAATTTATGGCAGATGCCGAATCTGGATATCTCGTCAATGAAGAACTGGTCAAGCTGATGGGATTTGAGTCCGCTGTGGGGCGCCCATTTAAGGAATTCGGCAAAGCCGGCAATATTATTGGTGTCTTCAAAAATACTCATTTCCGACCGCTGACCAGCCAGATTAATCCGCTCTACTTTCAACTCAATCCAGGAAGGATCAATCACCTGGTCATTCGGGTTCCCACCGAAAACATGCAGGCAACGATTCAATTCATCAAAGAAACCTGGGAAAAAATTGTCCCGATGTATCCTTTTGAATTTCGATTTGTGGATGACGATTTTAATCTCGCTTACACAAGTATAGAAAGGATGAGCAGATTGGCCAATGTTTTTACGTTCATTGCCATATTTATCGCCTGTCTGGGTTTGTTCGGCCTGGCGTCTTTCACTGCGGAACAGCGTTCCAAAGAGATCGGTATCCGCAAGGTGCTTGGCGCATCCATGCCGGGCATAGTAGCCTTGCTTTCTAAAGAATTCACCAAATGGGTGCTCATCGCCAATGTCATCGGCTGGCCTCTTTCCTATTTTTTTATGAATAGCTGGCTACAGAATTTTGCCTATCGAGTGAAAATAGGCCCTGAGATTTTCTTTCTCTCCGGTCTGGGGGCCTTAGTCATTGCCCTCATAGCTGTCAGCTATCAAACCATCAAAGCCGCCGCAGCCAATCCGGTAGATTCCTTACGGTACGAATAAAATATTGACCAAGTGCCGCTCGTGTCTTCTCTTTGTCTCTGGCTTGATACAGTCAACTGCTTATGTTCACTCATTAGGCAATTTTTTTTGTAATGACAATCAGGCAAAAATGTCATTGCGAGCGAAGCGTGGCAATCCCATATGGAAAAAATGCATTTTTTTATACGAGATTGCCACGTCACTTCGTTCCTCGCAATGACAACACAACGAGATTGCTTCACTCCGTTCGTTATGACATCCAAAAAGTATTACCTAATTACTGAGCATGTACAGTAATATAAAAGTAATTGCCATAATTCAGTCCACCTCAAACTTTTATTTTCGTATCGGTTATCTGTAAAGATTCGATGAGAATCCCCAACCATAGAATCATTTTCTAGGAAAATCTGTATTAAAAATCCATGTCAGAGAACCTTTTGATGGGAATTTGCGTCTATACTATATAACAGTACGATAATTTCGTATTGAAAAATACAGAGATTTGAAGAGGCGTAAATTGAAAATTTTATCAGTCAATGAGCAGATTTTCTTAATAGCCATATGGTGGCTCAAAGACGAGGCTTATGGTGTCCGGATTCGGGAAAAGATCACCGAGATGACCGGGAGGACATTCACTTTCGGCACTCTGTACAACACTTTGGATCACCTTGCCCGGAAAGGCTATGTGTCTTCCCGGCCCGTTCAGATCCTCAATCAAGCGGGAGGAAACAAGAGAGTCTACTACACAATCACCAAGCCCGGGCTTGAAGCCTTACGTGAAGCCAGAGAGTTCCAGGAAGCCATCTGGAAAGGCATTTACAAATACACATTCTGAAAAAAAGAAATGAGATCATCCAAATTCCCTTCCCCTCCCCGGCTGGCGGCTTGGCTCGTCAAGCGTCTTGACCGTTATCAGACAAAACATGCCCTTATCGATGACATGCGGGAGGTTTTCACCAGGATGTGCAGGGAGCGGGGATATGTTTTCGCCTGTTTCTGGTACTGGGTCCAGTGTTTAGATGCTGTTATCAAAGACATGTTTTTTGATTTAAGATGGAGGATTGTCATGATTATGAACTATCTCAAGATTGCTCTAAGAAATCTTAAAAAGCATAAAGGCTTTTCATTTATTAATATTGCCGGACTATCAATTGGAATTGCCTGCAGCGTTCTGGTCATGATTTATGTCTATGACCAGATAAGCTATGACAGATTTCATGAAAATGCGGAAAGAACGTATCGGATCATATCCAAAGGATTTCTTCTTGATGTTGAAGCGAGTTCAACGAAGACTCCTTATGTTTTAGCCAAAACTCTCCGTGATGAGTATGGAGATGCTGTTCAAGTCACCCAGATAGGTTCTTATGATGGAATCGTCAAAGTTGATAACATGAATTTGCTGAATGAGAGAATAATTGCGGTTGATGATAATTTTCTAAAAGTCTTTTCCTTCCCCATGATCAAGGGAGATCCGGATTCCGCTTTGGCTGAGCCTTTTACTATCGTTTTGACCGAATCTGCGGCCAAGAAATATTTTGGAAATGTTGATCCGATAGGAAACCAGCTGCAGATAGGCTCCAGAAACTTAATAGTGACCGGGTTGATAGGGGATGTCCCCCATAATTCGCACATTAAATTTGATGCTGTGGTCTCTATTCAATCCAAGAATGACTTTGACAGTCTGCAATGGCTCAATAACCGGTATGATACGTATGTTGCACTTTCCGAAAGTTTTGCAGAAAAAGCTTTCAAAGAGAAATTGGATCAACTTTGCGAACAACATATAAATTCGGTGCTATCGGCATGGAAAAATAGCCGGTTAGAATTTAAGCTGGAACGATTATTGGATATTCACTTGCATTCGCATCTTAATGCTCCTTTTGGAATGAACGGGAAATTTGAATATGTTTTAATTTTCGGCATTATAGCTATTTTTATCCTTATCATTGCCTGTGTGAATTATATCAATTTAACGACGGCAAGATTTTCAAGCCGGGCCAAGGAGGTCGGAGTTCGGAAAGTTGTCGGGTCCGTAAGACCACAATTGATCAGCCAGTTCCTGATTGAATCGGTTCTGATCTGTTTTTTAGGGACTTTAATTGCGATGCTTTTAGTCAGATTACTTTTGCCTTTTTTGGGTGATATCGCAGGGAAGCAATTGGAAATAAATTATTTTAATAATCCTTATTTAATCCCTGGATTTGGTTTACTTGCATTATTTTTAGGCCTCTTAGCGGGAATTTATCCTGCATTTTATTTATCGTCATTCAGACCTGTTTCTGTGCTCAAGGGCAGACTCGGTTCAAGGGCAGATAAGTTATTCCTGCGAAACGGATTAGTCGTCTTTCAGTTTTCGATATCGATATGTCTAATAATTTCCACTTTGGTTATTTACAGGCAGTTGGATCTATTGCAGAACACGAACTTAGGATTTAATAAGGAACAGGTCCTTGTTGTGCGGAATGCCGACCTATTGGGAGAACATAAAAGTGCTTTTAAGAATGAATTGAAAGAATATGCCGATATACAAAACGTCACAGGATCATCTTTTATCCCGGGTAAGGATATTAGACACTGGGCTGCTAAAGTAGAGAGAGATGAAGACTTTACCTTTTCTATTGTAAACTGCGATCATGATTTTATTGAAACCCTTGATATAGAACTCATCAAAGGAAGATTTTTCAGCAAAGAGTTATCAACCGATTCATCAGCAATAGTCCTCAATGAAGAAGCAGCAAAAATATTCGGCAGGGAAGACCCGATCGGCAAGGTTTTTAATTTCAGGGGGAGGGATTTTACGGTTATTGGAGTTGTGAAGAATTTTCACTTTGATTCTCTTTATAATGAGATTGACAAAATGATAATGGTATTGCCTGTTCTTGATCTGAGGTATTATGAAAATTTCATTCTAGCTAAATTTAATACGGTAGCTGTCAGTGAAACAATCGATTTTGTGAAAAGCAAATGGGAGGAGTTTGCCCCATACATGCCGTTTGAATATTCATTTTTGGATGAAGACTACGGAAGGCTCTATTTAAGTGAACAAAGAACTCAAAAAATCTCATTTACATTTACATTTTTAGCCATATTTATTTCATCATTGGGTATGCTCGGACTAGCGTCGTACTTAACAGAACAACGCGCTAAAGAGGTCGGGATAAGAAAAGTATTGGGGGCAGGGGTATCCGGTTTGTTTTATTTATTTTCTAAAGAATTTTTAATGAAGGTACTCATTGCCAACTTATTTGCCTGGCCGGCCGCCTACTTCTTAATGGATTTTTGGCTTCAAGATTTCGCCTACAGAATACATATTGGATTGGATGTTTTTATTCTTTCAGCTTTAATCGCACTCTCTTTAGCCTGGTTTTCGGTAGGCTACCACACTATAAAAACCGCTCTGGCAAACCCAGTCGATTCCTTAAGATATGAGTAGCATTTATCAAAAAGCATATTCAGTGAAAATCCGAAGTAAATAAAATTAGTGACGGATTGACACGCCTATTGAAAAATCTCAAATCAGAGTAGTCTCCATTGTCCATATCTCGCCTGCCGGATCATTCTGAGTGGTTAGCCATTCATCCTCTCCAGACCAGCTGCCTTGACCATCGCCATCATGCCAGTCAGCTATCAGACCCTCAAACCGCCACGGCCGATTCAGTGGACTCGCTCCGATACGAGTCGTCTATCGCAATCAATGTGTGAGAAGCGGGGGAATTCGGTCTATCTCATCAGATTGTTTAGAGACACAAAAAACAGAAGAAAGGGGGAACTAATGCACAACATGAAAAAAGGATTTTCGATTCTGATTTCATTTCTTCTACTAATTTCCTGTAAACCGGGCTCACAAGACAATTCCCGTTCCGGTGATACATTCGATTCAGATTTAGCGCAACAAGTCGATAATTTGCTATCTCAATTCTTCAGCGATAACAGGCCAGGAGCTTCAGTTATTGTCAAAAAGAAGGGAAAGATTCATTTTCGGAGAGGTTACGGCCTTGCTGACCTCGAACACAATATTCCCATCGAACCGGATATGGTGTTCAGGATTGCTTCCTTAACGAAGCAGTTTACGGCAGTTCTGATTATGCAATTATTCGAGCAGGGAAAAATTTCACTGGATGATGAAATAGTTGAATTTTTTCCCGATTATCCCACTCAAGGATATAAAGTCACCGTGACTCATTTGCTCACCCACACCTCGGGAGTCAAGAACTTCCATGAACTTGATGACTTTCAGGAGAATCTTCACAAAGATTTTACGCTTTTGGAGATGCTCGATAGACTTAAGAATGAGCCCTTTGATTTTACACCCGGCGAAAGATATCGGTACAGCAGCAGCGGCTATCTTATCTTGGGTGCTATCATAGAGAAAGTCACAGGCAAAACTTATGAAGAAAATCTGAAGGAAAAGATCTTTTTTCCTCTAGGAATGAAGAATTCGTACATCGGTAGGAATGATACAATAATACCGCGCCGTGTAAATGGTTATACCCTGGAAGATGGCAGAATATATAATATTATGCAGGGCAACCTCACTCAGACTTTGTCTTCCGGTTCTCTGGCGATGTCTGTGGATGACATGGCCATTTGGGATGATGCTCTTTATACTGATAGACTGCTCAGCGATCAAAGCAAGGAGAGAATGTGGAATCCTTTTGTTCTCAGCGATGGCAGAAGCGGGAACTATGGTTTCGGCTGGGAACTCACAGAATTTCTTGAACACAAGCTCATCAGTCATACAGGGAGTATCGATGGTTTTACGTCGGCGGCGATCAGGGTTCCTGATGAGCACATTTTCATAGCCGTCTTCTGTAACTTTTGGCCTCCCGACCCAAGTCCGGCCTTTCTCGCCAAGAGAATACTTTCGGTTGTGTTGGGCGTGCCGGAGAAAAAACCTCTCGAAATGAGTTTTGAGCAGTATCAAAAATATGAGGGGACCTACAGAACAGCAAATAAGCGAATAACCTTTGTGGTTGAAATCGAAGACGGCAGCCTGTTTCTGACGATTAACCGCAGCAGATTCGAAATACTACCTGAATCAGAAACTCGTTTTTTCTTTAAAACCGCATTCCATTTGGTTGATTTTGAAATGGATGAGAATGGGGATATTTCAAAACTTTTTTTCAAACCAGAAGGTGGATTAATTTTTCAAGCTGAAAGAGAATAGCAGCTACTTCATATCATTTGCGAAGTGTAGGCAAAAATTCTTCGGCCTGGCTGACCTTGAGAAAAAAGTCAAAACGTCACACCACGCCGTGTACTCGTTGGCGTCCGTTTCGAAGCCGATAACGGCAAAAGGATTGATGGTTCTCGCAGAAAGAGGACTCGTCGATCTTGACAGTCCTGTCAATTCTTATTTCTGGGAGGGGAAATTGACCGCTTTTGAAGGCCAGGCCTCTGATGCCACGGTGAGGCGACTCTTAAGATGAAGACTCCTCTGGGAGATATGAAGTTTAAAGACGGAATCTTTCAGGGTCCGTTTTACGGAAACTTCAACATTTTTAAATCAATCCGTTCACATCACATCCCTTTCATTCGTATAAAACTTAAAGGCCAGAGGATGAGCGGTTATATTGCGGCAGTCGCTGTCAATCAAAGGTTCTGTCTGCCGTTCTGGGTTGGACTTAAAAAAAATAGTGAGCAAATAATGAATTGCGCAGCTTTTATAGGAGGAATGAATGAGTAATCAGAGGAGGTATCCATGAGAATGAGATTTAAATCATTGGCATGGATAATGTTTTTTATTTTATTTGCTTCTTTTCCATGGGCTTTTCAGCCATATCAGGAGCATGAACACCAACAGCCACTTCCCGACCGCCATCGCGATAGATGGTACTGGCAAATGCCCCACAGGGTTATTGACGAGGCGGGGATTAAACCAGGCATGACTGTGGCAGATGTTGGTGCCGGAGACGGTTATTTCACGTTTCGACTGGCGGAGCGAGTCGGCCCGGAAGGAAGAGTCTATGCCAACGACATCGATAACAGAGCCCTCCAGGTTGTTCGAGATAAGTGCAGTGAAGAAGATATTCGGAATATTACCGTCATCTTGGGAAAAGAGGATGATCCGCTGCTTCCGGAAAAAAGTATGGATGTAGTCTTGATGGTTAACGTCATCCATCTCGTTAAAAATCCAACTTTATTCCTGAAAAAAATTGATAAATCGCTCAAACCTGGCGGTACTCTTGTTATCGTTCAGTGGGATGCCGAGAAAATGGATTCTGAGATGCAGCCGGAGCGATGGGATCCTGTGGATCGAGCACGTTACACGTTGCGAACGAACCTTCGCAAGATTTATGATGCAGATTTTGAGGTAGTCTGGATAAAGGAATTTTTACCCATGCAAAGAGTCTATATTTGTCAGTATAAGAGATAAACCTATCTAAGAATGTCCGGGCTTTGAACCCCCCCGAAAAAATCTACAAAAAAAGTTCCAATTAGATATGGCAGCGTTCTAATAAATAATTTGATAGCAGGATTTTGATTTATATGAAGACCGTGTACAATAAAAAAAGGGAAAGAATAATACACCCATATCGAGAATGAAAAGAATAAAAACCATAGAATGAAGCGATTCGCTGCCTACACAAGATGTGTCCTCCTGATTCTTTTGCTCCTTTTAGTTGATTCTGTATGCCGCCCACAAAGCCCAACCGATAGTTTAAAAAAATATCTTCAACTCAGTCTCGAGGCATATCAATCCAGAGACTACCCAGAATATCATCGACTGATGTTGAGAATAGTCGACCTGGAACCGCAAAATTACAGATATCGCTATAATCTTGCCTGTGCTTGTGCGCTAAATAATGATCTGCAAAGCGCAGTAAAAGTTTTGCGCTTTCTATTGGATGAGGATTACGACTTTGCCTTTCTGGCAGAAACAGATTCAGATTTTGATTTAATACGAAATGCCTTTACATTCCAAGAGATAGTCAAGCGCATCAAGGAGAAAACGCAGCCTCTCAACAACAGTCACATCGCTTTCACGATCCCCGAGAAGGATTTGATACCTGAAGGTATAGCTTATGATCCGGTGGATGGCTCCTTTTATATAGGCAGCACACACAAATGTAAGATTATTAAGATAGATAAAAACAGGGAGATATCTGATTTTATCGAACAGAGACAGGATGGTATGGTCTCTGTACTTGGGATGCAGGTAGACGGCAAAAGAAGATTTCTTTGGGTGGTTACGAGCTACGGATTTTACAAGGCGAATCTCCCTAAGAGACTGTTAGGGACCACAGGTGTGTTCAAATATGATTTGCAAACGAGAAAACTGCTCAAGAAATATATGCTGCCTCAAGAGGAGAATCATATGCTGAATGACCTGACCATCGATTCAAATGGCGATGTGTATGTGACTGATTGGCGGAAACCTGCCATTTATAGGATTTCATTGGATAAGGATACCTTTGAGAAAGTTATTGATCTTCCGCGGCGCCCAAACGGCATCGATTTTTCGAGCGATTGGACGAGACTCTTTGTTTCAGGTGGAGATATCGGAGTGCTGGAACTCTCTACAAAAACATTCAAAGAATTGAAACATCCGGTGAACATGTTTCTTTCCGGCGATGGACTCTATTATTATCGGAACAGCCTGATTGCTGTACAAAACGGGGGACACCGAAAAATCACACGGTTTCACCTCAATGAAGGTCAAGATGAAATTATACGAACCCAGGCACTGGAAGCCTATCATCCTTTATTCAACCTCCCGACAACAGGCGTTATTGTTGGAAATTACTTCTACTATATCGCCAACAGCCAGCTTCGAGAATATGATAATGAGGGCAATTTATCCCCTTTAAGCGAGTTGGAAGAAATACAAATATTAAAAGTTGAACTACAATTGAATGGAGATAAAGGAGACAAGCAGTGAAATATAATCCTTTGCTTTACGGGCTTATTTTTTTATTCATCCTGCTGTTCACCTTTTGCCAGGGGAAAAATGACTTTCCTGTATTAAAAGGTCCCTATCTCGGTCAAAAGCCGCCTGGTATGACTCCTGAGATTTTTGCGCCGGGGATCATATCCACTGGCTATCACGACGGCTGTATCACTTTTTCTCCTGATGGAGGAGAGTTGTTTTTTCATTTTGGAGGCCTTGGCCGAATGGTCATTCTGCACATGAAACGAGTGAACAACCGGTGGACGGCTCCACAAGTCGCTTCTTTCTCTGGAAAATACAGAGATGGTGAGCCGCATTTCTCATACGGTGGAAACAAACTTCTCTTTCGTTCAACCAGGCCTTTAGAAGGAAAAGGTGAACCGATGGCGTCTACGGACATTTGGATTGTAGAGAAGGATGAAAATGGCTGGGGCGAACCTAGAAATCTGGGCTCCATTATCAATTCAGAAAAAGACGATTTGTACCCGACGATTTCTAAATCCGGTGATTTGTATTTTGCTTCTAACCGTGATGGTGGATGGGATATATATGTCTCAAAATACGTAAACGGACGATATGTCAAACCGGAAAAGCTAAGCGAAGCGATCAATTCAGAATTTGGTGACTGGGATGCATTTCTTGCTCCGGATGAAAGATATATTCTATTTGGTTCGAATGGACGTTCCGATGGATTTGGTGAGAGTGACTTATACATCAGCTTCAGAAAAGAAGACGGCACCTGGACCAAATCAAAAAATATGGGGAGTCAAATAAACACTTTTTATCGGGAGGTGGACCCAGTCATCTCGCCGGATGGTAAATATATTTTTTTCCGCAGTAACAGGAGAACCCATAAATCTTATGCGGATTCACCACTCACTTATAATGAAATTATTAAGATGCTTGACAGCCCAGGAAATGGAGAAGCGGATATCTACTGGGTGGATGCTAGAATTGTCGATCGCCTGAAACTTAATGAAAGATAATACTTGAATATCATCGATGATGCGACGTGGGTTAGAAAAGTTCGGTTGACAATATATCGAGTTGAGATCGATATCATTGCCAAGAATCCAGTGATCTCTGGAAAAAAAGGCCTGAGAACGGGATAAATACCTGAAAAGAATTTCGATCTGCTCTTTAATGCGGTCGTTAATACGTTCAGGTACATCAGTATTCATCCTCCTGACCGGATTGACAGGGATTGTGAACAATCTAATTTTGAAGACTATCCAGATTCGGCGAGAGTCTTTGTAAGCACTCATCCAGTATTCATAAAAAGGGATCGTCCAGAAAGTCAGGAAATTCACCAGTTATTCCGAACAGTTCGTCAACTCTCTCTTTCCTCTCCTTTGAGATGCAATGTATTAGGTCGGAAATGATAACGGGTGAGAGTCTTTGCACGCTCTGGTAAGACATTTATGAAAGTTGGCCAGAATGATCCTTTTGATCGAAACTTATTCAGTTCTTTGGGACTCAATCCTGACAGTTACGGTGTTAAGGAAAAGCCCGAAAAGCCTGGAATAAAAATGAAAAAGGAGTCAAAAATGAGAGATAAATCGAACAAAAACTTACTCCTCTTAATTACTCTCTTCGCTCTTCCTGTGATTTTATCCGGATTCTTATCGGAATCAGGTATCCTGGAACTCAAACCAGGTGATGCTGAAATCTGGTATCTCGGACACTGCGGCTATGCGGTTAAAACACACAATCATTTGTTGATTTTTGACTACATCGAACTGGAGGAAAATCCTACTGAACGTGGGCTGAACAAAGGGTTTGTCGACCCTCTGGAGATCAGTGACTTGAACGTCAGCGTTTTTGTCACACACAGCCATGTTGACCACTACGATGAGATCATCCACAGCTGGCAGAATGAGATCAAGAACATCAGGTATTTTTTCGGCTGGAAGGTCAACGAAGAGCAGAAAATTCCTCATCATTATTTGGAGGGCCCTCGGGAGGAACTGAGACTGGATGACATGGAGATCTACACTGTCAATTCCTTTCATTCCTTTGTCCCGGAAGTGGCCTACCTGGTGAAAGTCGACGGTCTCGTGATCTACCACGGCGGAGATTATCAGGGAAAGATGGGGAGAAACGCTCCCTCTAATGCGAAAGAAGACATGCAGTATTTAAAGACCAAAACGAATGCCGTGGATTTGTTCTTTATAGGCGCATGGACCGGCCCTCCTTATATTCAATCTATCGAAAGTTTGCAGCCAAAAGTTATATTCCCGATGCATGAGCGCAAAAAGGAAGCAAACTATAAGCGGTTCGCCGCAGAGCTCAAGAACCTGGGTATTGCTATTCCTGTCATCCGTCCGGAAAAGAGGGGAGACCGATTCTCTTTCAGAAATGGAACCGTTCAACAGTCAAAGACCGCTTCCCGGGACAACTGAAGCGAATCGAAACGGTATTGGATACATCAAAAAAGGAGAATGGTCACATGAAAAAACTTATTACAATCATCTCTGTTGTTTTGGCATTTTGTGTTTTGTGCAAAACAAATCAAGCGGCATCTGAACATCAATCCGTCGAGGAGATAACATTCCACTCCGGCTCATTTAAAGTGGTCGGAGATCTGAAACTGCCGGGGGGAAAGGGGCTGCACCCTGTGATCCTTTTTGTTCATGGAGATGGGCCGAACAACCGCACATCCGGTGTGACCTATCCACCGATCATGGAGCGTATGCTGCATGCCGGATACGCGACATTCGCGTGGGATAAACCGGGTACAGGTGAGTCTACCGGCCAGATTGACCGCAGGAATCTGACGCAACAGAGATCGCAGATCGTCCTGGATGCTATCGAGATCATTAAGAAAAATCCTTCAATTGACCCGAAAAAGATCGGGTTATGGGGAATAAGCCAGGCCGGTTATGTGATGCCCTTGGTCCTGGAAAAGAGCAAAGATGTTTCCTTCATGATCGCGATCTCCTGTCCCGGTGGACCTGGAGTTGAGCAGGGGATTTACTTGCTGGCTTCCCAGATGGTCTGCGCGGGATACCCTACAGAAGATGTGAAGGAGCTCCAGCAACAGATCCGCAAATTCACCATGGCGCGGACGTACAAAGAGTATGTCAGATATAAAGAACCGCTGGCTGCGACACCGGCTTTCAGGGCTCTAGCGAAGTATGGTCAACGGATTGAGATCACTCCGGAGGATGAGTGGCATCCTCCCAGTCTCGATCGTGAGTACTACGCATTCGACCCCATAAAGATTATCGAACAGACCACGATCCCAGTGCTTGCTTTCTTTGGTGAAAAAGACACGCAGGTTGATCCCTATCAGGGAATGCATGCCTATCAAGCAGCATTAAAGCGAGCGGGTAACCCGAAATCCCATGTTCAGCTTATCCCTGGGGTTGACCACAATCTCCTCATCTCCAAGTCAGGGTGTATTGAGGAGCGGAGAAGGAGATCGAGAAAGGGATGGCAGAATTATCCAATGATTTACCTCGACACTTTGGAAGAATGGCTTCGCCAATTGGACAAATAAAGCATTAGATAATTTGAAATATTAACAGTCTTCTCACTCCATTAGGGGGAGTGAGTACCAAAAAAATATTTCATGTCAATCTATGAAATGCGTTGTTTGCTGAACGATATATGTACGAATGCGGACAAATGTTGTTCGAGAATGGACATATGGATATAAACAAGTTTCGGAAGACCTCATGAGATAAAATTGGCATGTTTTTTGCTCAATAAAGGGAGAATAGAGGACAAAAGGTTTCTAAAGAAACGGAAATGATGCTTATCCTATTCAGAGCTGTGGTGTGTGTTGTGATTACTCTAAGACATCAGCGCTTCTAAACTGTATGGAGGACAGCCATGTTCAAGAACTATATAAAGATTTTTTTAAGAACGATGCGAAGACAAAAACTGTATTCCCTGATCACGATAGCGGGGCTTTCCATAGGCCTTGCCTGCAGTATTCTCGTCATGCTCTACGTTCAGGCTGAGCTGAGTTTTGAGAAATGTCACGAAAAGAGAGACGATCTCTACAGAGTTGTTGCCGAAACTTCAAGCACAAATGAGACCACTGTTTCACCCTGGTTCTCTCCCATCCCTTTGGGGCCTGCTCTCAAGAGCGATTATCCGGAGGTTACCGATTTTGCGAGGTTTGTGGGTCCTTCCTGGCTCTCTGTTAAGCTCAAGGACAATCTATTCACGGAGACGTTCGTCGCTTCCGCTGATCCCTCTTTTTTCCGCCTGTTTAATTTTCATTTTTTACAGGGAGACCCGGAAACCGCCCTTTCTGATCTGGCCTCGGTTGTCCTCACTGACGAGACAGCGGAAAGATATTTCGGAAATGAAAACCCTATGGGAAAAGTATTTACTCTGGATGGCAAAGACGTTCAAGTGAAGGGTGTGGTCCGTATCCCGCGCAACACACACTTTCGATTCACTATGGTCAGGACTTTTCAGGCCAGCGTGATAAACAGGCAGAGAGACCCCTCGAGTTGGGCGAATGCCGCGGCCCATGGGACGTACATCCAACTTCGGGCTAATGTCCGTCTGAGTGAGTTCAATAACAAGATAAATGATATTATCAAGGAACACGATCCACAGGCATCGACCACTGTTTTTCTCCAGCCATTGAACAGGGTCCATCTGCATTCACCTTTCCAGTATGACTACCACAATCTGAATAAGGGCAGCATGACCTACATTTATGTCTTATCTGCAGTGGCCTTTTGTCTTTTGCTCATTGCCTGCATCAATTTTATAAACCTGTCCACGGCACAATCCAACAAGCGGGCCAAAGAGATCGGTGTGCGCAAGGTGCATGGAGCAGAAAGAAAAAATCTGGTCCGGCAGTTTCTGGGAGAAACGGTTTTCTTTTCTTTTTTGTCTTTGTTCTTTGCCCTTGAGCTTATTTCTCTTTTCCTCCCTGTTTTCAATCGCCTCTCCGACAGACAAATCGTAATGGCGGATTTATTGAATTTGCCTCTGCTGTTCGGCTTGTTCTCAATAACCCTTTTGACGGGCCTTTTAGCGGGAGCTTATCCGGCTTTGTTCCTATCCTCTTTTTCATCCCTGAGAACTTTGAAAGGATTTTTTCATGCTGGGACTCAAAGCCGCGCAGCCGTCCGCAAGGTTCTGGTTATCACTCAGTTCACCATTGCTCTTGTGCTTCTTATAGGTACGATTGTCATCCATGGTCAGTTGCACTATATGCAGACAAAGGATTTGGGATTGGATCTTGATAATGTGTTGATGTTTGCAGGTTTAAATCAGATTCAAAACATCGAAGCCTTCAAGAATGAGCTGAGGCAGAATCCCCATGTCGTAGGCCTCACCCAATCATTGGGCCCGGTGGTCGGGTTCGATTCGTCTTCGGATGTCGATTGGGAGGGGAAGGATCCTTCTGAGAAGATCGTTCTCTATCAATGCTTTGTGGATTACGCCTATCTGGATATATTCAAGATCGACCTTGCGAAAGGCCGGTTTTTTTCCAAAGAAATATCCAGCGACAAGTCCAATTTTCTCCTCAATGAAACCGCGGTTCGAGTGACGGGAATGGATTCTCCCATAGGGAAGCGGTTTGCTTTTAACGGCAGCGAAGGGGAAATAATCGGCGTCCTGAAGGATTTCCACACCGAAGTACCTCGGGAACCCATTCCACCTCTTGTGTTTCAGATCCATGAAAACACCTGGTTGATGTATGTCAAGATAGATGATTTCGACACGGCTGGAACGATTTCCTACATAAGGGGTATTTGGGAAAAACATGTTCCCGACCGCCCCTTTTATTATGATTTTGTTGACGAAGAACTCAGCGAATATTATGAAAATGATATAAAGCTCAGTCGTATCTTTACCTCCATCACGCTTTTGACCCTATTTGTGGCTGGTATCGGTCTTTTCGGATTATCCTCGTATTTGACTGAACAGAGAACAAAGGAGATCGGCATCCGGAAAGTCTTGGGAAGCTCTGTCCGGAGCATCGTTTCTCTTTTATCCAAGGAATTTGTCAAATGGGCAATTGTCTCGAATGTGATTGCTTGGCCGATTGCCTATCTGATTATGCGCCGCTGGCTTCAAAGTTATGCCTTCCGCATGAAATTGGGGTGGGAAGTATTTGTGCTCTCTGCCCTGGGATCGCTGGTTCTTGTTTTATTGGCAGTCTGTTACAGGACGATCAAGACAGCTGTGGCTTGTCCCGTGGACAGCCTACGCTACGAATAAAAGCAGTTTGAATCGATAGCATTATTGTCAGCTTAAAAATTTTAAATGCTCCTTTCTAGGAGTGAAAAAGATCTGTCAAGGAAGAGTGGCTGGTTGAATCTGAAGCAGATTGTGTCGTCAGTAAGGCTTGAATTATTTATCCAATATTCAGAGAATTCCAGGATATTTAGCCTGAAAAGGCTTTGGGCCCAAGATATTTCCAGCCGGAACATTTGGGGGAATTTTTTGATTGAGCCTAAGAAATACAATGTTAGTTAATATTTATGAAGGGAGAAAATTAGAATGAAAATAGGTCATTTCACCGAAGAGGATGTCCTGAATTTAGCCAGAAAAGCATATGACGAGGGTGTGGCCAAATTCGAAATCGTTCCCGAGAAATGTGCCCTGCTCGTTATTGATATGCAGGATGATTTCGTGAAGCCTCACTGGGCACCGGACTGGGTGCCGGAAGCGACACGACAGGTTCCATTGATAAAGAAGCTAATCGAACACTGCAGGAATAAAGACATCCCGGTCATTTATACAGTCTATTCCAGAACCCATCATTATCATGACCGGCCGAAAACCGGAAAGTTTATGCCGGGACGATATTCGGAGCTGGATATTGATTTCTCGCAGTTTTTTGTCGAAGGGCAGGTGTGGCATGAACTGGCGCCGAGAAAGGACGAAATTGTGATCCACAAACCGTCCTACGGAGCTTTCTACGATACTCCGCTAGAGACAATCCTCAAGAACCTGGGAAAGGATACGGTCATCATTTGCGGCACAGTCACCAACATTTGCTGCGGGATGACCGCCCGCCAGGCCTACGAAAGAAGCTTCAAAGTCATTTTTGGGAGTGATGTGACATCCTCGGACAATCCGGAACTGCAAGAGTCTGAATTGAAAGTATTGAGGAAAAATTTTGCTAAGGTCATGAGCGCTGAACAGATCATTGAAATATTAAGATAATGACAGCGCGACTACGCCGATACTGAACAAAATCCCAACTCGTTTCCCTGATACGGCCGGCTTTTTTTTGGATAGCATTTCTTGAGTGAAAGAGTGAAAGACTATGCCCTTGGTGATGAAGCCATTTTAGATAACCCTGGAAATAACTTGGATAGAGCAAGAATTATCAAAGAGTTCTATCCTGTCTTAATTTCAGGAGAAAGGAGATAGAAATGAGAGTTCTGAAACTCGGATTGTTTTTTATTGCTATTGTTGTTTTTGCTCAGGAACATTCCACTGTCCTGATGGGAGATTACCTCGGTCAAAAACCTCCTGGTTTAACAGCTCAATTATTCGCTCCGGGCATAATCTCTACCGATTCTCATGAAGGATGCGCTTGTTTTTCATACGATGGCAATTTTCTAGTATTCAGGAGAAATTTCAGGGAAAAGACGGAAGTTTTTATTTTGGAGAAGAAGAATGGGAGGTGGACAAGGCCCAAAATTGCCCCGTTTTTCATGAAACAATACAGTTTTGGGGATTTTACTTTTGCCCCCAATGAATTAAAGCTGTATTTCACATCAAACAGGCCTCTGGATAATGGAGGTAAACAAGTTGGTTCGGGTAACCTTTGGGTGGTTGAGAATATCAATAATCAGTGGTCAAAGCCATTTCCTCTCGGAAATTCAGTCAACTCCCCCTTATCTGATTCATATCCTTCCGTTTCCAATGATAAAACAATCTATTTTTTTAGAAGATACGACAGTTCTAATGGAGCTTCGGAAATTCTTTCATCCGAATTCAAAAACGGAAAATATTCCGAATCAAAAAGATTAGGAAAAACGATTAACACAGAATGGGAAGAATGGGACCCCTGTATCTCGCCTGATGGAAAAATGCTTTTGTTTTGTTCAAAAAAGCCGAGCGGATTCGGCGAAGATGATATATACGTATCGTTCAAGGATAAAAATGGTCATTGGTCAGAAGCAATCAACCTTGGAGATAAAGTCAATTCATCAGGCTCTGAAAATCGTCCTTTTATTACTGCAGATAATCAATATCTTTTTTATAATAGTAATGCAAGAGGGAATAGAGATGTTTATTGGATAAAGATGGATTTTATTCGAAAATTAAAACCAACCAGATGATGAGGCCGACTGCTAAAATTTGGACATAGACCGAAAGAGTTGAAAGAGAGGAGAAAATCATGAAACCGAAAGCGATATTTGTCGGAATTTTGTTGTCTGTCATTTTTTTATTTGATAGTCGCGCTCAAGAGGATGATTTACCTGTTCTCCGAGACCCTATCTCGGACAGAAGCCTCCGGGGATGACGCCAAAGGTTTTTGCTCCTGGTTTCGTGTCAACTGAAAAATTTGGAGAGCAACGCTGCATCTTTTCACCTGATGGAAGGGAATGTTATTTTACTCGAAGGGGCGAATTTCCAGAATCGAAAATCATGGTAACAAGATTGATAGCCGGTGTCTGGTCAAGGCCGGAACCTGTGTCATTCTCTAGCGATTTTGGTGATCATACACAAACCATCCCATATGACGGATTGCGAATGTTTTTCAGCAGCCACAGGCCGCTGCCCGGTACAACAAAAAAGAATCGAAATGGTATTTGGTTTGTGGATCAAACAGATGAGGATTGGAGTGAACCCCAGTATTTCGGACAGGGGAGACAAGTTTCGGTTTCGAAGAACAGAACACTTTATTATAGAAACCCCGATAATTACCCTGGTGATAGGATCGTCATAAGACGCTTCAAGGATGGGAAATACACCGAGCCTGAAATACTAAGAATCGGAGTGGACGGCCACCGTCCGGGTCATCCCTGGATCGCTCTCNNAGAGTTATATTTTGTTTGATACCTGGCATCCGGAAGGCCAGGGGAAAGGGAAGCATCCTGATTTTTATGTGTGCTTCCGCATGAAGGATGGTTCCTGGGGCAAAGCGATTAACCTCGGCGACTCCATTAATCGAGAGCTCCATAACAACATCTGCTCTGTTTCTCCTGACCAGAAGTACTTTTTTTACACCTATGAGGGGGACATCTACTGGGTAAGTATGAAAGTCATTGAAGCCCTTAAACCCGAGGGCTTGAATCCAAATCATTAAGAGACATTCTTTTTGGCATTGCTATCCTTCGGTTATATATACTTTCATGGAAGGAAACAGTGCTTTTTGTAATCGGAGCGCTGTTATTCACGATGCCGAGAGTTTTTGGTCTAGCTTTCATAATCTTGAGGGATTCACTGAAATCACAATTCAGTGAGGCATCAACTAAACCTGCCTTTATCACATGAGTCCAAATAATTTTAATGCTTGATGATGTGTTCGGCACCATACTGAGCAGATTGATGAAAGTGAAGAACTTCCCAATCTGTATAATAAGGAGTCTGATCATGGCCAATTATCTGAAAAAATTATTGCACGTCTTTGTTTTGCTTGGAGTGTTAACCGGAACCGCCATAACTCAGAATGATGCAAGCAAAGCGGAAAAGATCAAGGACATCGTCATCGGCCAATCGATGGAGATCCCCTCGAAGGCATCTGGTGTAAATTTCAAGATCAATGTCCGTGTGCCGGAGGGATATGCCGAATCAACGGAATGTTATCCTGTCCTTTACAGTCTCGGATCCGGATTTCTGGGAGTCTGCGGCCTTGCCACGTATTGGACGTTGCCGAAGATGATAATCATTAATATCGAAGGCGATGAAGCCGGACGTTTTCATATGCTCTTGTATCAGGAAGAAGCCTTCTCTGCGGACGATGCCGATGAATTAATCCGGTTTTTTTTGGAGGAACTCATTCCCTATGTTGATTCCCATTATCGAACGCTGCCGTATCGTGTAGTTTGGGCTAGCGAAATCCCCTGCTCTGCGCCTTTTGTCTATGCCTTTATGAGGCGGCCTGACCTGATTAACGCATGTATCGTGAATGAGCCGGATCACCAGAGTGGACGTTTTATCCAGAAAAACATCGAGTCCTGGCTGAAAGACCGAAGGTACAACAATAATTTTCTCTTTTTGACCAGCAGCAACGATCCTGATGGGGTAGTATCCCACAAGGCTTTGACTGACATTCTCAAACGAGTGAGCCCTGAAGGCTTGAAATGGGAGGAGCATTTATGGCTGGAGGAAGAACATAGGACTGTCCCTCCCAGAACTCTGTTCAACGGCTTGCGGGCCGTGTTTTCGGATTTGGAATGGAATAGCATTCCGGAGGTCTACCTGGAAAAAGGTTTTCAAGGATTTTTGGATTACCAGAAGATCCTGGCAGCTAAATATGGAAAAAACGTTGGATTCCCTCATCTCCCCTTGCATGAGTTTGGGTCTTATCAGATGAGGAAGGAGAATTACAGTGAGGCGATCGCTGTCTTTGATTTCCTCATCAAGAATGATTCGATTTTTGATGGTTCTTATTATATTCTTGGAACAGCCTATGAGGCCGCTGGTCATCTTGACTCGGCCAAAAAAGCGTATATAAAGGAATACGAGATACAAGTGAAAAAACATCCTGCTCTGCAGAAAATATATAAAGCGATGCTTGATCAGATCCTTAGTCGATTGAAGCATGAAGATAAGGTCGATTCAATAATATCGTTGCTGCTCGGCGGAATGCCTGGCATCGTGCCCAATGGATTGTCGAAGGAGAAGGAACACCTTCAGTAAAGGTATATTTGTTTAATCAAGTGAAAGGGGAAAATTATGACTTACAGAATCATGATATTATTATTTTTAGGGGTGTTTTTTTCAACTTCCACTCATTATTCTTCTCAAAATACAATTAAAGAAGGAGAGCAATCAATGGAAGAAATCATCCTTTCATTGGAGAATGGAGCTATGGAAAGGTGGCGTCACGGAGATCCCTGGGGATGGACTGAAATCAGTGCTGAGGAAATCACCTATCATTGATCCCGGTTTAACTAAACCTGTTGAGGGGCTTGAAGCTTACAAAGAGTACTTGAAACAATTTGAGGGGCAAATTAATTTCCAGATTTCAGAGTTCATCGATCCCAAAATAAAGCGATGCGGCAATCTGGCAGTATTGACTTATAACTACAGAGATGCAAAGACCGAGGCGGATGGCTCTATCATCGAGCAATCGCTCTGGAATACAACAGAAGTGTACTGTTTATTTGAAAGTAAATGGAAGATCATTCACACCCACTGGTCTTACATTAACCAAAAACTGCCCGACAGTACGGAGGTACCGGTTCCGGTGGAGATGTCGAAAAAAGAATATGAAGGCGTGCTCGGCGAGGTGATGGCCCTCGAATCCGCGGCAATGGAACGCTGGCGCAAGGGTGATCCTTGGGGATTTGCGGATATCAGTGCCCCGGATGTCACTTATTTCGATACGGGCACGCCCAAACGTCTGGACGGATTAGAGGTTTTGAAAGCAGAATACGCAAAACGAGTGGGGAAAATTCACTATGATGTGATGGAATTTATCGATCCCAAGGTGCAGGTTCATGGCGACGCAGCTGTGTTGTTCTACCGTTTTTTCTCAACGCATCTTAATCCCGACGGCTCCATTGCTTCCAGAACTCCCTGGAACTGCACAGAGGTATTTTTTAAAATCGAGGGCAAATGGAAGATTGTTCATACGCACTGGTCTTACATCAATGGGCAGAGCATCTGATTTAATAAAATTTAAAAGAGACATAAAATCTTAAAATAAAAAAAATCAGCTTTCGACTCTGGCCTTATTCTTATTTTTATTCTGAGTGAGAGCGTTTTTGAAAATCCTCGAATTGTCAATAAAGTAGTAAAGAGTAAAGTTAGAAATCACAAAGAGAAATACTAACAATAGCAAGAACGGACGCTTATTTTTTTTCTTTCTTCTCCATTCCGTTCCAGTCAGGGGGGCTGACACCTAAAAGATGTTCGACGAAAAAGTCGCGTCGGCGTCTTTCCCCGTATTCCCCGCCCGATGAGTGCCCCACTCCGGGAAGCACGAGAAGGTCGAAGTCTTTTTTCGCTTTGATAAGAGCATCGACGACCTTGAGTGTTGACTCGGGAGGCACATTGGTATCCACTTCACCGACGATCAGCAGGAGCTTGCCCACGAGCTTGGAGGCGTTGGTGACATTGGATTGCTCCGCATAATGGGGACCGACAGGGTAACCCATCCACTGCTCATTCCAGACTGCTTTATCCATCCGGTTGTCGTGGCAGCCGCAGGAGGAGACAGCCACCTTGTAGAATTCAGGGTGGAAAAGGACCGCTGCGGTTGAATTCTGTCCTCCTGCCGATGTCCCGTAGATCCCCACACGAGAGATGTCCATATAAGGATATTTCTCGGCCGCCGCCTTGATCCAGAGGATGCGGTCCGGAAATCCCGCATCGGCGATGTTCTGCCAGGCCACATCGTGGAAGGCTTTGGAACGGTTGGCCGTGCCCATGCCGTCCATCTGGACCACGATAAAACCCAGTTCTGTCAGGGCTTGCTGTCCTCTGTCGGCACGGAAAGACTTGGGAACGAATGAACCATGGGGCCCGGCATAGATGTACTCGATCACGGGATAGCTTTTCGCAGAGTCAAAATTGATCGGGCGGTAGATCACTCCCCAGATGTCGGTTGCCCCATCCCTTCCCTTGGCCACAAAAGGCTCCGGCATTTTCCAACCGGCAGCCAGGAGATCCTGGATGTCGGCTTTCTCCAACTCCATCACAACACTTCCATCCTGAGAACGGCGGAGAACCGTGACCGGAGGCTCATCGATCATCGAGTAGGTATCCACACAGAACTTTTTATCGTGAGAGAAGATGAGAAAATGATTGCCTGGCTCCGGAGTCAGGTTGGTGAGATGAGTTCCATCGAAATTAATCCGGTAATAATGGATGAAGTAGGGATCCTCGTCCGGCTCTCGTCCACTTGCCCGAAAATAAATCTGACGCGCCTTCCCGTCGACATGAATGATGCCGCGGACCACCCATTCTCCTCCTGTGATCTGGTTTTTAAGCTGGCCGTCCTTTGCGTCGTAGAGGTAAAGATGCCGCCACCCATTCGTTTCTGAGCTCCAGATAACTTCATCCGACAAGCTGGCATACTCGAGATAAGCGTTGTAGCGGTCGATGAACGTATCCGCCTTTTCCTCCAGGATCATTCGAACGGCACCGGTGCTGGCATTAATCCGGTAAGCCCGGGCGAGTTTCTCCCCTCGCTCCTGGTAGCGGAGGATAAAGTCTTTGGAGTTTTTGTTCCAGACCGGACGCCTCATTCCCCAGGGAGCGGGGTTTAAGAAAAGGTCGACCTTCATGGGAGACTTGTTTTGAACGAAGAAGACGCACGGCCGGGGGATATCGAGGACATCCCCGGGGAGCTGGTACGTTCGGGAACGCAACTTGGCAAGGAACTGATCTTTGGGCGAAGATTCGATAAGATGGACGGTGGACTCCAGTCCGCGCTTGAACTGAAAAACCACGATTTTCTTCGAATCCGGAGACCAGGAAATGCGCTCATAATAGTTCTCATCAGTGCCGTCACTGGATAACTGGAATTCTTCTGCTGTCTCAGTGGAGCGAATAAAAAGATTGTGGTCACGGATAAAGGCCAGCCACTTTTTATCCGGAGATTTCACCTCCTCGCTGCGGCGGGGCCGGTCAGATTCTTCAG
>JABAOF010004573.1_pt2 | contig 44034 bp, 33 predicted proteins | sample 7062171 | NCBI WGS metagenome assembly JABAOF01 (sample SAMN14538628, study PRJNA623070) | marine sediment metagenome | biome: marine biome [ENVO:00000428]; feature: marine pelagic biome [ENVO:01000023]; material: deep marine sediment [ENVO:00002113] | place: India: Gulf of Khambhat ... | reverse complement strand
GGAAAAGCAGGCATCATCTTCTGTTCAATCCACTTCAGTGCTTCCACAGGGTCAACTCCCCATCCCGTGGGACACATGGAGAGTACTTCCACCAAGGAAAACCCTTTATTCTGTATCTGGATTTGAAATGCCTTCTTAATTGCTCTTTTTGCCCTGATGGTATTTTTGGGGCTATTCACTGCTACTCTTTCAACATAGACAGAGCCTTCCAGCTGTGCCAGGGCTTCTGAAATCTTAATGGGATAGCCAGCAATTTTAGGGTCTCTCCCCAGAGGGGTGGTGGTGGTCTTCTGAGCGATAAGTGTTGTGGGAGCCATTTGACCACCGGTCATACCATATACACCATTATTAATAAATATGATGGTAATATTTTCTCCCCGATTGGCAGCATGGACCGTTTCCGCTGTGCCGATTGCCGCCAGGTCACCATCGCCTTGGTAGGTAAAAACAATTCTATCGGGAAGTACTCTTTTGATTCCCGTAGCCACAGCAGGCGGTCTCCCATGCGCAGCCTCGCTAACGTCGAAATTCCAATAATCATAAGCAAAAACAGCACATCCCACAGGGGCAATGCCAATTGTCATCTCTCTTATTCCCAGCTCATCGATGACTTCAGCAATTAGCCGATGTACAATCCCATGCCCACAACCCGAACAATAAAGATTACTTTTTGCTGTCAAACTTTCTGGTCGTGAAAATAGTTTCTTCATTTTAATATTTTCTCAATCCTTTCTACAATTACATCTACTTCCGGGATGCCACCCCCGGGCTTTCCATAAAAATATACCGGACATTTCCCATCAGCCGCCAAGCGCACATCCTCAACCATCTGTCCCAGACTCATTTCTATAACCAGAAATGCCCTTAATTTATCTACATTTTCAGCGATAACTTTTTCTGGAAAAGGCCACAGTGTAATTGGCCTGACCAGTCCCACTTTTATTCCTTTCCGTCGGGCAGCGTTCATCGCCTCCTTACATATCCGGGCAGACGTGCCATAGCTCACCAGCGCCACTTCAGCATCTTGGAGACAATCTGTTTCTACTCGTACTTCTGTTTTTTTCATCCTTTCATATTTCTTATTCAGTTTCAAGTTATGCTCTTCCAGGACTCCTTCATCCATCAATAGTGAACGAACTAAGCGAGGTTCTCTCCCTTTACAGCCGTCCAGAATCCAATCTTTCTTAACAACGAAATTTGATTTCGCCTCTTTGTTCCCAATCTTTACCGGTTCTAGCATCTGGCCCAGAATGCCATCGGCAAGGACAATTACAGGATTTCTGTACTTATCAGCCAAATCGAAAGCTTCTCCAGTCAAATCGTACATTTCCTGAACCGAGGCAGGGGCAAGAACAATCAAGTAATAATCTCCGTGCCCACCTCCTCTTGTTGCTTGAAAGTAATCACTCTGGGCGCCCGCAATATTTCCCAAACCCGGTCCTCCTCTCTGAATATTTACAATCACACCCGGGAGTTCACAACCTACCATATAAGAGATGCCTTCCTGTTTCAAGCTGATCCCGGGAGAGGACGAGGAAGTCATTGCCCGCGCACCTGCCAGAGAAGCACCAAAGACCATATTAATTGCCGCTATCTCGCTTTCCGCCTGGATAAATACTCTTCCTTCCTCTATCATTCTCTTAGCCATATATTGAGTTAGCTCGTTTTGCGGAGTTATAGGATAGCCAAAATAGGCCTGGCAACCTGCCTGTATTCCTCCCTCACCCACAGCGTGATTCCCCTTCATCAAAATCCTATCTTCCATCTTCCAATAACCCTCAAAAAGTCAATTTATGAAAGCTGTAAAGCAGAGCTTCGCTCTGCCGCTACGACTCTAAGATCATATCTTAAAAAAGTTAATTTATGATGAGCTTTTGAAATTTTCAGCGAGAAAATCAAGCCGACAATTTTTTCCTACCATGCTCAGGATGAAGGGATAGTTTCAGGAGCTTTAAATCGGCCAGGTATAGCTTGAGCGCTGGCCGATTTTGAGCGAGGTTTTGCTAACCGAGCGACTCCGAAAACTATCCCTTCATCCAAACTTTTCACTCCTTCCACACCTCAATTGCCACATCGGGACACATCTGGTAGCACAAACCACAACTATTACACTTTCCATTATCAATAAACTCAGCTGGATGGTAACCAGCCGGGTTTAATCTTTCTGATAACTTTATCAGTTGCTTTGGACATGATATTACGCATAACTTACAACCTTTGCACAGCTCAATGTTTATTTTAATTTTTCCCATATGTTCACCAAAATCTTAAGACCGGCCTTCTCTTATCATTTCTCTGGCGTGTTTCAAAGTTATATCCGTGAGGCGTTCCCCGCCTAACATGCGCGCAATCTCGCTTTCCTTCCCTTTCTTATCCAGAAGAGAAACCATTGTCTTTGTGCGTCCACCACTAATCATTTTCCCCACGTGATAGTGATTCGATGCGAAAACTGCAATTTGTGGAAGGTGGGTGACGCATATAACCTGGTGATGGGGAAACAGGGCTCTCATCTTTCTTCCCACAACCTGGGCAATTCTTCCGCCAATGGCTACATCGATCTCATCAAAGATAAGGGTTGGTATCTCGTCTACCTCTGCCAGAATAGTCTTAAGCGCCAACATTATGCGCGATATCTCGCCGCCAGAAGCAATCTGATTTATGGACTTTAAATCTTCTCCTACGTTAGGAGCAACCAGAAACTTGATTTCATCCATTCCGCTGGATTTTATTTCGCCTTGAGTAATTTCTACATCGAATATCGCTTTTCCCATTCCCAATTCCTTCAGTTCCTGTTCCACTTTCTTCTTTAATTTAGCTCCCGCTATCTTTCTTTCACCAGAAAGCTTGCTCGCCTCCCGCACGAGTTCCTCCTGCAGTCTCTCTGCCTCAACTGTAATCTCTTCCATACTCCTGGCACTATTAACCAGTTTGTCCAATTTAGCCTGCGTTTCTTTCCTATAGTTCAGAATCTCTTTTATTGTGTTTCCATATTTTCGCTTAAGTTTACTTATTAACTCTTTCCTTTCCAGTATCTCTTCCAATCTTTGTGGAGTAAATTCTATTTTTTTTCTATAATCTCTTATGGCTATGGCTGTCTCGTCTATTCGGTATTTTATCTCGCCCAATTCCTTTAATTCATCCTTCAATGTGTGGTCAATAGCAATAATCCTTTCCAGGCCTTTCTCCACCAGGGCCATCTTCTCCGTAATCGAGCCTGCTCCTTCGTAAAGATGGTGATAAAGCTCCTGGCTTAACTGGTCCAACTTTTCTGCATTACTCAAAATTTTATATTCTTTTTCCAGAACTTCTTCTTCCTCAGTAGATAGATTAGCCTGGTTAATCTCTTCTATTTGGAATTGATAAAGGTCGATCTGTTGTTCCCGTTCTTTCTCTGAGGCGCGCAATTCTTCCAGTTCACGTGATTTTTCCCGAAACTTATGGTAGGTCTGTTCAGTTTTCTTCCTTATCTTCATCAACATTCCAAATTCATCCAGGAGGTCCCTGGCAACGCCGCCCTTGAGCAGAGCCTGATGTTCATGCTGCCCGTGCACATCCACTAAATAGTTGCCAATCTCTTCCAGCATTCCCAGAGTAATAATCTGGCCGTCCAGGAAACAGCGACCCCGCCCCTGTCGACTCAATTCCCTCTTCAGGATAAACTCTTCTTCCCCGCTGCTTAACAGACCTTTCTCAGCGAGCATCTTTTTCAACCTGACTTTCTCCTTAATATCAAATAGTCCCCTGACCTCACAGAGGTCACTGCCTTTCCTGATAACTTCAGAAGAAGCGCGCTCGCCAAGGATTAGACCAATTGCTCCGATAATTATTGATTTTCCGGCCCCTGTCTCTCCCGTCAAAATATTCAAACCCTTATCCAGAGATATGTGCAATTCTTCAATCAAAGCAAAATTCTTTATGGACAATTCCCGTAACATCGTATCCTCAAATCACATAAGGTCCCGATTCATCGGGACAGCTACACCTCCGACGGCAGAAAAGGGCTTAATTTGTGAGAAACATTGTAAATTTTAGCGAGCAAAACAAGGCCGACTAAATTATCTTTCAAGCAGAATCTTGTTCGACCCGAAGGGGAGTTTGATTCTGCGCCCTGCAGAGGCCCAAGTTTTCGAGCGTAAGAAATTTCCCGGTGTCGAACAAATTAAGCCCTTTTCTATCTTCCTCCCCATTTCAACTTCGTCCTCAACACCTGGTAATAACTTTTCTTTTCAGGGACAATCAGTTTTAATCTCTCCTTTGCCTTCTCTACTTGAACTAAATCTCCCAACTTCAAGGGAATATTTTCCTGCCCATCCATAGTAAGAATAACCTCATCGTGATCGGCCTCAACCCAAATCTTAATCTCATCTTTAGAAGAGATAATCAACGGGCGTAAAGCCAGAGTATGGGGACAAATAGGTGACAGGATGATAAGCGATAAATCCGGGTGAACTATGGGACCGCTGGCAGCTAAGGAATAGGCTGTGGAACCCGTAGGAGTAGAAATAATTAACCCATCTCCCACATACGTGGCAACATATTGATTATTTACTTCCAGTTTCAATCTTATTACTCTCGCTGTAATTCCGTTTTTTACCACTACATCATTTAAAGCTAAGAAGTCCCCTGCGGCTTTACCTTTACGCACCACCTGGGCACGTAACAGCATCCTTTCTTCAGTTTTGAATTTCCTTCGCAAAATTAAGTCGACTGTCGGGTACAAATCCGCGAGACTCACCCCTGACAAAAAGCCAAATCCACCGAGGTTAACACCTAACACAGGCAGTTTAAACCCACTTACCTGGCGGGCTGCTTTTAGTATGATTCCATCGCCACCCAAAGCGATAACCAAATTGGTTTGCTTGGAAATCTCATTTACTAAAACCTTCATCTTCTTTCTCTGTAAACGAGAAGTCAATTTGTGAACAGTAGACCTGGTTTTATTTCTCTTTAAATCTGCAATTATGGCGATACTCTTCATTTCATTTGCCCCCTATAAAATTATTACCCGACTTATAAAAACTCATCACTGTTTTCCCATACCGCTCTTTTCTAAAACGGGATAAGAATCCCTTTTTTTCCGGCACCTTTTCCTTAAAGTGGTGCTGGCAGATAACCCAACCATTTTTCTTTAATAAATTTGACTTAACTATTATATCCAAAGTGTCTCCAGTCACGTTCAATTTATATGGAGGTCCAGCAAAAATCAAATCGAATTGTTCAAGCAGAGAAAATTTCCTCCCTCCTTCAATATAACTAAAAATATCTATTTCCACGACCTCTGCTCTATTCTCCAGCTCACACTTTTTTAAATTTTCCTTAATCAATCTTATCAAGCGGGGCTCTTTTTCTACAAAAAGAACATAATTCGCTCCCCGGGAGAGAGCTTCTATTCCCACACTTCCCGTACCAGCATATAGATCAAGGAAACTCGCATCCACTACCCTGTTCCCCAGAATATCAAAAAGAGACTTCTTAATTCTTCCCAAAAGTGGACGGGTAGCCAACCCGGGCAAACTGTTTATTCTTTTGCCTCTAAGGCTACCCGCAATAATCTGCATTCCTTTTTTCTTTTGCACTTTGAAACTTGTGGAGGCGACCGGAGTCGAACCGGCGACCTCATCCCTGCCAAGGATGCGTTCTCCCAACTGAACTACGCCCCCATTTTCGCTCAATTTGCTGAGTTTCTATTTCAGTTTCTTAATACCCTGGGATATCTTCTTTTTCAACGAGGAAGAGTTAGCTTTTTTCTTTCTAATTTCTCTATTTATTTTGTCTAGTTGAGTGCACAACTTAGAAATTTTACTATTCTTGAGCTTGTTTGCCTTAACTAATTTAAAAGACTCATCCCCTATTTCCTGAAGAAGTTTTGCCCTTTTACTTTCCAGGCCCAGCTCCTCAACCTTTAGCTTACTAATCTTTACACCATAGAGGGCTTCCTGTTGTAAACCTTTGGCAATTTTCACCGCCCTGGCACTGAGCCCCTTGAGTTGTTCTTCCGCCTTTCCCCATAATTTCTGAGCTTCTTTTTTTTCCATAAAATTTACCTCCATCATTATTTTCGTATTTTTAATTATACTTAACAAATCGAGCAAAGTCAAACTTTATTTAAATTCAAAAACGCCTCTGGAAACAGATTGCTTAGAGAAATGTATGATTAAATGTAGAGGATAGAATAGGTCATAATCAGCTATGCCAAAGACCGCATAGCTTTATTGGGGAGGACACCATTTTGCTTCACTAATCCAATCTTCGAGGCACGCGCGAACAAGGCAGGAAGGGACACAAATTTAAAGAGGTCTGGTATTTTACTAACCCCTATTTGTTCTGTCAAGAAAAATATGTAATTCGTATATTTGTCTTGACAGTAAATGTATTTTAAGTGTAAAATTAATCGCCATGCCAGAGTGGCGGAATTGGTATACGCTGCGGTCTCAAAAACCGTTGTCCTTCGGGACGTGTGGGTTCAAGTCCCACCTCTGGCATATTTCACTTTTTTCCATTCTAAAAAGGTGACAGGTACTTTTTCATGAAAAGGTCTAAATGGATGGTTGTTATCGGGATATTAATTAGCATCCTGTTTCTCTATCTCGCGTTCCGGAAATTTGATGTGGCAGAAGGTAAAAGAGCATTGAAAATGGCTAATTACTACTGGCTATTACCGGCAGTAATTTCATATATGTTTGGATTTTGGATGCGGGGAATAAGGTGGAGATATCTTCTCTTGCCCATAAAGAAATGCAAAATATTCAACTTGGTTTCAACAGTTTTTATTGGCTTTATGGCAAATAATCTCTTGCCACTCAGGGTGGGAGAATTGATACGTGCCTATGTAAATGGGAAGAAGGAAAATATTAGCAAGAGTTCCTCTTTGGCTACCATAGTCGTCGAGAGAGTCTTTGATGGACTTGCCCTGGTCATTCTCCTGTTGGTAGCAATACTTTTTCTGGGAAGAGGTTCCTCTGCACAACACTCTTTCCCTCAATGGTTGAAAAAGATGATTTATGTCGCCTGGGCCTTATTCCTGACTGTGTTAATTCTCCTTTACACAATGATGCGTTCCAAAGAGCTAACCGGAAAAATCGTTAGAAAACTGTTTGGCTTTCTTAAAGAACCTATCCTGAAGAAAATACTTAACTTGGCAGACTCTTTTATTGAGGGATTGAATGTCTTACGTCAAAGAAAAGAAATACTAATCGTCTCTTGTCTTTCCCTCCTGGTGTGGACTCTTGAAGGGGCAACATTCTATCTGGGAGCAAAAGCACTTAATTTATCCATATCTTATCCTCAAGCTTATTTTACAATGGTTGTAATAGCCCTTGGTGTAATGATTCCCTCTTCTCCATCTTTTGTTGGAGTTTATGAGTATTTCTGCATAACTGCTCTTGCCCTTTTTGCCATTGATAGGAGTCTCGCTTTGAGCTATGCCGTGCTTGTACATTTCCTTCAGTTTAGTCTACTGGTGAGCCTTGGCCTCTTCTTCTTGTGGAAGGAGAATCTTTCTCTGGGGAAATTGAAAAAGGAGGCTAGCGATTACTCTTCACGATAAAGAGAACCGCAATTAATTATGGTGGCGGGCCAATTTCAATCTTTAGTACTCTATTCTTACCCACGGCAGAGGGTCGACCGGGACACCATGCACATATAACCCCCAATGGAGATGGGGACCTGTAGCAAGCCCCGTCCTTCCCACCTTGCCAATTACCTGTCCTTTAGTAACTCTATCTCCTTTTTTAACATCAATAGACTTTAAATGTAGATAAATTGTGGTTATGCCTTGACCGTGATCAATCGTTACCGTCTTTCCATGAAGATAGAATCTCTTCTCTGCCAGGATAACCTCGCCGCTATTGGCTGCTTGAACCGGGGTGCCCTGAGGAACCTTTAAATCGACTCCTTTGTGGCTCCACAGGAATTCTTTGCCAGCTATTCTCTTGACACCGTATTTCCCCACAATCTTCCCCTTAACTGGCAGAATAAATTTTCCTTCCCAATTCTGTTTTTTCTTCTCAATTTCTAAGGCGGTAGAAATCAAATCTCTTTCCCGTTTATTCAGAGGTGAACCAATCAATCTCCTTTTTTCCGGGGTCAAGTTAATATAAGATACAGGAAAAACCTTTCTCCTGACACTCAGGAGTTCATACTTTTTTCTTTTCTCTCTTCCTCTGCCCAGTTCCGCAATTAGAACAGCATACCTACCAGGAACGAAATTGTACGGCAAGCCAATCAATGCCCTGAGAGAACCTCCTGCAATGGGATAGAGGGAATACTCCCGGGCATTAAACCAGCAGGAATATACGTTACCTATCTCTACCCCTTTAACCTCTACTGCCAGAGTATCGCCCTGGGTGGGGACGGTGGTAGAAAGATGGATTTCAAAAGCCCACGCCCGAAAATTCAAGGCAAAAAGAAATAAGAGTAGAATCAACGACTTCATTGCAAAAATCGATTTACTCCTTACGGAAGTTTCGCGTTACCCTGGGGCAGAGCTTCGTCACGATTTTTCGGGACAGCTACAATCAAAAAAATGGCCCCGCGAGAGCGGGGTTAAAACGATTGCGTTATTCATTAGTGATATGGCTTACCTAAACTGCCTTTACTTCCTTAACTCCAGGAACTTGCTTCTTCAACTCTTGAGCAATACCCATTTCCAGTGTCATCGCAGACATCGGACAACCGCGACAAGTCCCAATCAACCTTACTTTAACTACGCCCTCCTTTGTAACTTCCACCAACTCCACGTCTCCGCCATGGGCTTGAAGAGCTGGCCGAATTCTGGATAAAGCCTTTTCCACTTCTTTTCTCATTTTATTTCCTGATATGATATTTACTCCCACCTCTGCAACGACAGAAAGCTCATCTACGTCCCTCTCAGAAGGGTGGGGTTCACTTCAACCGCTTACAATATGGGGAGATATTTCTGCAGTTCGTAATCAGTAACCTGAGTGCGATAACGGTCCCACTCAATCTTCTTGTTATCGATGAACTTGTTAAAAATATGCTCGCCCAGAGTCCTCTTAACCAACTGGCTCTTTTCGGTAATCTGGATTGCTTCGATGAGACTTCCTGGGAGCACTTTTATCCCCTGAGTTTCTTTTTCTTCGTCACTCAAGATAAAGATATCTTTCTCTATTGGTTCCGGTAGCTTGTATCCCTTCTCTATCCCCTCCAGACCAGCAGCTAGCATCACTGCAAAACCTAAATAGGGATTACAGGCAGGGTCGGGACTCCTCATCTCTGCGCGCGTGGAAATCTCCTCTCCCGGCTTATACATAGGAACGCGTACCAGCGCTGAACGGTTCCTCTGCCCCCAACAGATATAGACGGGAGCCTCATATCCCGGAACCAACCTCTTATATGAGTTTACCCACTGGTTGCAAATTGAAGTAATCTCCTGAGAGTGAACAAGGAGACCAGCAATAAACGCCTTGCCTTCCTTGGAAAGGTTATATTTATCCCGGTCATCAAATAAAGCATTTTTGCTACCTTTGAATAAGGATTGATGCGTATGCATCCCGGAACCATTCTGGCCGAAGAGAGGCTTGGGCATAAATGTGGCATATACACCCCTCCTCAAAGCCACCTCCTTAACAATAACCTTATACGTCTGAACACTGTCCGCCATGGTAAGGGCATCGGCGAAGCGTAAATCTATCTCATGCTGGGAAGGTGCCACTTCATGATGACTATATTCTACGGGAATCCCCATCTTCTCCAGATAAAGCACGGTTTCTCTCCGTAAATCGTGAGCCATATCCAGAGGCAAAAGGTCGAAATAGCCCCCTGCATCGAGGACTTCTGTGCCTTTCTCACTCTTGAAATAGAAATATTCGATTTCCGGGCCGACTTGATAAGTATAGCCCATCTTCTTTGCCTTCTCCAGGTTCTTCTTCAGAATATAACGAGGGTCTCCCTCATATGGAGAACCGTCAGGATTCAATATATCACAAAACATCCTACCCACCGCTCCCTGTTCGCCGACACTTCTGGTTTTTCCTCCTTGAGTTTCTGATTGTTCCCGGGAAAGTTCTACGGGAAGAATCTGAAACGTTGAGGGCTCAGGCAGAGCCACGAGGTCGCTCTCAAAAATTCTGGCAAAGCCTTCAACCGAAGACCCGTCAAAACCCATGCCACCTTCCAAAGCTCTGGGTAGTTCCCTTTCTGTAATTGCTACGCTCTTCAATTGCCCGAGAATGTCCGTAAACCAGAGGCGAACAAACTTGACTCCTTTTTCCTTCACCACCTTCAATACATCTTTTCCGGTCATAATTCCTCTCCTTTAATTTATGGAATCTCTGACTCCACTTTAGAAGTGGATTCTACCCTCCATGGTCGTTCTTTTAGTCGGCTTGCCGTTAGCATCGAAAGTCTGCCTGTAGATAATGACCAATGCGAGATGAGGATCAACATGGTATCCCGCTTCCACAGTAAGGATAGTATTGGGGCCTTTAACCTTAATTAAATCTTCCCAGGTGTCGGCATCCCTTTTATCATACGAGAACAAAAGGCTGAACTTATTCATCAATAGTGAAGGATGGACTCTCATAGTGGCCCTGAGGTGAGGATAGATACCCGTGGGGTCGTGATTGTAATTTTCGAATGAGGCTGAAAGAGTAATTCTATTTAGAATATTATAAGCAAGTTCGATGTAAGGTCCCATCTTTATCGGTTTTCTCGTTGAGGAAATTCCTGATGCTTTGTCCTCTGTTCTGTCAATTTCATAGTATGAATCGAAATAGGAAGGAATGAAGTTGTGTTCAAGTCTCCTGAATTCTAAGCGATAACTTATCCCTGCTAATATCCCTCCCATAAAACCGACAGCCCAACCCTTTCCCCCATCAAGAGAGGAAGGAGTATTATATTTTGTATACTTCTTCCCCAGGCTCATCTGGGCAAAATCTATATAGGATAGGATAGAGATAACAGGGTGTTCCAATAGAGGAAAGTCCAAATCTGCCCCAAAGATTGTAATCTGGTCGTCCTCGGTAGACCTCCTGACGTCGGGGTCCTGGTCATTAACACAGGTGGCGCCGACACCGAGCCTGGGCAGAAGGGGAACATAAGAATTATAGAATGGTCTATAATATACCCGGCCTCCGTAAATCTCTGCCCGGACAATATTGTTGAAGAAAGATTCAAAGCCATGAGTGCCCCGATCGAGGTCCAACTCGAATCCAATCTTTTTTATGTCCGGATAACGAAGCATATTGGTATAATGCGCTATTATCAATCCGTGTCCCAAAGTCACATCACTGAATCCACCCAGATAAACGTATACCGGGTCGTATTTATGACCGTAGCGCGCATACCAGATTTTCTCTATAGTTTTACTCCAGGTCCAATCTTCTTCCCTAAGGTGACTATTTTCGTCAAAATAGAACTCTAGGTTCAAACCAAAGCCAAATTTTCCAATGGTAAGTTCGGGCTGTAAAGATAATTTATTATAGATTTTCTGGTCTCCTGTATCAAGGTCAGTCAGTATCACGGTTCCGAAGTTGCCGTACATATCGAAAGAGGCCTCTCTAGTTCCTCCTCCCATTGGTTCTTCCTGGTGAGGGGATATCTCTTGTCCCTCTAACTCTTCATGTGGAGTTTCAATTTCTTCTGCATATATATGTACCTGATAAGCCGAAGAGAATATTACTATTCCCAGTAATGACAACAGAATGGGGAAGATTAATTTTTCCCTCATTTCAATTCCATGACTTGAGTTCCAGATTGGCTTCAGCCTCAACAGACTTAAACGGCCTGGCCACGCCGTAATCCATCTTATAATATCCTGCGCAAGCAATCATTGCCGCATTATCCGTACACAATGCCGGCGAGGGAAAGTAAAGTGCTATGCCATTTTTTTCAGCCCGATTTTTGAAAACATCACGCAGGTGAGAATTTGCAGCCACCCCTCCTCCCAGAACGAGCTTCTTAATCCCTTTCTCTTCCATTGCACAAAAAGTCTTTTCCGCAAGGGCCTCAACGGCAGCCCGCTGGAAGGAAGCAGCAATATCGGCAATTGACCGGGATTCCTGTGGTAACTTATGATTCTTGACAAAATTTACCACAGCAGTCTTCAGTCCACTGAAACTGAAATCTAAAGATTCGTCCTTCATGTGAGCCAGAGGAAATTTAATTGCTTCAGCGTTTCCTTTTCGGGAAATTTCATCAATTATTGGCCCGCCAGGGTAGCCCAGCTGGAGAAGCTTGGCAACCTTATCAAAGGATTCTCCCACAGCGTCATCCCTGGTGCGTGCCAACAATTCATATTTTCCGTAATCCTCCACAAAAATTAAATCGGAATGGCCACCAGACACTACCAGAGCAATGAAAGGAGGCAGGAGCTTCTCAGAAGAAACCCTATCCTCATTGTACTGTAGAAAATTAGAAAAGATATGTCCCTCTATATGATTAACCCCAACCAGGGACAACTCAAAAGTATAAGCTATGGCCTTAGCAGTGGCCAGGCCAATCAATAGTGATGCCACCAGGCCGGGTCCAGTGGTAACGGCGATGCTGTCTATTTCTTTAAAAGAGCATTTTGCCTGGTAGAGCGCTTGTTCTATAACGTAATTGACTGTTTCCAGATGTTTGCGAGAAGCAAGTTCAGGAACAACCCCGCCGTACTTTCTGTGTATGTCAATCTGTGACCAGACCACATTGGATAACATCTTTCGGCCATCTTCCACCACACTGGCAGCCGTCTCATCACAAGAAGTTTCAATACCCAAAACTAACATAATTCTCCCTCAAAAAAGGTAATGTCACTACCTCTTCAACAATTCCGATAAACTCACGAATTCAATCCCATCTTCTCTAAACCTGGGAATATACTCTGCTAAGGCATCAGAAGTAAATTTCCTTTGCACATGACCAATAGCTATTCCTGTGCCAGACTTGAAAATTCTGCGGCGCAACTTTTCCAGTTGCCGGCAGATAGACTTATATTCGTCCTTTGTATCCAGAAAAATCTGGTTAGTAAGTGCTGACATCCCCAATTCCCTGGCCACCTCTTCGCCCACTGAGCGCGAAGAAGTATTGGAATCGAAGAAGTAAAGCCCTTCTCTTTTCAAAACACTCAGAGCTTCTCTCATCTTTTCACGATCAGCTGTGAAGCGAGAACCCTCATGGTTACTGACGCCAGAAACTCCAGGAACAGTCTTAAGGTCTCTGAGGATAGTCCTTTCTATTTGAGAAGAGCTCATGGAGACCAATAGAGCTCCCTGCCCGGGGTCGGTGCGGGGATAGTCCTCAGGCTCCATAGGCAGGTGGAGAATCGTTTCATAGCCTGAATTATTAAGCTCTTTGGCCAGGAGAGTGGAATATGGAAGTTGAGGAAGGATGGCAAAATTCAATGGTATATCAAGGCGCAGGAAATTCTTTACCAGATCTTTTCTTTGTCCGAGATCATCGATGACAATGCTAACTTTATACTTAGCCAAAGGGTAACGGAGCAGGAGGTTTTGCATTACTAATGAACGTTTTCCAATTTTCATGCTCAGCAAATCGCCTTTATCACTTAGTTCTGCCTCATAGAGCTCAGCTCCTATCTGCCTCAGGGAATCGGTAAGCGATTTCTTGTAGTCTTCCATATTGATTCCCCGGGAAACTTGAACCTCCTTAGTCACCGAGACCCAGGAAACATTGTCTTTCTTTTTTTCCTCCCTGTAAATCTTTACAATATCTTTAGAAGTAACTCCTAATTCTACCAGTTGTTCATTAACTACTCCGTCGATGCGTTGAGAAAAATTCGTATAGTCAACGGGTCTAATCTTGAAATAGTAGTAGAGCGCGCCAGCCAGAGCAATCGTTATAATCACGAATATGGCTATTTTTTTACCTTTTTTCTTCTTCCTGCCGGACACCTTTTTACTTCTCTTTTTCTTTCTCGGCACCTTCTTCTGCTCCCTCCCGTATTTCTTCTACTCCTTTTTCTATCTCAGAGAATCTCTCTTGAGCCAATAAGATTTCCTTTGCTCGTTCAATTTGTGGATCTTTTATCTTTTCTTTTTCTCTTTCTTTTTCAGCTTCCGTGGACAAACCGTATATTTTCTCTCTCTGCTTCATAAGTTCTGCCATCATTTCCCGAGGAACTTCCACAACGATATCGGGAGTGATTCCCACATCGTGGATTGAGCGCCCACTAGGGGTATAATACTTAGCAGTAGTCAGTCTCAAACCAGAGCCATCTGATAGAGGCATCAAACTTTGCACAGAAGCCTTACCGAACGTCTTCTCTCCCAGCACAATGCCCCTCTTCCAATCCTGAACACATCCTGCCACAATCTCTGAGCCCGAAGCCGAACCTCTATTCACTAAAATTACCAATGGTATCTTCTCATGTTTGGCTTTCTTTTCCGCAAAAAATTTAATTATCTGATCTTCACTACGGCCCTGAGTGTAAACAATCAATTTTCTATCGCCGATGAAATTCTTACAAATCTCCACAGCAGTAGCCAGCAGTCCTCCCGGATTATACCTCAAATCGAGAATTAAACTCTCCATTCCTTGCTTCTTCAATTTTTTCCAGACCTTATCAAACTCATCAGGTGTCTCCTTGGAAAACTCTATCAATTCAATATAGCCTATCTTATCAGTGAGCATCTTAGCATCGGGGACACTTTCTATTTTTACTATCGCTCTGGTTACGGTAAAGTCGATTAAATCTTTCTCACCCTCGCGAAAAATGGAGATGGTAACCTCTGTCCCTGGCTTTCCCCGCAAAAGCTTAACCGCCTCAGAAAGTGTAATGTCTTTAGTGTCCTTGCCTTCGATTTTCATTATCTTATCCCCGGGCAAAATACCTAATTCATAGGCTGGAGTCCTGGGTAGAGGAGTAACCACGGTCAATCTTCCTTCCTGGATGGCAATCCTTATGCCTAGTCCTCCAAATTTTCCCTCGGTTTCAGATTTCATCATCTGATGGGCCGAAGGATCCATAAATTGAGAGAAGGGATCTAATTTGCCCACCATACCCTCGCAAGCACCGTAAATCAATTTCTGAGGATCTACTGGCTCCACATAGTTATCCCTGACCAACACGAAGACTTCGCTCAATAATCTTATTTGCTCATAGACCTCGTTTCCTTTTTCCGCCACACCCTGAATGATTCTACTGTCAATTACTGCCAGAGAAAACAGCAAAAACAAACCCAATCCTACACTCCACAATATTTTCCTTTTCTTGAACATTTCTTTTCCTCCTTTATGTACATCAGCTGCGAAGGAGTCCCACGCCTCCATCGGGATTCGGAGTCCTGTCGGACCCGTGCTTCTCCGATATTATATATCGGGGTCGTTCGGTACTTGCCAACCTATTTTTGATAGTATACTAAAAACTACAGTAATTGTAAAGGATTATCACCGTAAGTAATAATCCTCTACTATATTTCATAATAAGCTCTGCACTATCTCCATATTTTTCCTGGAACACTCCTTCAATTTTGCTACTCTGGGAAAGAGTTGTTCAAGGAAACTCTGGCGATTTGCCAAAATTTGGTTTACTTTTTCAGCTATTTCAACAACCGGAATCGCCATATCTATTGCTTTATGCCCTAATAGCTCCAAAAAGCCTTCCACCTTGGGATCGTACAGGGGATGAGTTTCGGGTAAGGAGATGGCTACAAAAGGTTTCCCCAAAAGGCACGCTAAAATGATAGAATGGAGTCGCATCCCCAGTACCAAATCTATCTTATCATAAATCTTAAATAGGTCCTCAACATCTTGCCAGAGAAACAATTGATAATCATTTATGCTCTTTGCAATTACATCTTTACTTATCTTCCAGTCTTCCCCTTTATGGAAAGGTATAAACAGAATCTTTGATTCAATCTTTGTTACCAGTTCGTCACATATTTCTCGAATCGTTTCTGTAAATCTCTCACCCTTCCCCCCTCCCTGGAGGCAGACTCCAATAACAGGTCGCTGATTTGACAGCGAACCCCGACCCTCGCAAAGGGGTGAGGTTGAACTTATCTTCACCCTGCTTGTAAATGCGAATCTGTCCAGATTGAACACCGGGTCAGGGACAATAAAAACCGAAAGGCCCACATTCAGTCTTCCCAGTTCAAATTTCGACAATTCATCCCGGGCAGTTATTAAATCCACAAACCCGAGGACTATTTTCGTTACCTTCCTGCTAATTTTCCTCCTGATTGGTCCTACACCCTGAGAGATAAGAAGAACCTTCTTGAAAAATAGCTTAGCCAGGAGAATCAATCCCAGATAATAATAGATACTCCAGCTACTGGTAAGGTCCTGCAAAAGACCTCCTCCACCAAAAACAAATAGTTCTGTGTGTAAAATTGCCAAGGCTACACCAAAAGGGTTCCAGCGATTTATTGCGTTTACTTTGTAACTCTTGCCAGTTCTGGATGGATTTCTGGAGAGGACAGTAATCTCTAATTTGTCATTCAGCTTCTTGAGTTGGTTCAGCAAAGAGAAGAGAATTAACTCATCCCCGCCATTATCGAAACCATAATAGCCGGCTATCAGAATTCTGTTTGCCATTTTCCAACCATTTCATCCTAACACGCCTGCTCCGTCAGGAAAAAAGACAGTTTTTGAGATGAACAGACTATCTTTTAATTCCTGAGTCTTTCCTTTGTGCTTCTTCGCACAATGCTGACCAATAACACTCCTATTATTATCCCTAGCCAAATCCCATTTATCGTCCTGGTTAAAGAGATAACCAATGGCGTATGGGCGTGGCAAAAGCTATTTATTACCGAGACCTGTCCGATTAGACCAAGAATAACGAACGCCTGCCAGCTCCTTGTTTTTAGACCTAAATTTTCTTTTTTTTCAAACTGCGTAACCTGGAGGTGGCGCCTACCGCCCCTCAAATACAAATATATTCCCAGAATCATCAAGGGGTGGCCAATAAAGAACTCTTTTATTCTCGGTCGAACAATAAGTAATTTTTCCAGAATTTCTCTTACCCTGTTTTCTATTTCCCAGAGAAATGGCCCGCGATAATTTCCACTTCTCAAAAGAAGCACAATTCCCCCAAAAACTAAAATGGAAATTATCAATAAGTGTTTAAATTCGACTTTTCTGGAAAGAAATTCCGATACTTTACCTCTATAAAAACGGATTAAGCCTTTTTCTTTGAGGGATCGCTGTCCCCATCCAGAAAGAAGGAACAATCCCATTATCAACGGAAGGATAAAAGAAACCTTTACCCCTCGAAACTGGTGAACTTTCAACATAAAGTCTAAACGAGTCACCAGACAAGCAATTAGAACTCCCCCAAAAATAGTAGTAATGGTTACATTAAGAAAAAGCCAGATGGCTGGTAAGATATTCCCTTTCCTATAAGTTTTAAATATTGATGAGTCGGGAACAAGTAATCCAAAAATTAATGCTAAAAGAGGAAAAGAGAGAGCGGCAATTAAAGCTACAATCTGAACGAATAGAGTCTGTTGCCAGAAAAAAAGTATTAGTGCCAGGGAAGCAAATAGATAGAAATAGCAAAAACTTAAGGAAACAGAACTACGCATAGAAATTAACCACAGGGGAAGTATTAAGACGACCAAGAAAATTGGCAGGCGCAGCAAGTTGAGTGAAGCCGGCAGGGGCTTAAAAGGTTCAGAGAAGCCGATCTCAAAGTTACTTCCCGTCATAGCAGCCTTAACTCCTCTAATGTAATCGAGATTGGACTGAATTTGTAGATTTTCGCTTTTTCCTGAAAGTAACGGCAAACGAATATAAAGCAGTCTAACATTCCTTTCCTTGACTGCTCTATGGAAACGGGCGGTCAATCTGGAGATGTCCAGCCCGCCGCCCTGGTTAATAGCAACAAACTCTTCTGTTGAAATAGAGTGGACTCTAACTATTTTCTGATACATATTTTTGGTTACTTCATCCAGGCCATCCTGATTCAACAACTCCACAATACCCAACTTAACCTTTTTTATATCTAATTGTTTTCTCACCGAATCTAAAAAGCGGGGATTCCCAAAAATACTATCCCCGGAAAAGACAACTGTTGATATATTTCCCCAGTCGTCTACGGTGGAAAAGAGAGTCTGTATGGAAGGTTCACTAAGAAATGGGCTATTTGTGAGAAGAAGAACAGCCTTCAATCCATGATTGGCTATCCTTTCTATTTTCTCGTTTAAAAAACCTATCCCCAGCTGGCAAATCTCTCCTTCGTCCATCCCGTAAACACTCAGAACCAACAGGGGTTTCCCGGAAGGATTACTCTTCATTCTGTCAACTTTGTTCTCGCCCAGTTTTTCAACCAATATTCTTTCTATCTTTTCCCCCAGAGCAAAATCACTGGTCACAATGAAAGAATATTTCTCAATATCCTGTTTGTTAAGATCTTTAAGGAAAATAGATTGAACCGGAGCCAAATACTGGAATCTTTTTATCTCCTCTCCGGTTAGCAAAGTCAGCCTGCCCTCTGAAGATAGCGTCTCCAGAGTCTCCTCTCCAATAGCTATTGAACTAATGCCGGCTTCTTTCAACTCCCGCAAAAAAGCATCAATATCATACTTCCATCGGAGAGAGAGCTGGGAAAGTTCACTGTAATCGCAGGCCATTTCCACCCGACGGTTATCGTGTTCCACCCGCCAGCGAATTATGGATACCCAAATGGATGAAACTATGGATAAGCAGAGAATAACGATTAGAATCTTCTTCTTCATAATTTTTAAATTTTACACCATTTCACCCTAAATTACAATAAAAAAATAGACCTGAGCTTTATGCTCAAAAGGTCTATTCTGTTAAATATGATTATATTTTAAGTCTTAAGCCCGTGCAGTCAAATTCCGCTATTGACCCTTATTTCGGAGGTGGACAGAAGACACCGCACTCTGGCTCATAATACATAATCGCTGCTTCTACTCTTCCTCTATTAGTATGCTGTATAATTACGTGTGTCTGGTCTAGTCCACTACAGACGGCCAGGGGAACATTATACCTGGCGGACAGGACGATTTTCTGATTTGCTCCCAGTGAGATGTCCCGCCAGACCTGCTCGCTGAAACCAGGCAACGGCTCTCCTTTTGTATAGGTAACATACTGGGGATACGGGTACCAGAAGCGATTACACGTGCCTGATTCGTAATATTCCTGAATTGCTGTTACGTCCAGATGCTTATAAGTACGCCGGCCATTATTTGTAATATGTACTTCGTAGGTCATAGGTAATCCAATATAATAACCGGCCAAACCCTCCGGGGTATAAAAATAGGGGTTGGTATATACTACCTTTATATTCAGATTCTTAAGCTCTCCCTTATGCTTGCCATAGTGAACATCTGCCCCCAATAGAGAATTACTAATAATCATAATAACCAGCACCAACCCTAGGAAAATGACCAGAAACCATTTCTTTCTTTCGTTCATCTCATACCTCCCTCTTCTCCATAATTATAAAAGAAAAAAGCCGAGTTGCCAGAAGCTTCAACACTCTGAATTTGTTTTTCTTCAGCAACTCGGCTTTAAAGTATTCCATCGTCTTCGGCAACCTGACTATCCCTATATTTCGGGACTCTAAGGCTTTGCGTCTCCCCATATTTTAGGGAGTTGCTTTTATCGGACGATAACCATTTTCGTCACTAAAATTTTACCACAACTTCCTTAGTTTGTCAACCTGTTTTTTTTACCATTTCCGTCGAGATTTTTACTAATTTCCTGCTCTCTTATCCATCGCTTTTTGATACAATTTCAGATATTTCCTGGTAGAGGCAGCCCAGGAAAAATCGGCCTTCATCATATTATTAACCAGTCTTTTCCAATGTTCCTTTTGTGCATAAATAGCTATCGCTCTCTTGAGCGCATCCACAAGTCCGCTAGCCGAATATTCCTTTAGTACAAAGCCATTCCCTTTACCTGTCTCTGGCTCAAATTCTTCAATTGTGTCTGCCAGCCCGCCTGTGGGATTAACAATAGAAGCAGTGCCATATGCTAAACTGATTAACTGTCCCAACCCGCAGGGCTCATAGCGGGAAGGCATCAAGAACAAGTCACAACCGGCATATATTCTATGAGCAAGTCGATTATCAAAAGTGATATGAATTGCAGCTTTTCTGGAATACTTCTTGCCAATCCGGGAAAAAAGCTTGTGATATTCCTCTTCACCCGTTCCTAAGAGAATAAAGTACAAATCTAAATCGATTATTTCCTCAATTGCTTCTCCAATAATATCCAGCCCCTTCTGCCGGGCAAGGCGAGAGACGATTCCCACTAAAGGCCGTTCTAAATTGACCGGCAAGTTATTCTCCCTTAAAAGAGCCTTCTTACATTCCATCTTTTTATCTATCTCTCCTACAGTATAATTGACAGCAATGAATTGGTCCTTCTCTGGATTCCATTCATCATAGTCTATTCCATTAAGTATCCCGTAAAGGTCCTGGCTACGATGGGCAAGGACTCCTTCCAGACCGTAGCCAAATTCAGGTGAAGATTGAATCTCTTTGCTGTAAGTTACGCTCACGGTGTTCAACATATCCGCATAGACCAGCCCTCCCTTAAGAAAGCTAATCTTACCATAGAATTCCAGCTTCTCAGGAGTAAATTCCTCCTCGCTCAAGCCAGCCAAATGTAAAGTGTTCTTGGTAAATGTGCCTTGATAGGCAATATTATGAATAGTCATAACTGTTGCCGTTCTCTGGAAGAAAGGGTCATTCTTATACAATGTCTTCAGGTAGACAGGAATCAAACCTGTCTGCCAGTCGTTACAGTGAATCACGTCGGGCTGAAACCCTATTGCTTTAACTACTTCCAGTAGCGCTCTGGAAAAAAGAATGAACCTTTCTGCGTTATCTTCATAGGCGCCCTCCGGAGTGCCATAGAGTTCCTCACGCTCAAAGTAAGGTCCATAATCTATGAAATATGTGGGTATCCCTTTTTCCAGTTCACCCTCCAAAATTGAAACTATGGCGACCTCGCCTCCCACAGGAATAGTCAAGCTTTTGGTAAGGTTCCTTAATCCAAACTTCTGGTTGTCGACAGCTCTGTATTTGGGCATTGCCACTCGCACGTCATGACCCTCAGCCTTTATGGCTCTGGGCAAGACTCCACTTACGTCAGCAAGGCCTCCTGTCTTGGCAAAGGGAACCACTTCCGAAGAAGCAAATAGAATTCTCAGTTCAACACCTCCAGGAATAGCTCCGATTCATCGGAGCCTGATATCGTCAGGGGCGCCGGTCCCGATGAAATCGGGGCGACCGAGCGCAGTGACGTAAAAGCGCGGGCGCGAGTCGAAGAGCCCCCCGGGTAGTTTCTAAAAGATAACACCTTCTTAAACTCCGGCTTCCCTCAAAAATTTAGCTGCTTCTTCCGGGGGTGTGGGGTTAATATAAAAACCCGTGCCCCACTCAAATCCTGCAACTCTGGTCAATATGGGCATAACCTCAATGTGCCAGTGGTAGTAGGGAAGGTGAGACGTAGTGAGTGGAGAGTTATGGAGAATATAATTGTACGGAGCGAAATTTAGCACTTTGTTCATCCGGGTCAGAATTCCTTTAAGACAGCATGCCAGATGGATTACTTCGTGTTTCTGAATATCTTCAAAAGCCGAGTCGTGTTTCTTGGGAATAATCCAGGTCTCAAAAGGAAATCGGGAAGCAAAAGGAGCAAAAACTACGAAGTCTTCATTCTCAGTAATTATTCTCGCCACCGACTTTGTCTCCTGTCTGATAATATCGCAAAAGACACACCTTTCCTTATTCTCGTAATAATGTTGTGCCCCCACCATCTCTTCTCTCACTCTTTTGGGGACTATGGGCAGGGCTATTAGCTGGGAATGGGAATGGGTCAGGGAAGCTCCAGCAGCTTTTCCCTGATTTTTAAAGATTAGAATATATTCGAACCGGGAATCTCTCTTCAGATCTACAGTTCTATCTCTATAAGCCCAGACTACATCTTCCACATTTTTTCTTTCCAGTTCGGGAAGAGTCTTATAATGGTCAGGATTTTCAATAATTACCTCATGGGCGCCAATCCCGTTCATTTTATCGTACATTCCTTCACCCGTGCGATTCAAATCTCCTTCCACTTCCAATGCGGGAAATTTGTTGGGAACTACTCTTAACCACCATCCTGCGGTATCGGGTTTCGTTTCTGGCTCACGATAAGCCATGACCTCGGGGGGAGTCTTCTTTTCATTTCCCACACAGAACGGACAGAACTTCTCGTCCGACTTCTCCTGGGGCTCGGTTCCAAAATCGGAAGGTCTCTTTGCTCGTTCAGTGGCAATGATAATCCAGCGACCGAGTATGGGATCTTTTCTCAAATCAGGCATATAAACCTCCTCTTATAACTGTCCCGATGAATCGGGACTTCACTTCTTTAGTAACGACAACTATACTTAGCGGGAAAGCTGGATGGAGTCCTTACCCAGAAGTCTTTTCACTTCTTCCAGCAACTGGTCACTAAGTCTTACCTGTGTTTTTGAACTTATGTTCACGATTCTATTACGCGGGGCAGACAGGCTAAACTTGACCCGGCAATTACCCTGGTTCTTAATAAATAGTTCCTTCAATTTCTTTAAAGTACCCTCTTCCAATCCAGCCGTGGATAGCTTCAAAGTCATCTGGCGGATGAGAAGCTCCCTGGCACGACTAAAAGGAATCACTTCCGAAGCCACGACCCTCGGTTTTTCTTCCCGCCAATTGAGCCTTCCTTTAACTATGACCATTTCATCCCTGTGTAAGTATTTTCCTATGCCTTTCTCATAAGCGTCGGGGAAAACAATGACTTCCACCATTCCCGTCAGGTCTTCTAATTTGAAAATAGCCATCAATTGCCCCTTCTTTGTCTTCTTCTTGTTGAGAGTACCTATTATCCCCCCTATGCTCACCTGACTTTCAGTCTTTGACTGGTACAGTTTATCTATTGAATCACTTACATAATTCCCCATCTCTTCGGCAAACCTGGCCAAAGGATGACCGGTAATATAGAAACCGAGTACTTCCTTTTCATAAGCCAGCAATTTGTTCTCTTGCCATTCTTTTGAGGCAGGCAATTCCTCAGCTTTTGCAACAGTGGAGTCGACGACGTCCAGGAAAGAAGTTTGACCGCTCAGTCGCTCCTTCTGGGCGCGGGAAGCTTTCTCCAAGACGAAGTCCAATTCTTTGAATAATTGGGCTCTTGGCTGACCAAGCGAATCGAAACATCCAGCCTTAATCAAGCTCTCAATTGCTCTTCTATTGACCAGCCTGGAGTCGACCCGAACACAGAAGTCGTACAGCGATGCAAACGCTCCTCCACTTTCCCGCCCATTTACAATAGAGTCTATAGCCCCCTGCCCCACGTTTTTTATGGCTAAAAGGCCAAAGCGAATTTTTCCGTTTTCTATCCTGAATTCTGAAAAACTCTTATCCACACTTGGCGGCAAGACAGTGATGCCCATCTGATGAGACTCGGAAATATATTCTACTATCTTGTCAGTATTATCCATTTCGCTACTTAACAAGACTGTCATATATTCCAGTGGATAGTTTGCCTTGAGCCAGGCGGTCTGGTAAGCGAGAAGCGCATAAGCACTTGCGTGAGACTTGTTAAAACCGTATCCACCAAATTTCACCATAGCATCGAATATTCTATTTGCTTTTCCTGTGGAAATTCCTTTATTTCCTGCCCCTTTTACAAAGTTTTCTCGCTGTCTTTCAATTTCCGTAGGTATCTTTTTCCCCATCGCCTGACGCAAAACATCAGCCTGTTCCGGGGTAAATCCCGCCAGTTCCGTGGCGATGCGCATAACGTCTTCCTGATAGAGAATTACACCATACGTATCTTTCAGAATCGGTTCAAGCGAGGGATGTTCATAATCTATTTTCGCGCGCTTATGTTTCCTAGCCACAAAATCATCCACCATTCCGCTTCCAATAGGGCCGGGGCGATAGAGTGCTACAAGGGCAATTACGTCGGAAAATTCTGTGGGCTTTAACTTTCTCAAAAGGTCCCTCATCCCCGCGCTCTCCAGTTGAAACACTCCCGCAGATTTTGCTTGTGCTAAGAGTTTATATGTTTTCCTGTTATCAAGAGGAATATCAGACGGTTCTTGGGGAGCCTCTTTTGCTTCCTTATTTATGAGCTTCAACGCCTCATCAATTACTGTCAGCGTCCTCAATCCCAGAAAATCTATTTTCAATAGACCCAAACTAATTAAGGCAGCATCTTCGTACTGAGTAGTTACCACGTTCTTGCTGCTCTTGGCTAAGGGCGCATAATTAACCATCTCCCCGGGGGTAATTACAATCCCCGCAGCGTGGACGCCTGTGTGGCGTTTGATTCCTTCAATTCTCTGAGCCGTGTCCAGGAGATTCTTGACCACGCCATCAGTATCGTATCGCCTCTTCAACTCTGGCACCAGCTGTAAAGCACCCTGTATTGTCTCGCCAAAAGGAATCAACTTGGCAATTCCATCTACCTCAAGCAAAGGGACATTCAATACCCTGCCAGTATCTCTGACTACAGCTCTTGCCCACATAGTTCCGAAAGTTATGATTTGAGCGACATTTTTTTCTCCATATTTCTCCTTTACGTAGTCAATAACCCTATCCCTCCCATTATCGGCAAAATCTATATCCAGGTCGGGCATACTCTTCCTTCCAGGATTCAAGAATCTTTCAAACAGGAGACCATACTTCAACGGGTCGAGTTCAGTAATTCCCAGAAGATAAGCGACGAGACTACCAGCGCCAGAACCTCTACCAGGGCCCACCATTATCTTTTGCCGTTTCGCATACTCTATGAAATCCCACACAATCAGGAAATAACTGGCAAACCCCATCTGACTTATGACCGACAGCTCATAGTCCAATCGCTTACGTATATCAGGCGTAACTTTCGCAAATCGCTTCTTCAAGCCCTGTTCACATAGGTTCTTTAAATACTCATCAAGGTTATACCTCCCCGGAACTTTGTAATCGGGCAAATGCATTGTTTCAAAATCGAGCTGCAGACTACATTTTTCAGTAATCTCTATTGTGCTTTTTATTGCCTCTGGGATTTCAGCAAAAATTTGTTTCATCTCCTGAGGGGATTTAAAATAGAATTCTTCTGTGGAAAACCTAAGATGTGAAGGGTCGTCGAGCGTCTTGCCGGTACCAATACAGAGAAGTATCTCCTGCGCATAGGCATCAGTTTTATCCACGTAATGGCAATCGTTGGTAGCCACCAATCGAATTCCCATCTCTTTCCCTAACTTAATGAGTTCTCCACAGACTTTCTTCTGCTCACTGATTCCATTATCTATTAATTCAAGATATAAGTTTCCCTTACCAAAAATCTCGCCATAGAAAGAGATGGCCTGTTTAGCCCTGGCACGGTCATCATTTAGAATAGCCTGGGAAACCTCGCCCTTAAGACAGCCAGTCAGGCATACCAATCCCTCAGAATATTCTCTGAGCACTTCCTTGTCTACGCGGGGCCGGTAGTAGAAGCCCTCAACATAACCTACGCTCACCAGTCTCATCAAATTCTTATATCCGGTTTTATCCTTCGCCAAAAGGATTAGATGATTTGCTGCTTCGGATATACCACTCCCTTCCCTAACGTACCGGCTTTGGGGAGCAACATAGATTTCGCAACCTATAATCGGCTTTATGCCACTATTCACGCATGCCTGGTAAAAGTCTATTGCACCAAACATATTCCCATGGTCAGTGATTCCCAGCGCCGGCATCTTGTACTGGGATGCTCGCTGAATAAGGTTCCCGGGAGCCCTGCGGTTATCCAGAATACGGCAGGCGCCATCAAGAAGGCTGTATTCAGTATGTAGATGGAGATGCACGAAATCCGAATGTTCCATAAAATATTCCCTTTGAGAAATTCGCCACCTGGAGTCTCCCCATAAATTAGAATCTCCGATTCCATCGGAGTAAAAATATCCCCGATTTTATCGGGAGAGTCCAGAATTTTTGGAGCCCCCCGATTTCAGCGGGGAGGAGGTCATGAATCAAAATCCTTCTCACAAGGACTCCAGCGTGGGAATCGGATTCTACTCCGATCCGAAGGAAGGCCAACAAAGTTTATCAAATAGGCGGGCCAAAGTCAAGCGAAATGTTGAGAGTAGACGTCTAAGATTCTCCTGACGTAGTCACGTAAAGTCTTAAATAGCGATTCAAAAGAAACTTTTCTTCCACTAGTCTTATCCTGATGAGGAAAACGTATTTTTTTCCAGCGTATTCTTCTTTTTGGGGAAAGTTAAGATACATCTTTACCTTCCTTTTTCTCTTTCTTTTCAGACCAAATTTCGACTTATCAAAAGTCAAAAAATCTGCCTGGGGACAGTCCTCATATCCATTTTCAACCTTTATTCCCGTTCTCTTTGCGGAGATACTCCTTATCTCGTAAATGTGAGGATAACCGCTAAGATTTCTTAGTTCCAGTACCTTTCCCGCAACTTTCTTAATATCGCAAATTTTTCCTATTTTTACATTCTCCACTAGCACTTCATCGGGTAAGACAGTGAAGTCGTACCTCCCTGCAAACTCTTTAGATATATCCCTTTCTTTTTCAGAAATTTCAAGAAGAACTCTACTCTTCAAACCCACAGCAATGGGTAGTTTACCCTTGCCCACGGTGTGCGACCAGATATAAGCTTGATATTTCTTGCCTAGATGTCTCCTATCACGGGGAATAGTGACAGTTACGTCAGTAACTGCATTTTTTGAAGGTTCGACGGAAAAGTAATCCTTTTCTAGCTCTATCCAGGAACCGTCGGGAATTGGCTCATATCCTTTCTTCAATTCACTTTTGGATGGCACCATCACTTCCATTTTCAACTCAACAGGACTTTTGCCTTTATTTCTCACCCGCAATTGCCGATTAAGTTTCTGCCCAATTGTGTAATTCTTTCCCACACTTAGGTCTTTAATAACTGCTTCAGTGAATGGAGTCGATATTCCTCCCGTATTGCCATCCTGGGGAAGACAAAGGAACACAATCAGAAGTAGAATAAAAAGGTAAGCCCTTGGCTCTACACTGCTTTTTCCCATCTCCCCTCCGGTTACTTTTTAATTCTCTCCTTCGCTCGCTCAATAAGTCTCAGCGATTGACTATGATCCGGGTTCAATTGCAGAACCTTTTCAAATTCAGCAATCGCTGCCTCATATTCTCCTCTCCTGTAATGGTCAATTCCCATATAATAATATCTCTTCATTTCTTTTACCTTTTCTCCTTCAATCAGAGCTTCTTCTTTAGCACCCGTTTCTCTGGGTACGAGTCCTTCCCCTTCGAATACTGTTTCCCTGAGTGCACCAAAACGTAATGTCACTGAGAAACGATGAGAACCATAAGTGCCTCTGAGGCCGAAAAGGGGATAGATAAAAGCATAATCTATTTCCAATGGAGATACCAAGTAACTCCCCCCAAGAGAGAAACTTTTGAAACCATTACTACCAATATCTATCCCTCCCCGAACTCCCACTGACTTGCCTGAGAGCCACTTCTCGGCGCCAGCAGAAACGTCAAACTCTCCATCTTTATAAACAGCATCCAAGGCGAAATTGATCAAATTAACCCTGTCTCTGTAAGCAATGCCCATTCTGACTCCCAGGGGAAGTTTATCTCTTTTATCCATCAGATCCATATTTGGCTGAATGATATCTGTGATGCAAAGTCCAGAGAAGATATTGGTAGTAAGATTATATAAAAGTCCGAGATCACTACTAAATCCTATCCTGGAATAACCCTTTTCCTGAAAAAGGGGGTCAAACCTTGTATATTGGTTATTACTATATCGTTTGTATAGTAATTTTAAGTTCAACCCACCAGAAAGTAAACCAAATACCTTATTGCCGTAAGAGAGAATAAAGGTATCTTCTCGATAAAAACCCCTCAGCCCCAGATTCAGCCAGCCTACTCCAATTCCGCCTAATTTTCCCAGGGGGTGAGCGTAGCCGATGAATGCATTGCCCAGGTTACTCCCATCATCTAATCCCCAGTGGAGTCTTCCATACCCGCTGGTGAACTCTATCTGGGCCAGCTGGCTCAATCCTGCAGGATTATAATAGAGGGCATGGACATCGTCAACCAGACCAGCAAAGGCACTTCCCATTCCTATGGGCCGTGCTCCCACACCGAGTTCCTCAAAATCCCCAAAAGAAAGACCAGAGCAAAGACCGACGACCGCAGTGGCAATCCCTATCACAATGACTCTTTTATTTATCCATTCCATCTTTTTCATCCAATGGTGATTATTTGGCAAGGACTATTGTGCCATTTATGGTTTGGCCTTCTACCTCTATATGGTAGATATATATGCCACTAGGCACTATATTCCCTTCCTCGTCTTCTCCATCCCAGGTGAATCTGTTTTCCCCGGTTTCGACGATATCCAGCTGTCTTACCACCGACCCTCTGATATCATAAATCCAGCAGACTATACTGCTCTCATTGATATTTTCGTATTCAAAAGTTACCTGTTCATTACTGCCATCACCATTGGGAGTGAACACCCGTGGACGAGGGTAGCCCTCATCTAGCCTAAAACCCGAGGTAGCAGAAAATTTCCTGTCGGGCAAGCCATGCCCGAGCAAACTACTTTTTCTGGAAGGTGCCAAGCCCTCCCCGCAGGCGTTGAAAGCAAACATTTCGGCATCCTTTTCTCCCCGGGCTGAAAGTATAGCAAAATTAGAAACGATAATAATACTGATCAGAAATAGAAAGATCCACAATCTCGTCTCCGCCTTCCCAAATCTTTCTGTTTTGTAATTCATAATTTATTCTCCTTTCATATCGTAAGATTACGCTGCTGTTACCACTTTTTTTGTTCTTTTAAACCTTCCTTTATGAGTTTTTTTAACTGCGCCGGGTCTATTGGTTCAATTAAGTAATCAAAGATTGCCTCTTTTGCCGAATCTTCCAGAGTCTCCAAATCTAGTGCACTGAATCGGCTGATCATAATCACGCAGGTCTTTTTACTCATCTCCTTGAGTTTTTTTGCCAATTCAGGACCACTCATGTCTGATAACTCGGAGTCTATAAGCGCGACATTGCAGAAACTCTCCTCCACTCTCTTAAGTGCTTCTTGACCATTATTAGCTGGTATTATCCTGTATCCTTCTCCAGTCAATATATTTGAAATCGCTTCTTTATGAGCTGCTTCCTCGTCAACCAAAAGGACTCTCACTTTTTGCCAGGAAGAATAGACTCTTTTTCTTTTCTCCTGCACCTCGTCGATTACTCTCAACAACTTTTCCATATCCAAGAAAGGCTTATACAGACAGGTATAAGCTCCCTTCTTCAGCGACTTTCCCGCCAGTCCCTCCGAAGAGTATCCGGTCATCATTACTACGCCTATATCGGGTTTAATCTCTTTCACCACTTCCAGCACTTCCATCCCATCCATTCCCGGCATCCTTATATCCAGAAGTATGACATCAAAATCGCTTTTGCGGACAATATCGATTGCTTCGTAGCCGTCCTTGGCTATGAATGCCCTATAGTTTCTGTCAACCAGAATATCCCTTAGAGTCTCACGATCTTCAACCCTGTCATCGACCACAAGAATCAGAGGCCTTTCCAGGATAGATTCAATAGTGGCCACAAGTTTTTTCACGTTAAAAGGTTTATCCACCACAGCATCAACCCCCGCTCCCACGGCCTCCTTTATTTCTTCCCTTACGCTTCCCGCGGTCATCATTATTATAGCTGCTGAGGGGTGAAGACTTTTTACTTCTTTGAAGCTCTCCACGCCACTTATCCCTGGCATTTTTAGGTCCATCAGAATAATATCAAAATATTTATTTCTTAAAAGTTCCAGCGCCTTATTTCCATCCTCTACCATAGTCACGTTATAGCCCTTGCTCTCAAAAATATCTCCTAAGGTTTCCAAAAGATCAATCTCATCGTCTACAATGAGGATATTCGTCTTCTTCATCCTTTTCTCCTCCTCGCATCACTGTAATTGATAAAGTTGTCAGTAGTGGTATCTATCAGTCATTTTTCTTCTTTTTTCTTTCCTTTTTCCTTTTCTTCTCGGTATTCATCAATTATTCTAAACAGTTTCTTCATATCGAAAGGCTTGTATAGAAATGCAAGAGCACCTTCTCTCAGTGCCCTTCCCACAAATTCATCCATTGAATAAGCACTCATCATTATTACCCCTGCTTCTGGATTCATTTCTTTGATCCATTCCAGGGTTTTAATACCATCCATTCTGGGCATCTTTACGTCGAGAAGTATGATGTCAAAATTTGCCTGGGGAACCATATTTAATGCTTCATACCCATCGCTTGCGGTCACTACTCGATATCCTTTGTTAATCAGGATATCTTTCAAAGTTTCCCTGTCTTCCAAAAGGTCGTCCACAACCATAATCAGGGTCTTCCCTAAAGCCCCCTCAATGGTCCGAAAAAGCTTCTTCATGTCAAAAGGTTTGTAGATAACCGCGTAAGCTCCTTCCTCAACTGCCTGCCTGAGCAATTCTTCTACTGAGTACCCGGTCATCATTATCACTACCGCAGAGGGACAAATCTTTTTTATTTCCCTGAATGTCTCTAGACCGTTCATGCCTGGCATCTTAACGTCCATAAGGATAATATCGAAAAACTGTTTCTTTGCAAACTCTATAGCCTTATACCCGTCCTCAGCCAAGGTAACAACATAACCCCTATCTTCAAAGATGTCATCCAGAGTTCTTAAAGTTTCCACTTCATCATCCACAATTAACAGATTAACCTTTTTAGGCATTTTTGCCTCCCTATTTATTTTTTCGTCACCCCGATATTTATTGGAGAACAGGCGACCATCCCGATAAATCGGGATACTGTTGACGCTGCCGTTTCATAGTCCCCATTCATCAAAATGTTTACATTCCGTAAATCTCGATTCTATTTCCTCCTTGACTTTTCGCCTTGTACATTGTTTCATCAGCATGCTTTATTAAGATATCAAGATCGCTTTTCAGGTCGTATTGAGCAATACCTATACTTAAGGTTGTATCATTGAACTTACATTTCTCAAAAGCTTTTCTAATTCTCTCAGCCACTACTTTTGCATCTTTCTTGGACGTTTCTGGCAGAATCACAGTAAATTCATCACCCCCATAGCGAAATCCCCAATCAACTTCCCTGATTTCCTCAGAAACTATTCTTCCCACTCTTTCCAGCACTCTATTTCCCGCCAGGTGACCGCGGGTATCATTATAGGACTTGAAATGGTCCACATCGAACATCAATAAGGAAAGGGGAAGTTTGTAGCGTTTAGCCCTGGCTGTCATCTCTGAAAGTTTTTCGTAAAAATGTCTACGATTATATATTCCTGTTAAATCATCAGTAATTGAGAGTTCTTCTAATCTCCTATTTGCCCTCCTCAACTTGTGCTCCGCTTCCATCTTATCCCAGGCAAGTCTTTGCTCTCGCAGGGCACTCTTTATTGTCCACTTAAGTTGTCCAGGGTCACGTCCTCCACCCTTGACGACGAAACCGTAAATCTCTTCTCTCATCTCAATAGCTTTCAAGGCTGTTTCCAAAGAAGCATGTCCCGTAACCAATATAATATAAGTGCTTTTGTCCACTGACTTGATTTTCTTAGCTAATTCCAAACCAGTGACATCAGCAAGTTTGAAGTCGACCAGAACCACATTGAAGAATTTCTTTTTAACTTCCTCAATTGAGGCCGTGCCTGTTTCCACCTTGGAAACTTTATAACCCTCATCCTCCAGGATATCAGCAACTGTCTCTCTATAATTTGGATCATCATCCACAACTAATATCTCTACCTGTTCTTCTCTTCCAAATTTTTTACCCATGTCGCGAACTTTCTGGACGGCTTCCAACATTTTTTCCACATCAATTGGCTTAAACAGGCAGGTATAGGCTCCCTTCTTAAGAGAATCTTCTACAAATTCCTGCATAGAATAGGCAGTCATCATTATTATTCCCGCTTCCGGCCTAAATTCTTTAATCCTCTCCATGGTCATAATGCCATCCATCCCGGGCATCTTTATATCCAAAAGAACTACATCGAAATTACCTTTTTCCACAAACCCTACCGCTTCATACCCATCTTTTGCCAGAACGGTCCTGTATCCTTTCTCAGCCAATATATCCCTTAAAGTTACCCGATCCTCTATTCTATCATCTACTATTAGAATTACGGGTTTTTTCAAGGCTTCCTCAACAATTTTAATAACTTTCTTAACATTAAACGGTTTATAAATAACAGTATAGGCGCCTTCTTCTATAGATTTCTTCACCAATTCCTCTTTGCTGTCCCCGGTCATCATTATCACTGTAGCAGTGGGGATAATTCTCTTTACCTCTTTGTAAGTCTCCAAGCCGTTTATGCCTGGCATGCTTATGTCCATAAGAACAACATCAAAATATCTCCTGTTTACTAGTTTAATCGCTTTGTTTCCATTTTCCACCATAGCCACATTATATCCCCTGTCCTGAAATACATCACCCACTGTTTCCAGCATGCTTACGTCATCGTCCACAATCAAGAGATTGACATTTCTAGCCATTTCTCTACTCCTTTTTTAGGTAATTGCACCCCTTTTATGGTGCTATATTCCATTTTTTATTAACGCCAAGCTTTGCCTGGCTATTCCGCCATTTTTCATTTCGCCAGTGGCAAACTAACAATGAAAGTAGTTCCTTGTCCCACTCGGCTTCTCACCTTAATTTTCCCTCTGTGTCTCTCCAGAATTCTCCGGACTGCTGCCAATCCCAGTCCGGTTCCTTTTGTTTTGGTACTGAAGAAAGGAGTAAACAGTTTCTTCATATTTTCAGCAGAGATTCCACACCCTGTATCAGTAACCTCCACCTGTGCCATTTCCTCGTCAATGTAACTGTGTATTTTAAGTGTTCCTCCCTCGGGCATGGCCTGCCAGGCATTGTTAAAAAGGTTTATGAACACCTGCCGAATCTCATCCGGGTTTATAAGGGCAGGAGGAAGCTCTAAAGAGAGATCTATCTCCACCTTCACTGTTTCAGGAAAGGAGACAGCTGACAGGGAATCCTCAATTATTCTATTGAGATCCAATGGTTGCGCCATCGGCGGTCGGGTGCGCGAGAAACCCAATAAGTCACTAACAATTTTGTTGGAAGCAGCAACCTCCTTTTCGATAATTCCTATGTGTTTTTGAATCTTGGGGTCCAGATCTTTTCCTGAGGACATTTCAAATTTTGTCTTTATATAGTAGATAGCGTTATTGATCACGCCCAATGGATTACGAATTTCATGTCCAACTACTGAAGCCATCTGGCCTACCGCAGCCAGCTTTTCACGAAGAACCAGCTGCTCCTGAAACTCCTTCAATTTCTTAACCATAAAATTGAATGTATTTGCCAGAGTAAAGATTTCGTCACGCGTGTTAACCTTTACCTCGGAACTAAAATCGCCTTCTCCTAATTTCTCTGCTCCAGCTATCAGTTCCAGAACAGGGCGAGTCAAACTTTTTGCTAAATAGAAAGCTATTAACACCGACCCTAAGATGCTAACTAATATCCACAAGATGGCATTGACTTTCATACGGGCTATAGAACTATAAGCTTCTTCCTTACTTTGTTGCATAATTACTCCCCAATCTAAACTTTCTGGCCAGGCATGCGCTCCTACTATTTCTATCTTGTCATCCTTACGAAATCCCTCACTGGAGACATCGACACCCAAAGGTTTCCCAAATTCAGCTAAAGCCTGTCTGACAACAGGAATCTCCGTCACCTTTTCCAAATTCTTCGCCTTTTCCAATTCCGGGTGGAAAATCGTTCTGCCTTCGCTGTCTATCAGAAAAGCGAATCCCGTCTTTCCAATCCTAATTTTATTAATCTTCTGCCAGAGATTACTTAAAGTTGCTGTGACAAAAACGTATTCGTACTCAGACTCAAGCGGATACACTACATTTATTCTTGGTAAGTCCCCCTGATAATAAATCTTTCCCAGCTGGGGGATTCCTGTCTTCCGGGCTTCCCGAAAAGCCGAATCATTGCTTCTACTAGTTAGCCTCGCAGACTCCTTGGCAAAACTTGGATTGTGTACTTTAATCACCTCATCGCCCTTTCCGTTCAGCACGGAGATGAGAATGAAATCCTGGTGACCGGAAACAACAGAAAGCAGAACCTTCGTCTTTTCCTGCCAGGACATCCCGGGGAATTTCTCAAAAGCCAGAACAAAAGCCAAATCTAAATTCAATCCCGAGACATAGCCATCAATATCTTCCGCTATCGCCTCAGCCAGTTTGGTATGAGTCTCCAGAACCGACACTTCCAGAGCTTCACGATTAATATTAATCATCCTAATTCCCTGAATGAGTAAAGGTACAACTACCAGAAGTATCATAATTAGGGCGAACTTGTGAAACAATCTGACTTTTTTTATCATCTCCACCCTCCGTTTCACAATCTAAAATGGCGCCTATAAGATTGGAACAAATTTTCCGATCAAAAATCGAAAAAAGTAGCGTGACAATCACAAAATTCTTCGCTATGCTCAGAATGACACTTTGTGTCACTTAAGGGAAACTACGTCAATTTCTATCCTTCGATTAAACGCGCGATGCTCCTCTGTATCGTTGGGATAAAGTGGTCTATACTCTCCATAACCTATTGCCGAAAGCCTTCCCGGATCTACTCCCTGTTCGATAAAATAGCGGATCACGCTAAAAGCCCTGGCTGCTGACAGTTCCCAGTTGGAACGAAATTCTCCGCTTATGATAGGTTTATCGTCTGTATGACCTCCAACCATTACCTCATTAGGCATATCTTTAATTACTCTGGCCACTGCGCCTAGCACAGAGATTATTTCCGGTTTGAGCTCAGCCTTCCCCAGATCGAAAACGACCGGACTGCGAAATACTACTTTTATTCCTTCCTTATCTATCCTTACATTAGCAAATTTCTTTAAGCGTTTCTCATCAATAAGCCCATCCATCTCCTCTGCCACTTCTCTCTCCTTTGCTTTACGAACTACTCTCTCCATATATTCTTTGTTCACCTCACCGCCCACATCTTTCTGAAGCGACTGGACTATCTTTTCAAACCTTACCCCACTTACCACAAAGGAGAAAGCATATAGAACGAGGAAGAATATCATCAAAATCGTCATCAGGTTGCCGTAAGGGACAACCCACATCGTAGCCGGCGAGGTGACTTCCCCTTCAATTTCCGTTAAATGTTTCTCTTTATCAGCCATAATCCTTCTCCACCCCGATATTCATCGGGGACAGGCCGGCCATCCCCATAAATCGGGACACCGTTTGTGGTGCCACTACTGAATACGGACAATGTTAATTTCTATCCTGCGATTCTTAGCCCGATTCTCTTCAGTATCATTGGGATAAAGAGGCCTGTATTCACCATAGCCCACTGCCGATAGCCTCTCCGGTGTTATATTTTCCTGTTCAATAAAGTATCTAATTACACTGAAGGCGCGAGCAGTTGACAGTTCCCAGTTAGAGCGGAATTTGTCCCCGATTACTGGCCGGTCATCAGTGTGCCCCTCTACCAGAACAGCATTGGGTATCTCCTCAAGAAGCCTTGCTACTTGGCGAAGAACCACGATAGCAGAGGGCTTCAATTCACTTTCACCCAGATCGAAGAGAACCGGGTCAGCCAACATTATCTTAACCCTCTGTTCACTCACCTTTACAGTGGCGAAACCGCGAAGTCTCCTTTCCTCCACATAAGTTAACATCTTTTTTATAGCGTCTTCTTCTTTCTTCACAAATATCTCTTCTTCCCTGCTGAATTGTGCACGGATCGTTTTATAGATTGTCTTTTGAACCTCGGTAGCCATCCTGCTGGTTCCAAATAACATCAGAAAGAAAAGCATCAAATTGGTCATCAGATCGGAATAGATAGTCAGCCAGATGGGGCTTCTCCCCCTCCTTCTAATTGCTTTTCTTTCTCTTTCCATATCCATTTTAACCCCTCTTCAGTTGTAGGTCCGATTTATCGGAACCCACCCTTTCTAAGGCCTTCGACGAAACCTGTAAGCAAGAAATGCCTGCAGTTTCCTCTCCACAATGAGAGGAATCTCGCCATTTTGAATGGAGAGGATCCCCTCAATCATTACTTCCTTAATCAACAGTTCTTCTTCGCTGTGGGCATTTAATTTCCCGGCTATGGGAAGGAAAATGAAGTTCGTTCCGAAAATCCCGTAGAAAGTTGTGGTTACAGCAATCGCCATAGAAGCAGCCATAGTCTTGGGGTCAGCTAAATTCCTCAGCACCTGCACAACCCCGATCAGTGTCCCCAAAAGTCCAAATATGGGAGCATAGGTTCCCATTGTCCGGAAAATGCCGCTAACCTGTTGATGCCTTCTTCTGGTAAAGACTATCTCCTTCTCCAGGTTCTCCCTGATCATCTCAGGGTCGAGATTATCAATTATCATCTGAATCCCATCAATGAGAAAGTTATCCCTCAAATTATGGATTTCGTTTGCCAAAACTCCAATCCCTCCCCTTCTTGCCACTTCAGCCAGCCTGACCAGAGTCGTAATCGCCTCAGATGCAGTATATTTCTTCGAAGGAAAGAGAACCAGCTTCAATGCCCGTGGAGCCTGTTTAATAATTCTGAAAGGATAAGTAATTAAAGTGGAAGCAAATGTGCCTCCAAAAACCAGAATGGCTGCGCTCAAATTGAATAGAAGTGACGTAATCTGACCTCTCGCCATAACATAATAAACCGCTCCACATCCAATAACAAGTCCAAGAATGGTCATTAAATCCATACTTGCACCTCCATATTCAAACAGGGATACATCCCGTTTTAATTAAAAGCGATGTCAGGAGTGTGAAACGAAAGTTTCACTGCCAGGTCAAGCTTTCGCTTGACACTCCTATTCACCGTGCAGTTATCTTCCTCTCACTCCTTCTACCGGCGTTCGTGTCGAAGGTATTCCAGCCGTTCTCTTCTTCGCTACTGAACGCTGATACCACCAGAAACCGGCTATTAGCATTGCTGTAATTATTGCCATTACTACCCAGACATTTTTTGTTTTAAGTTTTTCAAGCAGTGAGGGATTCGCCGAAGGAGTAGCAGGGGCTGCTGTTCGTTCTTCCTCAGGAGCACCGATTGTCCGCACAGCAACCTCTCCTGTTTCCTTCTCCACTACACCAGGCTCGCCGGCCTTCTCAGCTTCGCCTGGAGTTTCGAACATGATCCTCTCTTCCCTCTGTAATCCACGTACTATTCCAACAATTCTCCGCTGGGCCTCTTCTATCTTCTGTTTTCCCACGGGCTTGCCCAGCTCCATTTCCTGCCTGAGCATCGCTTGAGCACCCTCAGAAAGTTTACCCATAACCTTAGATTTAAACTCTTCAGGGCTTCCCCTCAAGGCCGATGAAACTGTCCCCAGGTCGACCGACCTTAAAACTGTTTGAAAGCTTAAGTTATCCAGTTTGGCAATGTCTTCGAATGTGACTATCTGCTTCCTGATTTTTTCAGCTAATTCTGGCTCTTTTTCCTTTAAAGATTGTAAGATTTCCTCCCTGGTAGTCTTATCTGCTTCACCGACTATCTGCACTAACTGCTCTGTCCCTCCGACGATATAATCAATCCTTCCTTTAATATCCGCTTCCATTGCGTCTACAACTTCCGGGGGCAATCCTCTTACCCTGGCAAGCCTTCCAGTAACTGCATTCTTGAGGTCCCGGGGAAGAGAAGCCATTACTTGAGTAGCTTCCCTGGGTTTCAAGTAAGAGACAACCACGGAAATAGTCTCAGCCGATTCATCTTTTACCAAGTAGAGTAGATGTCTTATATTGTCCTGATTGATGAAGTCAAAAGGACGATGAGGCTTTTCTTCTTTTTTCTCTTCAATTCTTTCCTCTGCTCTCCTGGGGGCACCCAGTTCAATGGTAGCAGCCGGACCAAGAACCGGAGCGGGTGGGACAACAGGAGCCTGCCTAGGTCTGGCTGTTTGGAAGATACTGGCGAGTCCTCTAAGAAGAATTCTGAGGGGAAAAAGAAGAACGAGAAGAATAACTATACCCAATATGGCCCAATATAATGGATTAACTTTTATGGTGGACCAGACAACGTGGGATGGCTCACTNNATAGTGGACCAGACAACGTGGGATGGCTCACTGAAACGCTGTTTCTTTATTATCAATTGATCGCCCCGAGCCACATCCAGACCCAGTATCTCAGTAGCCACACCCCTCACTGTTTCAATCATTGTATCCTTTATCTTCTCATCCAGAATGATGGTAACTACCACTCTTCTCACAAAAGATTTTGGAAGCACTACTACCCTTTCATATTCTCTCTTCATTTCCCCGCCTGGGGGAACTATCTCTGATGAAGGAGTCTTCTCTTCTCCCAATTTCTCTCTCACAGGAACTCCCGGGAGAACATATCTCTTCTCCTTGCGCACTACCTCGCCTGACTTCTTCTCCTGAACCCAGGTTTCTCTGGCCACCTCTGTAGATTCAGTTTCCGGCTCTACATTGACGATTACTATGAACCTATCTGTGCCCAGTATCTTTTCCAATAGCCCTTTGAGCCTGCTCTCAAAACTTCTCTCTAAAGCTATTTTCTGCTCAATGACGGAAGCAAAGTCGACTGCAAAGGCACCCGCAGTAATTAAAATTACCAGAATAAGTGGAATGCAAAAGCGTTTCTTTAAAATGAACTTTTTCATTTTTTACCTCCATAAGACACAGAAAGCATAATCTGCTGTGTATCCAAAGAGCCCAAATATTTCTTCCCCTTAGTCCCTACGTATTTGACAATTAGGCCCGATTTTTTAAGCAGTTTACTTCCTGCTTTATTATAGTATAAATTATTAAAATTGTCACCGCCAAATTTATGATTTCTATTAATCTATCACTTCTTCGCTTTCTCCTTTGCCTCTTTAATCAATCGCTGCGCCTGTAAATGGATTGGCTCAAGGTTCAACACCCTCTCAAACTGAGCTATGGCTTTTTCATACTCGCCGTTTTGGAAGTATGTAAGTCCAGCGTTATAATACTCGTCCATCTTCTTCTTCCTTTCTTCTTGAGCGGTCAGCCATATCTTCTCCTCTATCCTCTTTATCAAGGTTTCCGACTGTTTGTGTTCTGGTTCTAGCTTCAACACCTCCTCCAGCTCAGTTATCGCATCTTCCCAGCGACGTTTCTTGTAATATGCCACTGCCTTGGTGTAATGTTTTTTCATTTCCTTTATCTTTTTCTCTTTAGTTTTAGCGATTCTTGCTTTGGCTTTTTCCATAAGTTCCTTCAATTCCGCATCATCGCTGCGTACTTTAACCACTTCCTCCCATTTAGCAATGGCTCCATTATAGTCACCCTTCTTGTAATCGCTGAGGGCTTCCGAGAATTTTTGTTCCATCTTTTCTCTTGTTGATATTACCTTTTCCTCAGAGGGGACTTTTACTTCGGGAGGAAGGGCAGGCTTGGGAGCTTTAGTTTCTTTTTTCTCCTGTTGAGCCTTTATTTTCTCCTTCTCTTTCTCCTTTTTAAGTTCTCGCAGTTCCCTTTCCAATCCGGAAACATCCATCCTCGAAGGCTTAAACTTATCTATAATCGACTGGAGAAGTTCTATCTTGCCATCGATATCGAGATTATTCTCCACTCTCCGGTAATACCTTTGCGATTTCTCGAACTCTTTTTTCATCTCTTCTCTCCGGGAAGGAGCTTTCGGCTTCTTCTTGGGCGGGATGATCCCTTCCTTTCTCAGAGACTCGAGCACTTCCTTATTATCGGGCTCTATTTCCAGAACTTTCAGCCAGAGTTCCTTAGCCTTCTCTTTCTGCCCGATAACATAGTATGCTGAGCCCAACCTTGACAGGGCCAGTGTATTATTAGGTTCCAGCTCAAGGACTTCCTGGCATTCGACAATTGCCAGGTCGCTTCTATCTTCATAGAGATAGTTAAGTGCCCGATACATCTTCTGCTCCACAAGTGTCATTCCTGCGCTTATCTTCTCCTGCTCGGCTATGGCTGGATACTCTCTCTTCAGTACATTCAATAACCTTGGTATCTCCTTATTCTTGGGAGCATGCTCAAAAGCATACTGAAGGGTAGTTATTGCCTTCCTGGGTTTGTCCTCAATATAGTAACTGACGCCACTTCTAATGAGTTCGGCTTCTCTTTCCAGACCTGTCTCTTTAGAGATTACGTCCACGATTGAAGAGAGTTTCTTAAACAGGTCCTGTATCTCAGGTCTCTTAGGATCCAGTTCCACTGCGAATCTCAATTTTCCCAGGGCTTCACTGTACAAACCATTCCTATAAACTTCTATTGCTTCCCTATAGTAATTTCTGGCAAGTTCTATTTTTCTTCTTTCCTCTATCAACTTAGCTTCCTTCTCTTTAATTTTTGCCAGTTCTTCTCGGGCTGCCTTCTCCGCCGCAATCTTCGCCAATCTTTCCTCTCTTGCTTTTTTCTTCTCTTCCTTTTCAGGCGCAAAACGGAGAGTTAAAGATATGCGATGGGAACCATAAGTATCTCTTATTCCGGAAAGTGGATAGAGAAAGGCATAATCGAACTGGAATAGGTATTTAGTGTAGCTCGCGCCCAGGGCGAGGTTACTGAAGCTTCTACTTCCCACACCAAGACCAGCCCTCACTGCAAAAGTTCGGTTGGCAAACCACTTCTCCACACCACTATGAACGTTGACGTCTCCATTTCTAAATGTTGTATCGAAGGCAAAGGTTAGAAAGTCACTATTATATAGAAAACCAGACTTCACTCCTATGGGAACCTTGCTTTTATTGTCTTTTAAGTCCATATTAGGCTGATTAATGTCTATGAGGGAAAGACCGAGGGAGTACTCCCGGTTGAATTTATATAGAAATCCCAGGTCGGTGCTGAATCCTGTTTTAGAATATCCCTCGCTAAAGACAGGGTCTCGCTCACCGGTAACACCAGGACCACCGTCAATGAGAGCGTTTTCCGTATAGGTAGTCTTCCCATATTTCTTATGTAGCAACTTCAAATTTAGCCCTGCCAGAAGTCTCGTTCTAATACGATTTCCATAAGAAAAGATGAAACTATTCTCTCGGTAGAGACCCTGCAGGCCAAAATTCACCCACCCTGCACCTAATGTGCCCCAGTGGTACAAGGGATGGGCATAGCCAATGAATCCACTGCCCAGATTACTCCCATCATCTAAACCCCAGTACAGTTTCCCATAGCCGCTGGTAAACTGGCACTCGTCCAGTTGAGCCAGACCCGCTGGATTATAATAGATAGCATTGACGTCGTCAGCCAGAGCAGTGTAGGCATTTCCCATCCCGATGGGACGGGCTCCCACACCCAAATCTTCAAAGTCAGCCCGACAAGTCCCCTGGACACATACGGAAATAGCGCCCACCAGAATTATCCTGATAATCATTCTAATCAATTTGTTCATTTTCTATTTCCTCCTCAATATGTTACCTTATTTTTATCCCTTTTTCCAAATGGTATTTGTAGTTGGACTCCCCGCGAAAGCGGGGTTATTCCTCCCTTTCGGGAGGACTCCAAACTTTTTGTTTCTATTATTTTGCCAGAATGACTGTTCCATTGATAACTTTGCCTTCTCCTTCTAATTGATATATGTAAACGCCGCTAAGAGCAACTTTACCTTTTTCGTCCTTACCATCCCAGGCGAAGGATGTCTCTGATTGACCAATGTCCAGTTGACGCACCAGAGCGCCTCTGATATCGAAGATTCTGCATACGATACCTTTCTCGTTGGGATTGGCATACTCGAAGTTGACCACATCGTTCAATCCATCATTATTGGGCGTGAAGATTCTGGGATATACTTTATTCAAAGCAAACTCAGTAGCCGCAGGCGCTTGTTTAATCTTGTACCTACCTAACTTCCTCATCTTTATCGTAATTACCTGATCATTCGTATCTGCCCTGGCACCAAGTTTCACCCACTCAATTCCGTTGAACCAGAATAGAGCCAGATTTCTTCCCGCCTGACTCGCTTTTATATTGGTTCCCCTCACAGTACCTTGACTGTTCACTTCATAAGAGAGACTTACAGATGCTTTCGGCTTGGCGAAGGAGAAGCTCTTAATCTCCTCAGGGGTCTCATTACCATAGCCTTTGAAAGCACTGAATTCATAACAACTTACAACTTTATCCTTGTTCTCTTCTTCCGGAACTTCCTCAACGGTTATATTCAGGTCATCGCCATAAGAACTGGATTCCTCATACAATATATCTGTCAGTTCCTCAGGAATGATTACCATCGCTTGCATATCTTCTGCCAGAGCAATTATACTTACCTGTTCATCTTGCGCCATTATAATCATCGAATCGCCGCTCTCCACGCCATTAGAATCGGCCGCTCTGACTTTGTAGTAATATGTCTTGCCAGTAATATTCTCTGTCTCGGTCCAGGTCAATATTGACTTAGCCACAGTCGTTGCCGGCTCAACACTGAATCCTGCAAGAGAAGTTGAGCGATATACTCTATATTCTCCTAAATCAACGCAAGGTGAGCCGTCTTCATTTCTGGTTACCGTTTTCCAATCAATCTTTATATGCGTGCCACTATCAACCAATGTTCCCTTGACGCCACACGGTTCTCTCGGTCTCAAGCTCGGACGAGCACTGACCTCATCTGAAGCATTACTAACATTATCCGCTTGATCCACAGCCCTGAGCACGTAATAGTAAGTGATTTCATTAGTTAATCCTGTATCAACATACTTTGCTGTAGGATGAGTCACAGTAGCTGAAGCAACATCATATGAGCCACTGGTCGTGCTGCGATAGACCCAGTATGACTTCATATCAGGTTCAGTATTGGGCGTCCAGGTAAGAGTAACCCGCCTATTTCCAGCTTTAGCTACAAGACCAGTAGGCGCCGCCGGCGGAGCATCAGTAACCACCTGCGCCCATGCCGTCGCCCCATTAGACAAACCGGACCAGTTGCTCGCCTCATCAGCAGTCCATAATCTGAAGTAGTATGTAGTGCCAGGAACCAACCCATCAGTCTGGTCCACAATGCGAGATTGTGGATCTCCCGGATTAACCGAATATGAAAGGTTGTCAATTTGTGCATCATTAGTGCTCCAGGAAACCGTATAGTTAGAAGAGAACTGGATTCTGTACTCGCCTCCACTTATCGGGCCGCTCCATCCATCATCACCCGGCGCCGTCCATGTCAGGCGAATCTCTCCCTCACCAGTCCATGTCTGGGCAACCAAATCGGTAACTGCTGCCGGCGCAGTTGCATCCGCCCTGGGCATAGCACTCGCCACATTATTACCCAGCGCCTCGTTACTTGCATCATCTGTAGCACGGATAGCAATATAATAAGTAGTTCCTAGCGTTAAACCAGCCAGCCAGTGCGTATCGTCCCATACTCCTGGAGCAAGAGCTGCCCAACCTTGTACATATGTATAGGCAGCCTGCTCCCACCAGGTCGTTGTACTACCACCCAATTCCGCCACGCTCCGGGTATCATACTTTACAGTGTAGGGCCAACCAGTCAACTGATTATTCCATCCATCATCGCCAGGCGTAGTCCAGGCCAAGTTAATATCTCCCACCTGCGTCCCCGGTGTCGCCACCAAATCCGTAATCGATGCAGGTGGGCCTAAATCGACGGTAACCGACATTCCAACGGTGCCTGAAGTGGCAGCCAAAATAGGCAAAGATATCCCTACCATCAGTAAGATGGTCATGGCAACAATATGGAAGATATGTACTTGCGTTTTTCTACCTTCCATAGATTCCACCTAACCCCCGTCGAGGATTTTTAATACGCTGTGTCTTCTCCTTTGAATTTTTCCCTGTTATCTCAAAGTCTTTCGAGAACATCGTATTTGCCTTTTTCAAGAAACCTTCCTAACCAATATCACATATATAAAGAATATTCTTTATTTTCTATTTTTGTTAACCTCAATCCTTTACTTATCTCGCTCGCAAAGATAATTCCATTTTAAAGTTTACCTTTAAATTTCTCTCGCTTTACTTTTTCTCATCCCTATGATACACACTCTTTTCCAGAAACTAACAGATAGCGCTTCCCGCATATACCGATATTCTGCTCCTTTCTTTACAAGCCGCTCTCTTATTAAGACCACCCTTAATTAGTTACGACCGATTACCCTGGACACCATAACCAGAAATGGAATTCACCCTGTTGTCAGGTAATCTTTCCTGAATATGCCTGAACCTC
>JABAOF010002803.1_pt2 | contig 44037 bp, 74 predicted proteins | sample 7062171 | NCBI WGS metagenome assembly JABAOF01 (sample SAMN14538628, study PRJNA623070) | marine sediment metagenome | biome: marine biome [ENVO:00000428]; feature: marine pelagic biome [ENVO:01000023]; material: deep marine sediment [ENVO:00002113] | place: India: Gulf of Khambhat ... | reverse complement strand
TCTTACTCCACCTTTAGCTTTTTTTCTAATAATTTTTCCTTCTTGTATTTGTCCTCTAGGTTTTTGTATTGGAATTCTTCGACCTGAACCTATAACTTTCCTTCTTGAACTTGTTACACCTCTAATTCTAAAGTCAGTTGAACCTCTAGCAAATTGTTTTCTTCTACCTCTAGCACCTACTTTACTACTTGTAACTAATTTTCTTCTTTTAATTATCGGTCTTACCATTTCTATACACCTCTAAACCTAGAACCTAATTGTCCCGGTCCTCCAATTCTACCTTCACGTTGTCTTGCTTTTCTTTCTTTTTCTTCTTCAATTAGTTCTTTTAATCTTCTTTCTGTTTTTCTATCAGCTTCTTTCTCTCTTTTTATTTGCTCTTTACTAAATTGTGATTGTTTTCTTTTTTCGCTAATTTTTTCTGCTATTACTTCTCCTAATCTTTTTCCTTTCTTTTCTTCTTTTTCTTTTTTCTTTTTACTTTTTTTAGTTTCTTTTAATTCTCTATCAGCAATTTTTTCTAGCCTACCTCTCTTAAATCCAAATCCTTTAACATCTTTTCCTTCAAAGTCAGAAAATAATGGTGAAATAGCTGAACTTGATCTTCCACCTTCAGCAAAATTAATTGAAGGTTGTCTACCAATATCTACAGATTCTAAAAATCCTCCACCAATGTTTTTGAATCTTCCGTTAAATCCTGCACCTAAATCTACAAATGAATCTTGTGGTATTCCTCCAAAGTCATTTGTTAATTTTCCACCGTTTTTCTTTTTTCCATTTCCATTACCATTTTTTCTTTTTGGTAGGAAATCCTCTATGTCCATTAGTCTAAAGCTCAATTTTTTTCTCCTTTTTTGTAAAATTATCCTTGAAAAATATCGCTAGTACAAAACCTGTAGTACCCAATACACCTATTGCTGAATATAGATATAATGCTAATTCTTCGCCACACACAAAATAATTCTCAAAGTAGACTTATTTAAAAGAAAATCAATGATATAGCCCAACCTCATTACCCCAACTAGCCCATCCCTTCCTAGTATTCCTAGCGAACAGTTCTATTCTGGGTAATTTACCACATAATTTTTCAATCTTTTCGTAAAATATTTTTGGCTTTTGTGAATGTCTACCAATTTCAGCGTAGGTTAGATTTCTTATTGAATGATCTTTTGCTTTTGGTTTTCCCTTTATTCCAAATAGACATACTTCTGGGTTTGCTCTAGTCCAATGTCCCATTCCAAAGAAATCTTTTCCTGTTTTTGTCTTTTTAACCCAAGTAAAAGCTACGTTATGATATTTGAATCCTGAATCCTCCATTAGTTTTATTCCTTCTTTTAGGTGTGTGTATGGACACCACATGAATAAAACACAATCATTTGCTTTTTTTGTATTTGAAATGATGTTAGATATTTCATCTAAATCTAAAGTAATGTAATGATTAGCTGAACCTGATTTAAAACTCCCTCCTGTATTTCGATCCCCGAACTTCCATGCAGGATCACAAAGAATTATCTTATACCTTTTTGCTGTTAGAACTTTATCTTCATCTCTCAATAAATACCACTCTTTTATCATTTGCATTTGCTCTTAATCTGTTTTGCAATATGTAATCATAACTGAACTTTACTAAATAATACTTCCAACAATGAGCATCACATTGAGAATTATGTTTGTTATTCATTAGATAAACACGTTAATTATCAAAGCCCACAGCATAGCGTTTAGTCCTGCTAAAATTCCTAGAACTATTGGTTTTTTAGCCCATTCATTTGTTTTTTTCTTTGGTGTTAATGGAATTTCTGTCATACTTTTTTTCCCAATTCATGTACAGCAAAGTGAAGTATGTCTTGATAACCTCTATTAGTTTCTAACATCTGTTCAATATTTCTTAGTCTATCTGTTAAATCCTCCAAACAATCCTGTAGATTTTTTCTTGTATGTATTGACATTACTCTATGACATGCAAAACAAACTTTTTCACAATCCATTACTTCCATGATTCCTTTTCCTTATCCCAAATATTTTCTCTATCTTCTCTTTTCATTTTTCTGTTGCACTCTTGTTTTTGCATCCATGAATGTTCGTTGTAGGGTTTTTTACAAATTGGACATAATGGACCTGTTGTTTTATCTCCACCTTGAATAGTTGGAGGAGGTTCTGCCATCAATGTTCTCTATCACCATCAATTCCTGTAATAAAACCTAATATGAAAGAACATTCAGCACAATATACTTTTTTAGTTGGTTTTGAATAAGCTAAATCACCTTTTTGAATTATAGTTTCACACTTGGAACATTTTACAGGTTCTTTATTTTTAGGATTTTTTGGTAGTAAATACAAATAATGTCTAGTCTTTATCCTCATTCATACCCTTCTCTTTTAGAACCATATCAAATATTTTATTTAACTTTTTCATTTCATTTAATGCGATTTTTTCATTATCTATTGCATTTAGTATTTTTTTAATATCGATATTCTTCATTTCATCTCTAACATTTTCATCTAATTCTCTAAGATCGTTTTTGAATATTGCTTCTGCTTCAGTTGGAATTTCAACTTCTTCTCCTACTGAATTCATAATTCCTTCCATCATAAACCTGTTTAGATTTTGCTTTACTTCTGAAATATCCTTTTCAATTTTTAGCCATTCAGGATAATCTATATCAGGTGCAATCTGTTTACGAATAAACTCACATAATGCCTGTTGTGATTTTAATGGAAGTTGTCTAGCTTGTTTTGAGGTTTTCATTACCGTCATAACAAAGATCCATTTTTCTCTATGACTAAGCACTTTGAATCATCTCTTTTTTGCTCTTTCCTCCATTATTATAAAAGATTATTGCATGTTTTAGATTGCAGAACCTACGAAATCTTTTATCTGATTCTATTGGAGGACGACAAAACGCACAATCATTTATCTGAAGTAGATCGTCAAAGCTTTGTTTTGCATAAATTTTTAATGTTTCTGACTTTTCCCAGAATAATGTTGAAACTGCTGAAGCGTTATTTCCTGTTATTCTCATCAACCAATGGACACATGAATGACGCATTACTCCGGTTGGATAATGAACATAAAACCATTTCATTGTATTTTCTTCATAATTTTTTTGATCTATAGGATTTGTGCTGATCATTCCCAAGTGAGCAAATAACTGTCTTAATCTTTCATTGTATTCGTCCTTTGCTGTTTTAATACTTTGATAATTATGTATTGGTTCTTCGTCTTTTAGTTTTTCAACTACTGCTTTTGCTTTTGGAGTTATGATATATTTTTCAAAATATCCTCCTTTACTTGCTTTTTGTTGTTTCTGTTCAAAGATTGTTGCTTTGTACCACACACAAGGAACTTGTAATCTTACCTTATCATTTTCATCTGAACCATCAAATGTTCTTGTTATTTTTTCAAATCTTGGCTTCATTGTGAATAATGTTGTGGTTCTAACTCCTAATTCATTATGAAGTGTGAAAATATTTGCCATTTCCTCTCCAAAATTTTCTTTCATAAATCTTATCCCCTTTAGTCTTTGGTTGTCACTTAGTTTTGCTTTTGCATACAAATCTACAGGTTTTCTTCTAATTACTAAATCTCCATCAGCTATATCTCCTCCATTTCTGCGAATAAAACTTCTTATTGCTTCAATATACGCTTGTGGACTTGCTTTTGATTGACGTAATGGATCTTTTACAGCATTGTTTTTTAGATAATGTGTTTTACCTTCTTTGAATAGCTGAATGAATTTATCAACAAGTGGGTTTACTTCATTCATATCATCAATTAAAAATACATCAGGATGAACATCTAATGTTTTACAAACTTTCCAAAAATTAACAATCATGTACTTGTATTTTTTTACTTCAGCTCGTTTTAGTGAATCACGCCATTTGATAACTGATTCAATCTGAAGAAATTGAGTTTGTGTTAAATCAGCATATTTTGAGGCTAGTCTATCGGGTTTTGCTTTGATAATATGACCTGATTGGCTAGTTTGGAGTTTACCATCTTCAACTAGTTCTCTTTGTAAATGGTAGACCTTGCTAATAGAACGGTTTACCATTTTTGCTATATTCTCTCTAGTTAGATTATGAGGAGGTAGAGTAAGCTCAAGAACTCTTTGTTTAAGAAGTTTATGAGCTTGCTCACCTTTGATTCGTGGATTATCCCATAACAGTATCTCGTTTGACATTTAACTACTCCTTTTCTTCTTCCTCATCATCTTCAGGAGATTGATCTTCAGGAGGAGGTTCTTCATACTGTTCTTGTGGTTGCTGATAAGCAGCTTCTTGTTGTGCTTTATACTGTTCTGCTAACTGTAACATCAATCTGTAATGTGCCGGTTGCATGTTTGCAGGAGCTTCTTGAACTGTTATAGAATCAATTACTATAGGAAGTTTACCTTCAGGCAATAATCTTTTTGTAATGTCAGCACATATAGTATTTTTCTTTTCATCATCAATTTCATGTTCTAGAACTATTGTAGTTATGTATTTTTTATCCATTTCTTCACCTCCTTTTTCCATTGATCCAATAAATGTCGCATTTTTTACACCATTGAGGCTTACCTTTGGGTTTTCCCCAAGTACGTTTTGTCATGTAACGAATAGAAAATGTTGTATTACCACAAACTAAACATCTAACTCTTTTTGCCATTCGATTTTAAGTTATAAGTATTTTATATAAGACTTCTTATTTTAGATAGTTGGAAAACTAATATCAAATACTTCTTCTTGTCTTGGCCTTCTAGCTCTTCTTCGACCTAAAACATCTTCGACTTCAAAGATCGGTGCTGCTGCCTGTACTTGAACTCCTAAACCACGTGAAACTCTACCAAATGGTACAGGATTACCTTGTCTATCTCTACCTACATCAAAGACTCTAAAGAATCTTCTAGCGTTATCTCTTGCATCTCCACCTACATCTTGAGCTGAAGATCCGGCAAATAATCCTCCAAATCTTAATCTACCTCTAGTTCTTGGATCTTGGAACTGTCCAAAGTCAAAAGTAAATTGATTAGCTAATCTTGGAGCTTGCTGCGATCTTAAACTTGTAAATCTTGGTTGTTTTAATTGTCCTTGCTGTCTTTGTGGTTGTCCAAATAGATCAAGTGAAGCTTGTCCGGGTAATTGTTCTTGTTTAATATCCAATGCAGGAGTAAATGTTTGGTCTTGTTCCAAAGCTTCATCTGTTCTTGTTATGAGTTTAGGTGTAATAACTCCAAAAAGATCACCTTTGATAATTGGTGTAAATGATTCATCTCTTAACGCTTTTGGTATTTTACCAATTCCATCATCACTAGCTCTTCTAATTTTTTTAAGTGTTGGAACTTCATCAATTTTTGTCCTTTTTAGAATTTGCTGTCCTCCTTTACTTCCTCCCTTTTTAGCTCCTCCTTCTGCACCTTCTTCTAAGACTTGTGTGGAAGCTCTTAATGCCTTTCTTGATGTTTGAGTAAGTGAGGCTAAATCATCTGTACCTCTACCTAGTTTTACAAAGTCGTCACCTACGTTTGTTATTTTTGCTAAATCATCTACTGCTTTTAGGTCCGGTACTCTTGCAAAATCATCACCTACTCTTACTATTTTTGTAGGAACTTGTCTTACTTTATTTCCAACTAGTACACCTGTAAATTGATCTCCAACTACTCTTACCTTACCTTCAGGTGAAAGTAATGTTTGAACTCCACCACCTGTAACCTTAGTTTCTCTAGATTGTAAAATATCTCTAGCTTCATCTATACTAATTCTGTTCTTTTTTACATCATTAATTATTCTAATGTCATTATTTGCTTTTCTAGCTGAATCTCCACCAACATTAGCAGAATCATCTACACTTCTACCTAAAATTCCTGATTCATCTAACTGTCTTGCAGCTTCTTTCTTGGATATTCCATTTGCATCAGCAAAAGCCTGTCTTATTTCTCCTGCTGTTCTTGGTTTTTTTGGTTCATCAGGAGGAGGAGGTTTTTTCTTTGTAGTTGTTGGTACTCCTCCTTTGTCTTTTCCTTCTGCTTCCTTTATTGCTTTTTTAAGATTTTTTGCAAAAATTTCGTCAGCTTGGTTTTCTCGTAAAATTCTTGGATCAACTCCTAGTTTTCTTCCACCTCCTGCTTCAATTTGTGGTAATCCTTTACCTTTCTGTCTAAAGAATTCAAATTGTCTTGCAATTAATGGTTTTGAAGTATCAGTTGATATAATTGGTTGATTAGCTCTAAATGCTTTTTCTTGTGTTCTTAATTCAACGTCAGTTAATCCTTGATCTCCTAATGGTGTTCTTCTGTTTACTGCACTTTTTGCTAATTTTTCTGCTTCACTTCTTGTTAATGGTTTTTCCAAGTTTTTATTTCGTTCTAATACTTGTTTAATTAATCGTTCTTTTTGTGTTTTTGTTAATCTATCGTAATTTGATTTTTGTTTCTTAAAAAAATTCTTAAAACCTTTACCAAATGCGTCACCTGATAAAACATCAGCACCGGATCTATCGACTTTGTTTACTACTTCACCTACATTTGAAACAGTTGATTTAATGTTAAATTCTGAAGGAACTTCTACCTTTGGTAATTCTTCTGATAATGCCTTGTTTACTCTAGCAGCTTTTGAGGCTTTTCCAGCTTGAGCAGCTCCTTTTAATGTTTTAGCTGTAAATGAAATTGCTTTAGCTCCTGTAATTGCAACAACACCAAATTCTAAACCTGAACCAACTAATGCACCGGGACGTTCTCTTGATAATGTTGCTAGATTTTCAAATAGTAAAGTATTTTCTTTCTTGAATTGTTCAGCTCCACCTCCTCCGATTGTCTTGAGTTGATTTGTATCTGCTAGTCTTTGTGCATTTTGAACAGTTGTTTCTATTACTGTTCCGTCTTTTAGTTGTGCTTTGACTAGTCCCTGTGCATTAGGTGTAGATACTATTGGTCTTTCTACTACTGAACTGACTCCACTTTGAATAATTCCTCCAATAAACAAATCTTGTATAGTTGGATTAAACTCAATGAATTCCGGATCTCTACCTACTCTACCTGTAGCTAAATCTCCTACAGCACCCGGTAATTTTGGAATATTTGCTACAGCAATAAACTCATTTTCTATATCTGCTGCAATTGAAGTACCAAAATCTCCTACAGTTTGTCTAACTTGTGGAGGTAGTATTTGTGGTCCACCTAGTTTTCTTATTGCTTCTTGTGTTGTGAGTGCTAATCCTACAGGACCGGTTAGAACTATTCCTACAGTTTCTCCAACTGTTCTTCCTGTTTGTACTCCAAATGGACTACCTATGTCAGCTCCTACAACTGAATCTTCTTTTGTAAATTGAAATTTTCTTGCTTTTTCAGGTGTTAATCTGTTTGTTATAATATCAAACTGTGCATCACTAAAGCCTTCACTTGCTACAGGTTCGGGTTTTTTAGTTAGACTTTGAACAGCTAGATTTTTTTGAGTGTTTGCTTGAAGAAAATCAAATCCTCCAAACTGTTGATTTACACTTGATAATACAGGATCAAAAGTTTGTGTTGGGTTTGGTACTGAAACTAATGATCCTTCATCTTTTGGAATTATACCTGATTCGATTTTTTGTTTTGTTGGTTCAAAACCTAATGCTACTAGTTTTTGTTCTGTACCTGTTGTAACTTCAGCTACAGGTTCACGTGGAATAAATTTATTTTCTACAGTTGTTACAGGAGTACCAAAGCCTAATGTTTCTTGTAGTGATGGACTAGGAGTTGAATCTAATCTTTCTTGGATAGCTGCTAGTTTTTCAGGAGTATCTACACCTCCAATTCTTTCTCTATCCTCAAAAAATGGTACATCACTTGGACCTTGTTGAGTACCAAATGTAAATTGTGGTTCAATAATTTGCTGTTCACCTCTATCTTCTACTGCTTTTAATCCTGCTAGTACTTCTACACCTGATTTAGCTCCTGAAATTGCTTGAAACTTTTGAGCTTGTAATGCGTTAGCTATTCTTGCTATGTCTTGTTCCTCTCTAATTCTTCTAACTGCTGCTAATTCTGTACCTTTTAATTCTACAAATTCACCTGTTACATCATCTCTACGACCTATTTTTTCTCCCGGTCCAAATACAATGCCTTTACTTCTTCTATCAACTGCTATATCAAATAATGTAACATTTGGTGATTGACCAGCTCTAAATTCTAAAGTTTCTTGTCTTAACTGTTCTTTTGATTTTTCTTGTGGTGTACCTCCTGCTGCACCTATTTCATCTCTAGTTGGTGAAACTAATGGCTTTGCGTCTATGTCTATTGGTTGAGGACGTGATTCTGTACTTCTTATTGTTGTTTCAACGTCAAAACCTGTAGCAATTTTTCCTTCATTTGCTAGTTTTTGTGCTAATTGAGGTGAAACTTTTGCAAGTTTACCATTTGATCTTACAATGGTTACTCTACCATCAGGTCCAATGGGACTAATTGCTAAACCTTGATCTTTGAGATTTTGTGCTTTATCAGTTGGTGTATCTACACCTGTTAATGCTGAAACATTTGGATCAAATACATTGTTACTAGTTGATGCAGGAACAGTAGACTCTACTTCAACTACAGGAGTTTTTACTACAGTTATTTTCTTTTCAGTTGGTGTTAGTCCTGCTTCTCTTAACTGCTGTCTTTTTTCTTCAGAAGTTAAATTCTTTTTTATGTTTTCTTGAACTCTTGTTGATGTAGGTACAACTGTTTTGTTTTGAATTGACAGATTTCTTACCTGTGTTGTAGAAAGTCCTGTTGCTTTAGCTACTGCGTCAGGAAATTGTTTTTGAATATCTAACTGTAATGCTTTTAGTTGTGCGTCTTTTTGTGCTTGTGTTAATGATTGTCCTGAAGCTGTTTTTGTTACTTTTTTTACTTTTGTAGGTTTTTGTACTACTTGTCCTGTAAATGTTACTTTTGATGGTGAAACTACTCTATCTCCTACCACTTGTGCTTTAGATACTCTTACAGTTTGTCTAGGTTTTCCTGTTGCTGTCTTTTGACTTGAAACTGCTTGTTGTGTTTCAAATCTTTCTAAAGCTTGTTGCTGTCCTGTAGTTCTAGCACCTGAACCACCTGTTGCGAATTGAACTGCTGCTACTCCTCCTCTTTGTGCTGCTGATTGTGATGCAGCTCTACTAGCTCTTTGTCTTTGTCTTTTAGTTGATATTCGTCCTTGAATTTGTTGAGCTAATCTCACATTTTCTTGACTTGGGTTTTTTCTTAACTCTTGTAACTGTTGAATAACACTTTTCCCTCCCTGTTCTATTCTTTTTGCTTTTTCAATTCCACTTTGTTCCCTTCTTGCTGCTTGTTGAGCTGCTTTTCTAGCTACTTCTTTTGGTGAAACTTTTATTCCTCTTCTTCTACGTAATGCAGCTCCTTTTTTAACTTTTGACGCTGTTTTTTGAGCAGCAATTTTAGCTTTAGAAATTGCTCTTTGTTTTTCAAAGTTTATTTTATTTCGTGCTTTTGCTATCTGTAAATCTATTGCTCTTTGTCTTGCTGTAATTCTTGGATCAACTCTACGTCTATCTCTAGCCATTTGAGCTGCTCGTCTTGGATTTCTTCGAGCTACAGTTACTACTCTTTTTCTTTGGTTTAGTGGTCTACGTGCCATTAGAAATCAATCCCCAATGCTAAATCTCTTTGAACTTTTCTTCTTCTGTTTCTTGGTAGATTTTGTGGACCAAATCTTTTTTTTCTTTTTACATTAAAAACTCTTTTAGCAAAATCTCCACGTGGACCTCTAAAATCTGTCTTTTGAAATGCAATACTAAAATTTTGTTCAGCAAGTTCACTCATCATTGGAACTAAATTTTCAGCAGCTTGAATTCCTCTTTGTTCTGCTCTTGAACTAAATGGATCATTAAATTGCTCAAATGCTGCTGAAGGTGAGCTTGGTAAATTTAATGCAGAAGACGTTCTACCACGCCTAATATCTATTGGACCTTCCGCTTGAGCTGACAATGCTATTTTCCCAAAGTAGACTTATTTAAAAGAAAATCTATTTTTTACGCCTTAATCCTCTTGATGTAGCAATAGCAAAGGGATTTACTCTTTTTGACTTTGGAAGTTTTTTGTTTTGTCTTTTAATCTTTTTTATTAGTTTTTCTCCTTTTTTTGTAAAGGCATTTTTTCTTCCGTTTTTTCCCATTTTTCTATTCTGTCCCATTTTTATCTGAATTTATTATTGTCCTTGTCACATTCAGGACAGAATATGTTATCATCTTTGTCGAACTTGAGAAATTCACAACACCTTTTACATTTAATATCCATCTGTTCTTCTTCGGGATAATAGATTCTTAGACCTTTAATGCTGACATGTTTTTTTATCATCTTAAGTTTTGCGTTTTCTCCACCTTCAATTACGACTTTACCATCATCATCTAATACATCTGCATCATTTGGTTCTAATGCTAATGCTAAGTATTTTACAGGAATTTGATATACAGTATCTCTATACCTTACTTCTAAAAATTGAGAATGAGAAGGACGCTTTACAAATCCTTCCTTAACTAGAATTTTTCTTTGTTTTTGTTTTCCTGTCTTGCTGTCTATTACAGGGTTATACGGAGGTTTATCTTCGTATATGTCTTGATACCAAACATAAGGCTTCTTTAATGGTCTTACTTCACAAAAATCTGGGTACATTAGCCAATCTTTAATGAAATTATGGTGTTGTTTTACTCCAAATTTTAAAACTCTCGTAAGCCATGAATACGTAAGAAGTTTTGCTACTTTCTTTTTACAACAAGCACAATTATTTTTTTCTACAACTTGAACCATACCGTCACAATTCTTACAGTATTCTAACTTTAGATTAGGAGAGTGAACTGAATAGTGAAGATTACGACAACCTGTATTCTTTACAATCTTCTTTATTTTTTCTTTTTGTAGTGTTTTACTAGCCATAATCATCACCTCCTTGTCTTAGTAATCCTCCCATTACTTGTCTACGCATACGAGGATCATTGACCTTGATTTCTGAACGTTGTGTTGTAAGCATTGATAACATGTGTCCTTTAACAGAAGTTGTAGAGATTAATGCTTTGATCAAAATTTCTTTTGCTTCTTCAGCTACGTCTTTCATGTTTTCAGGTAATGTTTCTTTAACTGCTGTAATCTGTTCAATTTTTTCTACTGCTGTAGGTAAATTTTTTGGTCCAACTAATGTACGATAAAGTAATCTATCTGCTCTTTCATCCTTTGATTTGCCTGATCCTGCTGAAGTAATTAAACCTAGAACACTACGGACTTCTCCATTCGGATCGGACACAATTTTACATTTCCTGTGGACTATTTAAAATTGTTGATTAAAATGTGTACTAATTTGTAGGGAAATTTACTCTTACAGTAATAATTTGGTAAATTGCTATAGCTATGGCAGCAGCTAACAAAGCATAACCAATTTGTTGAGCATCTTCTGAAAATCCCTGTGTGAAAAGAGCTGCTAATGCCACTCCAATAACTCCTACCATCATTGTATTAGAAACACGTAACCATAAAACTCCGATAATTATAGCCCATACTATTACAAGTGTAAAATCTCCTAACGTAGCTTCAAATGGTGAAATAATTTCGTTGAAAGGATCTGAAAAGAAATCATCCACTTGGCCTAATTCAAATGGTTCTGGGTTTGCAGGACCAAATGTATAGGCTTTTTCTATATCTAAAATACCTGAATAATCAATAAAAGTTATTGAAAGTAATACGGTAAGTAATGGAACTAGTGCATAGTTCAGTTTTTTATTTTGTTTCTTTAATTTAAATTGAATATTCAATAGTTTTTCCTCAATCTAAGGTTATAAAAAAGAAAATTTCTATCCCCCAAGTAGTGTTTGTAAGCCTAAAATCAGATTTCCACTAGCAGCATTACCAAAATCTTCAAAGTAACCTACCAATTCACGCACATATTTTGGTCCATTTTGGATAAATGCTAGTGCTAAGATACCTCCAATTATTACAACCATTAATGGCATTGGAGGTTTTAGACTTGGATTTAGATCATCTACTGCCTTTCTACCGGCTTGACAAGCTTCGTTTAATCTTTTGATTGAAATTGGATTGTATGCTCTAAAATATGGTAGATATTTTTCAGTATCTATGTCTATTGATCTATGTCGTGTGTTTTTTACTATGAATTTGAACATGTCATAAATTGTTTTGAACTTTAATTGTTTTAATTCAGGATAAATTTTTGATAGTTCTGTTCTAATATCAAAGAACTGTCCTCTTTGGTAATACTTGTTTACTCTTTTTGCTACTTTTTTTGGTATTAATGTTCCATGTGAGTTATAAAATGAGATAGGTTGCTTACCAAAACGATACTGTGCTTCGCTGTCTACTTCAAAAACTCCAAATTCGTTAATGAAAAAGTCCCTCATTCGCTGAATTTTTCGTAATTTAATATGATTTTTTGTTGTTATTATTGCTGCTAATGGACCTCCATAAAAAATTAAACCGTATTCTGTTAAATCAGGAAATCTAGTAAATTCTTGTATTACTGACATTAAAACCACTTCAACGGATTAATTAAAGACATTAGTGTAACTATGCTTAAGCCTATTCCCATCATTAATAATGAAGGCAATATCGTAGGAACTTTAAGTGAAAGACCTCTATCAACGTTTTTAGAATTCATTTTGTTAATATTTAGTAACTTTAAATCATCTTTATCAAATACTTTATGATCAATTAGGTATTTCATATCCTGTTGAGATAACTGTTCTATTTTTCCTTTGTATAGTTCAGCTAGTGCATGTATTGGATCTGTATATTTTAGATTTCCTGTACTAGCTTCTAATGCACTATTGATTCTTTCAACCTCTCTAACAAGTAATCCTGCTTTTCTTTCTCTATACAACTGTTGTATTCTTTCAATTCCTTGAAGTGAAATTGGTTTTGAGTTAAACAAGTTGTAAAATAACAACTGTTGTCCTAGTAAATCATAAGAATATTCACCATCTAGTTCAAAAACTCCTTCTTTTGTAATCCAATATTTTCCTTGAACCCTATTTGCACGTCTTAGTTCTAACTGTCTATCTCCTATCTTTGTTAAAACCATTGGACCACGCATTAGTTTAAACTCTAAAATAGGAAAATGACCTTTCAGCGAAATACGGCCCATGTTTCTGTCAATTTCGAGTTACTTTAACTTAGTATATAAGATTACTTGGAGGCACAATAAATCCTCTTTCTTCTACGTTTTTTAGACATTTAACGTCCATCTCAATATACAAAAAACTTACTTGTAATTAAGAATTTTAATCCTTTTTATGACAATTACAATCGCATGAAGTGTTTAGGCATTTCTCACATTGGCCTCTAGCACAATGTTTCTGTAATCCTTTACTAGTAAAAAATTGTTTAGTCGGGTAGGTTTTCTAGAAGAATCTTTTGCCAACTAGAACTCCAAGAGCTGTGAGTAATACTATGAGTGACCAAAATGTACCAGCTAGTAAAGGTTGATCGTCCAATCCCGGAAAGTACCCAAGTACGCCCATAGCTCCTATTGCTACTGCTAAGAAAATAATTCCTGTTGATGCAGATCGTCCTGTCCATATTGCAGCTAGGAAAATTATGAAGATGAATGGAACAGGTACTCCCATGAAATCTCCTAGTTGTGATGTAAATGAAACTAATGCAAGTGAACCATTACCTAAACCAAATGAAGTGAATGAAAGTATTTGGTTGTCTATTGGATCAAAACATGCTACGTATGTGTTTAAGCTTGGAACTACGTCTAATTGATCATCATAGAATCCTACATTTTGTAAGCTAATTGGAGGTTGAATTCCACGTTCACCAACTTCACCTACTCCAAATCCTGCACCATTTTGGTATTCACATGTTGCATCCCATGTAACAGGGTGTCGAATTAGTGTAAAGTTTAGTAATTCAAAGTCACTAGTACGTGTGTGGTTAAAGTATAGTGAACTTGGAACTAAGAATTCTGCTGAAGTTAGTGTAGCTCCTGTTTCATCATCCTCACTTGATCCTAAGTTTGTGATAAATGCTGTAGTGTTTATAGAACTTAATGAAGTATCAGGTAGAATAAACCATGTTGTAAACGTAATTGTAGTATCTAATGGTACAGGTGTGTTAAATGGAATATTTGATTCTACAATTCCGTTTCTTTCAATATCAGCTTGTGTTAATGCACATGATGGGAAACAATCATCTACAATAAACTCGTAATCCTGTCTTAATACATCTCCTCTAGTCTTGAAACTAGTAATTGTATAATTAACAATATTAGCAGGAACTACTGTTGCTACGTCTTGATCCGGTGAGAATGATCCTGTTGGGTTTGAATATGCTGCTACTCTATAGGTGTGTGTTGCTAGGTTGATTAGTGAAGTATCAGTATAGTTTAGAATACTTGGATCTGTTATGTTAGCTATCTGTTGGAATATTCCGGCAGTATCTTTTCTTTGAACTAAATATCCTGAAATTGCCTTACCCCCATCACTTGCAGGAGTTTCCCATGAAATGAAAACTGAATATGGCTTTGTTGAGTTAAAGACAGCAAATACGTTTTGTGGTTCACTTGGTCCAATAATTGTACCTTGTGTTAAGTTTGCACTAGCCGGTGAAATTCCGAATCCGTTGTATGCGAATATTCTAAAGACGTAATCAGTTTGTGGTAGTAATCCGGCAAATGTTTCTTCTAATGGTTCTACGTTGTTTCCTGTATTGTTAATTGCTGTGATAAATGTACCACCTATACCTTCTGCTTGATCAATTCTATAACCTATTACTTCTGAACCATAGTTTAAGAGAGGTTCATCCCATTCTATTGTTACTTCGTTAATTCCATCTGTAGATCCTGCTAGGTTTATTGGAGGATCAGGCACTCCAAATGTTGTGTTTGTTGCGTTTAAGCTGTAAGCACCTGAACCAATTAAGTTAGTTGCATTTACTCTAAAGTCGTAAATTGTCTTTGTTGTTAGTCCTGTAGCAGTAAAGTTTGTACCACTTGTATTACCAATGAAGATAAATGGTGATCCTGCTTGTTCAATACTGTAATTTAATATTGCACCGTTAGTTTGTGCCGGTTCTAACCATTCTAGTAATATTTCTGTTTGACTTAATGAAGTTGCATTAACAGCTAATGGTTGTGAAGGTACGGTAAATGTTGTATTTTGTGCTATGTTACTGTAATTTCCTTGTCCTGCACCTGAAAGTCCTGCTACTCTATAGTCGTAGGTATTTCCGGGCAATAATCCTGTTACGGTGTATTCAGTATCTAGATTTCCTGTATCTAGTAATGTTACAAATCCTGTAAAGCCTACATGTCTTTGTTGTATACGATATTCAGTTGGTTGGTTACTTGCATTAAATGAAGGAGTTACCCAATCCAAGAAAATTTCTGTACCACTTAACGTATCTGCTGTTAGACTTGGTACTTGGTTAGGTACTGTAGTTGGTGTTACAATTAGAGAGAATGTGTTACTGAATGGTGAGCATCCAACAATGTTACATGCTTGGACCTTCCATGTGTAGTTTGCAGCTACTACAGCAGTATCGTCAGTTGTACCGTTTTGAAGTATGCTTGTTTCATTCTTTAAGAATGTAAATGCACCAATTCCCTGTTTACGTTCTACTGTAAAGTTTAGTATTGGTACTGAAGTTGAAGGATCTCCGTCACCTTGATCCAATGGGAAAGTCCAATTTAATATCGGTGTTTCCAAGTATGGAGAAACTAATCCCATTGATACTGTAAAATTTAATGGTTCAGTTGGTATATCATTTGTTATAACAGCATTTGAGAATCCTTCTGTTCCATTACCGTTATTGTTTACACCCCATGCAGAATAAACATAGTTTGTATCTAATGCCTGTGAAGTATCAATGTAATCAGAACTTGGTACTCCCTGTGCAATTATTGTTCCGTTTCGTAATACTGTATAGTTGATTGCAAATGAGGCATCATTCCAATCTAATGAAACTGAATTGTTTACTGCTGTTGCGTTGAAAACAGGAGTGTCCAATACTGCACCGGGAGGATCTGTTACTGAAGCCTGTGATGTAGTTGAATTACCTCCACAACCTACTGCATTACAACCTGATACCTGATAGTTGAATACGCTTGGGAAAGATACACCTGTATCATTGTAGAAATTGTTTGGAGGACTAGAAGCAAATATTTCGGAAATTAACTCGAAATCAGTACCACCTGTAACATTTTCTCTAAACACTTGGTATTTTGTTAGGTTTAATCCTGTAGAGGGTTCACCAATTCCTGAATTAAATGCCAATGCGTCCCATTGAATGTCAATTTGGTTTACTGTTGCAAATTCAGATTCAATTCCTGTTACATCATCAGGTACATTATTTGTCAATACACTAGCAATATTGGAAGGATCTGATTCTGTTGCAAATTCTGTATTTAATGCACGTACTTTATAATTGTAATTTGTACCTAATTCTACATCTCTATCATAATAGAATGTTACAAGAGTACCGTTAATTGATATTGCGAAATCATCAAATGTAAAGGTTGAATCTTGTTGACTACTACCTGAATTTGCTCTACTTATTTTTAGATAACGTAAATCATCAAATGTTTCTGTTGCTGTTGTAGACATAGTACAACCTAATCCACCATAATCATCATTAATTCCTACATTGTAAGTTAATACTTGTCCAACTTTAGATAATGTTTCATAAACTGTAATTGGAGTATCTGCTATGTTATCATCAGGTGATACGTCTACGAATGTTGTAGAACCATCTCCACAATTGGTATCTACTGCATCAAATCCTAAGAATCCTGAGTTATCTTCTGCTACTCTTAATAATCCACTTTGAGTAAATCCTGCTTCTCTATGGAAAAATCCTACCTGAATTCCTGTTTGTGTACCTGTTGGTGTAGTTATTCTATCTGTTAATGTAACTTTTAATTCACCTGTATCTGCAAATGCTGTTTCATGTGCTAGTAATTGATGAGTCCATGTCATGTTAAAGTCACCAACTCCACTAGCATCAGTTAGATTTTGTCCAAGTAGATTAAATAGATCAAATTCAACATTAGAAGCTGAAGCTATATTTGCATGAAAATGTAAATTATCACCTGTTGCATTTACTCCTATAATATCATCTGCTGAACCTGAACCGGCTTTAGTTGGAATCCAAACTAAATCACCACTTGCATTTGTTGGATAAGATGAGAAATCATCACTTAGAAATTCTATGTTTGCATCAACTAGACTTGGTACAATAACTGAAAAGTTAGTTGCATTTACATCAACATCTGCTCTTTCAATTTTGTAATCATCAGCTCCTACTGAAGCTGTCCAGTTTAAGATTACATCAGCTATGTCGGCAGTTGCGTTTAAGTTAGTTGGAGGATCGGGAGGTTCAACAATTAATGAACCCGGTGAAATTAATCCTCTATCAGCTCCTAAAACTCCTGTATACTTTTGATAGTTTAACGTACCACCATCAGAAATTCTTTCAAATTGGGTTTCACCTAGTTCTGCTTTAACATTACTGTTAGAAAAGTTGTAAGTAGTACCTCCTACTGTAACATTATACCAAAGTGCTGTACCACTAGTTGTACCTCCATTGTCTAAAGTTTGTAAGACAATGTAAATATTATCAGTTGTTTGGAAACTACTAAAGTCACCTGTTACTGTAATTGGATCAAATGGAGAGAAAACTTCACCATCTCTTGCTGTTAGATTTCCATTAAAGTCTAATGATTTAACTATACATGAATTTGGATCTTTTAATATTATTGCACAATAATTAAATGGTGAAGGGCCTCCTGCTTGTATTACATTGTTTTCACCATATTGTTCGCTATTCCATCTGTCTAATTCAAATGTGATTCCTGTTGAAGATGTATCATTCATTACTGTTAGACCTGTTGTAATTCCCGGAGAATCATCAGGTCCATTTATTCCTTCTACTGTAGCTGTTATGTTACCGTCTTGTAAAACTGATTTTGAAAATTTCTTCCAAATGAATTGCTTTGAGTAATGATCCGGTAGGTTTGTTGCTGTACTTTCAGCGTTATCAATATACAATCCGGTTGCGTTTGAACTGAAACTAGCAAATCCTAATCCTGTTGCTTCAATTCCATTTGTTTCATAGTATTGCCAATCATTTGCTTCTTCTGTAAATGGAGTAATTGTATGAGTTGAAGTTACTGCTTTTATTGTTCCTTCATCACAATCATAAGTATGATCAATGTATCTATCTTCAAATCCACCTGAATATCTACAATTTGCGTATAATGGTGAGGCATAACTAGAAGCTGATTCACCGTTTTCTTCATCTACGTTAATTCGTGCTGTCCAATTCATGTTAGCTCCATTTCCTGACTCAAAATTCCAAGTTGTTGAATTTGTCCATGTGAAGTTTTTAATTTGAAAACCTTTGTTATCTATAGATGAAACATCTCTAATAGTAAACATTACAGTTACAAAGTCACTTGCAAAATATGTTGAGTTTAGATTAATTGGGAATGATTGTAGCTCCGGCTTAAATGCACCTGAACCACCAAAAACAAAATTATCCTTCCATGTATATCCATCTAATGCAGATAACACACCACCTGTACATTGGTCATTAGCTGAATCTCCAATTCTAAATATTGTTGTGTTAAACCTGTTAAACTCTCCATCACAATACATTACCTGTACATTACCTGATCCAATTTCTTGCCAATCAATGTAAAATGTTGGAATAGAATTTCTTTCTAGAAATCCGTATTCTGTTATGTTAAATGATTTTAGCATGTAGCCATCAAAGTTACCTGTTTGTGTAAGTCCTGACTCCATTTCAATCCAATCTCCATCACCTCCTGTATGTGACATTAGAATTCCTGCACCTGTGTTATCTTCATCAAACTCTACAATTTGCCAAAATGGTTCGCTATCAGGTGTGGTAGCTGAAACAGTTGATGAACATGTACCAACTAGATCACCGTTTAATGCACAAACACGATATGAATATTGAGTGTTATCATCTAGTCCTATTGCGTTAGCTCTTGAAGGATAAGCTGTTACGTTGTAATTAATATCGATAAATCTATTTTCATAAAGTCCACCTTCACCATTTGGACCACCTACTGCTGTGTTAGGAATATACTCTACCATTCCTGAACCATCATCTCTATCTATTCTGTAACCTGTAGTGTCTATTCCATCATGAGTCCATTCTAAAATCAAAGAGTCGTCAGTAATTACTCCAACTGTTAGACCTGTAACTGCTGCCGGAGTTGATAATGTTCCTGCTATTGCACCTGTTAGAGTTTGGTTGTTTATGTTTACAAATCCATTTGAAAGATCATCTCCACAATTTTCATCATTCATTACTGTTCCATCTGATCCTGTTGGTTCTACATTTGCAAAGTTTGTACTACAACCATCTTCCCAAAACAAAAGATCATTAATATCTTGGAAATTGTAATTGATTACATCTTCAATTTCTACAGAAGTAATGTTTGCAATTAATGAACCTGTTGTACTGTTGTCTTGTACTGCTATTACAACTGTGAAAATATCATTTGTTGAATGAGTCCATTCAGGACTAAGTGAAAAGTCGAATCCCTCTACAGTACCTAGACTAGTAGGTTCAAAGTCTAAGACACCTAGCGAACCATTGTTAATGTATTTAATTGGTCTATTTTTATGGAAATAGTCTTGTCCATCATGTACATCATTCTCTAGATTAGTGTCTAATCCCTTACCGAACCATTGTGTTTGTCCAGCTTGTAAGGCATGATCTCTTACCTCAATTCTAAGTCTAGTATCTCCTAAAGCGTCTACTGATTGAATTCCTCCTTGTACTCTAATATCACGTTCTCCTATCGTGGTTTTGTTAAACTGTTTGAATAGAACTACCTGTCCTCTCTCTACTGCGTCTAGTCCGGTGTCCATTGTAAATGTAGTATCATCAATTCCAAAGAATCCTGAATCAATCAATGCAGGAGAGTTATCGCTGAATTGATTTCCTGTTGGAGTACCTAATTCATTAATGAACATTGGGTGTTCTTGTAATTGCCACCAATTATTTGAGTAATTAGCAGGAACTTGGAATGTTGCTTTTAATCTAAAGTGTGCTGTTGTTGAATCAATGCTTCTATCTCCACCATCTCTTGAAGATGTTTCAGAACCTAGTCTACCACCAAAAGCCCAATACGTACTATTTTCTCTATTTACATAATCTTCAACTGCTACACCTACTCTTAACTCATGTATTTGTACTCCTTCAGTTTCAGAAATATCACTTTCACAATCTCCAATCTCTCCAAAACCTATTGAGCTTTGACTTCTAATTGCGTCATAAGCTGCTGTTGCGTTAATTCTAGGATCTGCATCATCTAATGTCATGGCGTAACAATTTGTACCACCTCCTATATTGTCACCTGTATTCCAATTAGGATTAGCCCAATCTGTTAGCATCCAAAGTCTATTTGCTAATGATATTGCATCATCAAAGACTCTTGGTATTATTCTTTCTTCATCAAAAATGTAAACAGGATAGTAACAACCTTGTGGATCAGCACTATCTGAAATGTACCATTCTTTACTAGAAGGAGGCACATTATTGTCAGCACTTGAAGGTCCTGTAACTGTTGGACAGCTAGTCCCTGCACCGTCATGGTGAACAAACTCAAAGTCATTTGGTTGAATATAAAACTCAGCTCCTTCTGCATACTGAACTACTCCACCTAACATCATTGAGAAGTATGGCATAGCACCAATTACAGCAAAAGCTAAGAGAACTATAGTAACGAACCACTTGATTTCTCTATCCATTGATTCTGATTGTCTTTGTTGTTTCTTCAGAAACTTTTTGTGTTTGTTGCTCAAATGTCGTCCCTCCTTGAAACAGCTAGTAAAGCCCATACAGCTACTACTCCCATCATCAAAATTGGAATAGCTATTGTAGCATTGTAGATAGTATCTCGTAATTGTGCTAGTTCAATAGGGACGTTATTTCCTTCCTCCCAAAAGGAATTGTTATAGGCCAAGTCAAAAATTGCCGGTTGAAATGTAATCATAGCCATGCCTACAGCAAAAATGGAAATAATAACAAGTACGATTACTGCTACTGCCATGCCTTACCCCACCTAGCTTTTTTTACAATTTCTTTTGACTTGTTTCTGTCTTTTTCAAATATGTTATTAAGAACTATTAGAACTGCTAAGATTCTTTCAGCTCCTCTACTTCTTTTACTTTTTTTAGATACTTTTCTACATCAAATTTAATGTCTAACGGACTTTTCATAGTAATCTCCTCTTTCCCATTTTTTTCATTAATCTATCCAAGTCAGAACGGAAAATTTCACCGGGATTTAAGAAAGGATTTTCCTTTAGGAATTTCTCTTGATCGTCACGTATTCTAAATGTAAATTTCTTGTTTAATTTACGATTAGAGGATCTCCTTCTGTCCGACATGTCCGACATTGATTAATAAGGTTATAAAAAAGAAAATTTTGGTTAAATTTCACCGAAATCTCTACGTGTAACAGCTAAGAAGGCCCATGCTACTATAGCTCCTATCAAAAAGATCGGTAAAACTAGTATTGATTGAAATGCTCTATCACGTGAAGTAATAGCTGATTGTGCAAAAGTATCTCCTGCATCTGCTTTTTCCTGTACTTCTTCCCAATGTCCTTCGGGATCAGTATCAGAACCTAGCTCATCTATTACAGGAATAAGAGCTAAAACTGCCATAACTGTAGCAATAATTGATAAAGTTGCAATTATTATAATCGCTACTGCCATGTAATACCGTTTTTGTCGTCTTATTTAAAAGAAAAAAAGAGGGTTTGTGATTAGTTTGATGCAGTATTTCTACTGTCGTCCACCTAATGCACCGAATATTGCAAAGAGGGCAAAGAACAACGCTACAGGTAGAATACCTATGACGGTCCATGCAGTATCTTTAGCATTTTCACATTCTGTGCTTCCTTGACCGGTTGGACAGATTATAGCATCACTTACTTCGGAAAAGATTAGAATTCCGATTAAGAGAGCTACTGCTGCACCAATAAAGGCCAAAATAAAGCCGAGTGACAGAACCATTAAACAATCTATTTCGTGGACTTATTTAAAAGAAAAGTTTATGCAAATGTCCGACATTTTGGTATATCTTCTTTTAAATAACCCTAGTAAAAATCGTTCCTAAATCAACCATCTCTTATAGTTGTAAAATATTGAATTTTTGTGGTTAATCTAGATCAAATTATCAGATTTGATTTAACAAAAAAGCAAAGTCTAGTTATTTTTTTGGTAGTTTTAGGAGGATATGTAGCCATTTCCTCATTTGAACTGTTTGAAGTAGAGTGTTCTGGGTATAGAAATTGCTTTGATTATGACAGAAGAATGGCTAGATTATACGTTTGGGACACTTCATGGTTCATAGATGATTTTAGACATGTAGTTCACATGAGTTTACTTGTACTAAGTAATCAATTATTTGACAACTATAGGGTATTAGTGCTAGCTTCTAGTGCTTTATTGTTAGTTGTTACATATTTTCTTGCGATTTCCATCACAAACAAAAGAATTGGAGGACTCTATGCTGTTGCAATTACACTACAAAGTAGCATTTTCCTCAACTATGATACTTCTGTTACCTATCCTTCATTTTGGGCTTTGTTGTTTTTATCAAGTTTGTATGTTACTAGAACTAACTGTTGGTTTGTTTCACCGATCCTTTATGCTTTTTCAATCCCTGCTAAAGCATTAACAGGTCTATTTCTTCCGGCATTTTTGTTTTTTGTTGCATTATCAGATACTAAGAATAAGAAAAAAACCATTTTCACGTATCTTATTTTTGTAGTTATAGGTTTTGCTTTAATTCTACTTGTAGATGATCTTAGTTCTGAAGTTGGAGGATTTCTATTGTTTAACAATCTTGATTTTAACAAGTTTATTGAAGGGTTTTTCAGTTGGATTTGGAAAGGTTTTGCACAAGATCAATTAACAATAGTTTTTCTAGTATTTTCTACAACTATCTTACTTAGAAATAAGATAAAAAATGGCAAAGCTTTGGTTGCTTTTGCATTTGGAATGATATTAATGTCACCGATATTAATCGGAATGACTACGTATGATGTATGGCCTTACAGAATGTTACCTATTGTTAGTGCTGTTTCATTAATGATTGCACTTGTTTTTACTAACTTAGACAAATGGATTCACATGTTTCTAAATCGTAGGAGTCTTAAGGAAAAAGTAGCCTAACCATGTTGCAATCAAAAATCCAACAATAACGGCCCAAATTAAGAAAAATTCATCCGGCAATCCATTTCCTGCACCAAAGTTTACGCCAAATGTGTCAGTAACAACTTCTATAACAAAACCTCCTGAAATAAATTTAGCTAAGGCGTTAATACCTAAAGGTTGAATTTGATCCTGTTCAAAAGCTATATCTGCCGGAGATCCTGTTGCGTTAGTTGGATTGTGTAAACTTCCAACTAGTGTAGAATTATCTCCTGTAATGTCAGAAGCGTTAATGAAAGCTGTACCCGGACTAATTGTTTGATTAAAATGTTCAGTATTTACTAGAAAAGTTGCATTTGTGTTAGGTAAATTTGCTGCTTGTCCATCATCCATTACTCCTTGAAGTAGGAAAAATGCACCATTAAACAAAAGCATTACAAAATAAATCTTAACAAATGTAAATCCCATTAATCTTCATCCTCTTTTTCAGATAGCCTTGATTGTGTGGCAAATTCATCTTCTATTTGATAAACTCCATCAAAGTCACATTCAGGACAATAGCCTTCTCTTTGGTGATTGCACTCAATCATCTTGGTATCATCTCCACAATAAACAGCATTGACGACATTATTCCAAGTGCTATGAATACCCATGCGATCCAAGCTCCTGAAGTTTCCCCTGTAGTATCATCCTCTCTAACTAGAAAATGTTGAGTCAAACATGGATTATTTACAGGACATGAAGGAGTGCCTGTAGTTTCTGAAGTGTAGGCCACTTCATACCCTGCTAGTAAAACAACTGATAACGAGAAAAACATTACTGCCGATAAAGCTTTTAGCAAAGCACCGAATTTGAAGGATAAAATCATCAAAACAAATGCAGAACCTCCCATTAAAGCGAAAAGACCGGCTTCCATTACAGGCATATAATATCCCTCAAACTAGACTTAATTAAAAGTAAATTTAACATGCTTTTACCCCATTTGGAACTAAAAATAGGACCTCCCAAACTGACATGCTTCTAGGATCTCCTGATTTTCCTGTTATATCAAGCTGAACCTCCAATTCTGAATAATTATGAATTTTTTGAAACTCCGGTTCTATAACTTGCCATTTATGTCGTATTTTTGTAGAATCTGTAAAGTTTTCAAATGTTTTTTGGTGTCGAAGTAGTTTTATTTCTTGTGGTATCTCTACTCCTGTTTCATCATCAGTTTGTATTTCAGTTTCAAATATTGAAACTACTACATTGAAGTCTTGTCCATCTTCTTGATTTTTTGTATATTCTATTTCAAGTGATTCAGTACAGTCACTTACAACTTCGGGTTTTGGTATTGGTTCTAGTCCTAAGATGTATGATTCTGTTTGTGGGTTTAATGAAGTTGTAAATATTGGATTTGTTAATGTTTCTGCACTTGCAATTTGTGGAGGACTAAACCAATTAAACCATGAAACAATAGGAATTATTGGAGGTACAGGTGTTATGTTTCTACCAAGAATTAAATGTCCATTACTTTGTAAAATTGAATAATCCTTAAAATCATCTATAAAAATTGGTCTAGTATCGTCAGATAATTGTGGATTTGGATTTCCCTGTGAATTTCCTGCTGAAATTCTATATGCGTAAAATGTGTTTGGTTGTATATCTTCATCCAATAAGTAAAAAATTTGTTGTCCTGTTTCTTCATTTATTGTTTTTTCCTCTACCTCTCTAAGTGAAGAAAAAATTGGAACAAAAACATCAGTTTTGTTTACTTCTCTATAAACTGTATAGATGAATATTATGCAATCTTGACTATCATTTGGGTTTTCCCAAGTTACTAATATTGAACTGCTATCAACCTGTTCAGCAAATATATCTACCTTTGGGGGAGATCCTAGACCACTTGTTTGACCTCCACACAACCCACCACTACTACTAGATGAATCTGTTGTTGCTTCTACTGTATTACTAATTGCCGAATTAGGTCCATGACTTTCTTCTACTTTATATCGGTATAACTTTTCAGGTTCTAAATTTGTATCAGTAAATGGTGAATTTGCGTTGTTAGATATTACCTCATCAGGATCACAACCGGGATTTGTATCACATCTAAATAATGTATGACCATGATTCCCTGAAGTTTCTGTCCAACTAAGCTCTATTGTTGTATCTGTTATTGTGCCAACTGATAAAACAGGTGAGTTTGGAGGATCACCGTAGACTTCATAAATGTACAACGTAGCAAAAATTATTACCGTTGCTATACCCCATATCTTAAACATTATTCCTAAATCTTTTATCTCTTGAACTAGTTTAGCCATTGTAATTCACCACCAAATACAAATACATTAGATTCAAAATCTCCTGCTACAAAGTCATTAGGTCTATGAATCCTTAAGAAAACTAAATCTTCAGGTTCAAGTTGATGATCTGCTGAATCTGTTATAAATTCGGTAATTGAAACGTTATCTGATCCACTCCTGTTTTCACAAACAGTTTGTCTAGCTGTAAAATTACCGTTCATATCTTCTGTGTTTTGTAGTGCTAGTAAAGAGAACTCAAAACAAACAGGATCGGGTGAACCACCTGTTTGCCAAAATACCTCTAGTTGAGGTGCAGAACTAGCTTCACCGTTGTATGCTTCGGCATGTCTTTGTCCATTTTTTGTACAGCTTGTTTTATCACAATCAATCCATTGAGTAGTTTTAATTGTAAGTGCATTACCTGAACTCCAACCCGGCCTATCAATAATTTCTTGAACAATACTAGCTAAGTTTGGTGTTTGTTGAGCTGGACCTTCATCACTTACCGAAACCCAATGTGGAATAGCCCAATCAACAAAAGCAGTAGTGTTAGTACGTGATGAAATATCAAATGTTGGATTTCCTGAAACAAAAGCAGGAGAGTTATCAATATCATGTCCTTTGAACCTAACTGTAATTGGCACATTTGGATTTATTTCGTCTACATGAAATTGAATTGTTGCGTTTATTATTGTGACTCCTTGTGGAATTTGAACATTTGTCCATCTCATTCCAACAAGATCATTCCAATCTGACTCTACTATATTTTCAGCGTGTAACTCCAAGTCACTAGATGAACAACCTACTCTACCATTATTAATAGGACCGATTGATTCTTCACAATCATCTCCTCCACTATCTATTCGCTTCATCCATGAATCTGCGTCCTCATCATCATCTGACCAAAATAACCTGAAATTAAAATCTGGATCACCTGTGTAATCTTTTGGTACAACGTAAAGCCATGTTATATTATCATCTGTATCTGAATCGGGACAAAATTCAATAGCCTCTCTCCTGTATTCGTGAATATCTAGGTTTTCAAATAAAGAAAATGTAACATCATTGACGCAATCTACTCCTGTTAGATCATCTATTGTAGCTTCTTCAGCATTAAAATGAATATCCCGAAGTGCAATTAAATTATCTATTCTTTTATTTTCAAATTTTTCTGTTGTGACATTCCATATTAGAATATCTCTTTCATCTGGGGGAGTAGGATATTGTACATCTAATAGTTCATCTGCTGTTGCATTAAGTGTAAATGTTACTGAAGATGAATTTGAAATTGCTATTCCTTGTCCTACAAATGTAGCAGTATCTCCTTCAGTTGAAGCACTAAATACAGGTCCACTACCATTATTTATATTTTGTAAATTTGTAGGACCTCCTGCACCTGTTTTGATTTCTATTGTTTCATTAAACTGTGTAACTGTTACACCACCTGAACCTGTTAATGTTCTTAGTGAAACAATACCGGCAGTTTCATTTTTGAATACTTCAGCACCACCACCCACGTTTACATGACTTGCATTTCCTAATTCTCCAAGACTCCATGTTACTGTTTGAGCAGAATTGTTAGGTGTTATTACTATTGGGAAGTCACCAATGAAAGTAACATTACCTCCCGGTTGAATACATGTGAAATTCAAAACTCCCACAAAAATTGTACATATTGAATTTTCTAAATAAGCTCCGGGATTTTCATTTAGTACTATTGGTAGAACTACAGCTCCAATAGCTACAATACCAATAATTGAAAATATTTCTACTGTCCCTACCAACTAGTTTTTCACTAGTGTCGTCTTATTTAAAAGACTATTTGTTAGCCGGAAGAAGTCACGAAGGGTATGAAATCCGGCTAACATGTATTCGAGGTGAACACTATGATCTTTAAAATTAAGAGTTATTTAAAAGAAATTTTGTTTTTTGCGAAGAATTTAAAGAATATTAGAATTCCCATAACCTCTAAAATTTCAACTAAAAACACCGTTGAAAAGTGTAGGAAATACCCATCTGTAATATCATTAAGTGATCCTATCATTACTGCATACACATCAAATCTGAATATGATTATGTAAAAAATCATCAAGATCGCTAAGGGTAATTGCCTCCAATCGACTTCTTCTTCATTTACCTTTTCCTGTAGCTGCTGTAAATTTTCAACTTGTAACTCATCTTGAAGTATTTGTTTTTCTTCTTGATATAATGAATTTGCCACTTCTACTCCGTAGATTATAGATGAGAAATATAGTAGACCTACAACTAGGTTAAACCATACAAAGTACTTTCTTTTGCCTTTATTGACTTTGAACATCTGTCTTGTGAAGGCCCTTCCAAACCAACCAAGTTTGTTCTTATGAGATAAAAGCAGAATCGTAACTGAAATTGCTGTTATTAATCCAAAGCTTCCTAACCAATCTTCTGAAACATATCTAACAAATAATACCCTTACAGGCAATAATACTAGTAACATTACTGCTGCTACAGTAAGTGATTCTGCTATTTCTTTTAGTGTTTTCAACCATTATAACCTGTAATTTTTTTAAAATCATCTAGTGACATAGTTGTTCCGTTCTGTAATGTTATTAGATTTCCCTGAACATCTCCACCTATCATCTCTCCTTTGTACTCTACAAACAATCCGGTAAACGTTTGTGGTTCTTCTTTTATTGGAGGAACTGTTGTGAAAACTACCAATAACACTAATGCAGCTAAAGGAATTATTATTACTGCCTCCTTAGTTTTTTTCTTCATTTCTATATGGTGTGAACTTTGAGCAATCGCAATTAAAACAAAATCTATTTTCATAGTGTTTTGCTTTTGGGTGATCACAAATACATTGTTCTTCTTTTTCAACAAACTGATTTTCATCTTCTTCTTTTACAGAAATTGAAGTTGGGTTTTTTGGCTTCATTGATTCTATCTGTTTAGCTTGTTTTGCAATATTAGGTTCTATTTCCTGTGCTACAATTATTTCAGGTTCAGGTTCAGGTTTAGTTTGACCAAATGTTTTTAATTCTTCTCCATGTTTAGAAGCAATTTCTTCTACAGTATTCATACATGCACATTTTCCACAACCCATGTTTTTTCCTTTCTTTAAATGACTCTTAAGATAATGTCCACACTCACAAATCATTTCATTGTCTTTTAGATCATATCCTTCTTTCTGTTTTTTTTGTAAAATCTTAACTATTGATCTGTGATTAGGTTTTTCATCTATATTCTTTAATGGCTTATCAGGTAGTCCTTTCTTTATGACTTTTTTCTTAACCTTCTTTTTAAAGAATCCTCCTCCTAATTTCTTTTTGGGTTTTTGTTCTTCAAATAGTTTATCTGTTTCAATCGTTGAATGTGTTGGTTTTTCTTGTTTAATTCCTTCATGAGTTGTCATATCAATTATTGGAGTAGGTATATCTTCATCTTGAATTGTTACACTTTCAGGTTCTAACAGTACAGCTTCTTCAATAGGTTCACTTGTTTCAGGTATCAATTCTTTAGGTACATGCAGTTTTTCACTTTTAGGTGTTAGAACACTTTTCATTTTTTTAGCAAATTCAGCTTGTGATAAACCAGCTTGTTCTTTTATTTTCTCCCTATCTGATTTTATTTTCTCTCTAACACTTTTTTCTACTCCATCTGGATCAGTAATCCATTCAGGAGGTTCAGGTGTTAATTCTTTAATTGCTTTATCAGCTTGTTCTATTGATTTTTTTAATCGTTCTAAGTCTTTTGGATTAGCTTGCTGTATTGATTCTCTTGGTATTCCTCTTGCTTCAAAAAAATCATAGTATTGTGAATTAGCTCCTTCTCGTAAACACTTCCACATGATAGACAAATCACGTTGCATAATATCATCTCTTTTTCCGTTTAAGCTTTCATATTCTTTCATTTTTTCTGAATAGATAATGCTTAATGCTTCTTTTGGAATGTCTTTTACATTTAACATCAACTGATAACCTTCAGTCTTTTGAGGAGATTTTTTCTTTATTTTTTTCTTAAACAATCCCAATTTTTATCCCTTCCTTCATACCCTGATACCCATTGATACCCGGTTTTTCTAATAACTTATACTTATGTTCTTCTTTGAATGACTCTAAGATCTTTTTTCTGTATTCATGTGGATATTTCTCAACTGCACATTTTCCACACAATCCCCACTTTGACCAACATTTTGCTTTATTGAGTTTATTCTTTCTTGTAGTTCTACAGTTTTCACCTCGACACCTCATATTATTTCTCTCCATGTTGTATTGAATGTAAATTCAGATCAAACTTATCTCTAAATGTAAAAACACAATGTTTGCATTTGTATTTGTAATTATTTTCTTTCATCATACTTCTCCCTAAATGCTTTTGAGTTTGGTCTTGTTTTGAAAATTCTTCTACAGCATGGACATTTTCTATCATCATATCCCTGTTTTTTTAGTACTTCAGGTTTAGCATACCATTCACAATATGAACATCTTTTGTAACCATTTCTGTAAAAACCTCCGATCTTTTTTGGTTTTGGCATTTTCATTCTTCTACAAAGTCCTATACACGTTGCACCCATTACTTACCCTCCGTTACTTGTATTTCCATTGGCTTTTCTTCTATTGGATTAGTTACAGTTGGATTGTTCTTATCTTCTTCAATTTCTTCAAAGTCGTTTGATATATTTTCAATCATTGGTATTATTCTAAATGGTGTTAATATCAATAACATGACACCAATTACGATTATAGTTACCATTCTCTTTTGATTTTTTGACAACTTTCTTTTGTTTTTACTAGCCTTTTCCTGTAATTTTGATAGTCCTTCAGTTAATGGTGAGTGCTTCCTGTATTTTCTGTAATACCACATATCAAATCTTTGCCACATATTAAACAGAAATTTATTGAATTTTTCATAGGCTAACACCTGAAGTTTTATCATTCTCTCCATGAATAATAAAGCTAAAATTCCTGCGAAAATAAACATGGAAAACTTGTTGAACTCCCATATCATATTCATTAAAATTGTGTCTTTAAGATTGCTGTGAATTTCTAAATCAGCAGTTAAAACTAACAAACCTAATGATAAAGCAGTACCACCTACTAGACAAAATAATACACTATGAAGTAAAATGTTAAACCAATTATGGACGTTTCTTTCATTAGCAAATTTCTTAGTTTCTTTGATTTTGCAATACCATTTTTTAAAATCAATCATCTTTTTTTCTCCTCACGCAATCTTTTTTTAATTTTGTTTAAACATTTTTGGACATAGGCAATATCATCATTGTCGTAAATGTAAACTGTTCCACGAATCCACTCAAATGAACCGTACATGAATCCGTAGTAGTTTGGTTTTTTAGCCCAGATTTCATCATCATTTTTTTTCAAATTATTAAACCAATCTCCTTCATTACTTTTTTCTGTACTAGCCATTTTTTTTCACCTTAAAATCTATTCCACAATAGCAATCAATACATGGATCTTCAAACATGTGTTTTTTTATTTCTTCTTTGGTCCATTCCCTACTTTTATGCTGACCTCCACAAATGCTACCACTCATTTTTTCATAGCCATCTCCTTCTTTTTTTGAGTAACCCTAATCCACCAAGTCCTTTTTGATATTGCTAGTCGATATTTTCTTTTCTTCTTTGAATATTTTATGTATGCAAAGCCCTTGCAGTAATCAAAATAATCTCTAACCTGTCTTTTGAATTTTTCAGTTTCAGCTTTGTTCATCTATCATCACCATCTCCCTGAATTGTTTTGTTTGCTTTTCTTTTTTCTAGTTTTTCTCTATTCATTTTGTAAATTTCCTCCATTGAAAATCCCTGTTCATTACAAAGTCTTTCTAAATACCATGCCACGTCCCCAAGTTCTAAACCTACATCAATATCTCTTTTTTTCATTATGCCTCCTTTATCTCGAAAAATCTTTTTGTATTTGTTGCAATATTCACCTAACTCACCAACTAATCCTAGAATGTAAATTACAGGCTTCATAGAATCATCATACAAATCTACAGTATTGTTGAATTTTGTATAATCATGTAAATCAATCAAGAAAATCTCCCCTTCTTAAATTTGTCACATACTAATGGTTCTAACTGTGGATAATCTACTCTATTGTATTTTGTTTTGTTATGAAATTCTCTTTGAATAAAACACTTTGAACAAATCTGAAATTGAAATCTATACCATAATCTTTGTGCTATTAAAATTGCTGCTAAACTTGAAACATGATAAATTAATATCAAAATGTTATCAATTTCTTCAATTACTAAAATGAAAAATGCTGCTATAGGCATTGTTAATATTGCTAATATGGTCCAAGAGTTAAACCATATTGGCCTTTTCATTTGTTCTTTCTCCTAAAGTTTTCTTCTTTTAATCTTGATCTTTCTCTAACTAGAAGAACCAACCACAAAATTACTCCACCTTTCATAGCAAAAAGAAAAACTATTGCATACCACATTTCATTTGCGTTTTCTTGCTGAAGTAAAACTATATTGGCTAGACTAAGTGAGATTGTGAAAACTCCTCCAAAAATTATTTTCTTGGTGTATGTTTTCATTAATTATTACAATTATAAAATACTTATAACAATTACGGTTTTAAAATTACAGTAGCAATCCATACCATTAAACTTAGACCACTCATTCCAAGTGCCATAATGGTAGTCCATTTGTTAAATCTAAATTTGTTTTTTGGAGGTTCGTCACTCATGCCTTACCGATAATCTCCACATCAAAGTTTACAACCAATTCTAATCCTGTAACTTCTTCAATTCTACGTAAAATATCTCGATATGCAGTAATTCTTCCGTAAGCTACTAGGCTTATTCCTAGATTGTTCTCGTACAAATCTGATAAATTATCAATCATTTCACCTTTGATAAATTCAAGAAATCTTCTAGCGTTCTCTTGTTCGATTTTTTGTGCTTCAGCTATTGTTATTGTTTTTCTTTTCTTAGATTTTGCCATTCCATACCCTAGATAGAGGGTAAATAATTGAAGTTATAAGTATTATGTTAGTTAGCGATCAAATCTTTTTGTATTCTTTAATCTGATTTTTTTAGGATTTTATTAGAGCAATAAGGCATCCATTTTCCCCTAGTTTTTCTTTCATGTAAGGTATGAAATCCTAGATGAGTACAATCTATTTTATTATTTAATTTACATAAATTACATCTAGTAACCCATTCTTTTTTAATATGGCCTACTTGCATGAATTTTCCACATTTTTGACATTTGTTGCATGGACATTTACAGATAAATCTAGTTCTTTCAGGCTTTGACATATTAATTGAAAATTCCTTAGTACATTTACCACCATTACCTTCATGTTTACCAATATTACAATTATAACAATATCTAGGATCAATTATTTTTAATTTATCTTCATTTAATTTTATTTTATCAGGAATTTCTTTTACTATAGCACCTAAATTTTTTAGTCTTTTAAAAATTAATAATGCCTCTTTTCCCATAAAATAAAACCTTTTTTCAAGATAAATCTGTTCCCAATTATTTTTATTTTTATTTAATTTTCTTTTAATTCCATGTAATTCTGATAAAATTAATTTATATCTACTTTGTAGTTCTAACTGTTCTTCATATTGTTTTATTGATACATCTGTAGAACAAGTTTGTTTGAATACCCCATGCTCAAACAAATAATGTGGATATAACAACTCATCACTTTCAAATTGTTGTGAACATAAATCACATGTAAAAGTTATTTCTTTAACCAATAATCTATACCTTTAGATCCTACAATTCCTGCTATCCTTTGCATCTCATGTAAATAATCATGGGATAAATGAGCATATCCATTATGCTGACCATATCTATCATGTGCCAATTCATGTACCATAATTCCTATCATAGTTGGATTAGAAATATCAAATGCCTTTTTTCCTCCACATCTTGCCACGTTCCAAGTCATAGTTTTACCTCCATATTGTGCTAATTCTTGGGTATTTTTTGTAGTAATGAAATTTACAATAATTTCTTTTTTGATAGTATCTAAAGCCACTAACTTTACCACTTTGGCAAATTTTTTCATTTCTTCAGTAGGTTCTACAGATTTTGCAGCTTCAAAATGATCGGTTGCATATTCCTGTCCTGCCATCTTTATAGCACCAATACTTTTTAGATTACTCCTAACATCTGAATCTAATTCACTACCTGATATTAGATGAACTCCTGCTGATTCAGCTCTTTCATTAGCTTCTGAATCAGAAGTTGATCTAATCATTACTTGTTCAGTACCATATTTTTTCTTGAAAATCTTTTTTGCTGTTTGTTCATTTGAGTTTTTTAATGCTATTGAAATAAAGTTAGAACCTATTTTTTCTTCAGGAATTAAGTCTATTGTGTTTTCTGTTATTATTGAATATAATTTGTGTAAGTATCTATCTGAAATAACGTTTCTATCTGTAGTTTGAGGTATTTTTTGTCTAACATCTACATGCCATAATATTTTATCCTGTAATTCTTGAACAGGAATACCATTTTCATAGATAATTGGTGACTCATCAGGTTCTTTTTCATATAAGAAAACGTTAGTTATTCTTTTTTCCTGCACCATTTTTTGTTTTGGACCACTAGATTTTACTGTATATAGATTAGCTTTGAATTTCTTTACTAGATTTTTTGGAGGTAAATTCTCATTATTTATTGATAATTTTTTATTTTGTGGTACAGCTATTTTCTTTATCTGTTCTACTAGATTTTCTATTGTAGTTTTATCAAAGTCTTTTTTTAGGAATATTCCTGAAACTTCAGTACCTTTTCTCATTGGAATATCAGTTGTAATTTTATCATTTTCTGTTAAAACTATTCTTTTATCTTTAGTTTCTACATATCCTTCTTTTGCTACTGCAAGAAATCTTTTCTCTCCCTCATTGAATCTTCCACTTTTATTAGGATCTGTTCTCTTGTAAGAGTCACCGTATAATGTGTAAATATCGCTAATTTTCTTGAATCCTTTTCCATCATCAATTATTACGACTTTGATTTTATCACTATCCTGTTCAGTTATTTTACATTGAATATTTTTTACTGCTGTTTCATCAAATGAATTTGAAATAATTTCTTGTGTTAATCTCCATAATGGGACTTCTTTCATCTGGGTTTTGAACCCATCATCATCAATTTCAAACTTAGTCATTTTAATTTACCTCTTAAAGAAATTAGGTATGATTGTTTAGTTACAAATATTTTTTTTATTAACTTTTCAGTTTCTAAATAATCTAATTTATTTTTTAATGTCGGTTTTGAAATTGTTTTACCATTTATTTTTTCATTTAATACTAAATGGTATAAATCCTTAAAACTTATTCCTAACTGCTTTTGGTTTTTTCTGATTAAATTTACTATTTTGTTTAGTCTTTTATCTTCTTTTAATATGTAAAATTTCTTATTTTTTAATATTATTTCTGCCTCCGATTTTACGGTCTTGCGATTTATCTTAACCATAATTAGATCACGTGGACTAAGTTTAAGTTGTTTTGTATGTTCATTTGCACGAACACTAGTAATATTTCACCAACTTATTCTTGATTATAATAATATGGTTCAGTTTCAGAACAATGACAGTAAATACATTTATTTTTTTGTCCTTTAGGTGAAATGCAATCTTCTTCAGTTAAGTGTCTATTTTTCATTTTCTTAAGTCCTTTAACTCCATAGCACCTTTAAGTTCATTAGTTTCTTTATCAAAAACGTATACCAATTCAATGTCTTTGTGAATTTCAATGTAGTGTTTTCCATCAGGAAGAAAAATCTTTTTCATTTTTTTATCCTCTCATCTTTAATTAATTCATGTGGTTCATTCAAATATTCAGGAAATTGTTTTAATCTACCTTTGTAGCCTGTTCTTATGGTTGCAAGTGTATATAAAAAATCAAGTAAATATGGATATTCTTTTTTTGATACGAAACTAAATGTCACATCTTTGTAATGAATTAAATCATCAAACATTCTTAATTCTTTATTTGTAAATTTATTATCTTTAACAATAACAATATTAGTAGGTTTTTTGCTTATCCATTCTTCTCCTTTTTTATCCACTTCAATAGAAATTTTAGGTTTACTTTTTATAATTAAATCAAATACAACTTCTCTTAATTCTTTCTTTGTTTTATCTTTAAAGTAAACAATAGTTAATGAATCTTGAATTTCTGCTATTTTTATCATAGCATCTATTTCATTATTTGATTTTGATTTTACTTGAACAAACACGTACATTTTTGAATCGTCAGTCAAGTGGCTTACCTCCACAGATTGCTTTGCATGTAAGATACTCTTTGCCTTTGTCATCTTCATGTTTTACAAAGTCTCTAAGATATGCACTTACAGTAACACAAGAAATACAAGAATGTAAATCACCTTGACAATCATAACAGATTGAACCCATCTCATCTTCACCGTTCATCCATCTACTGAAATCCCAAGTACCTACAACAATTTTTTGACACCTATCACAGATGTATCCTTCTTGTTCGAAGTCTTGTAAACAATTTTCACAAATTGGATCATGTTCATTGTTTTGGAACTCAAATGTTTTAACATCATTCTTACATTTTGCACAAGTCATTTTCTTTTCAACCTCTCCTTATCTCCATATTTTTTCATCAGTAAATCTACCCATGGTACTTGGTGAACACTAGCCCAATCAATTATGTTATGTCCGTAAATATCAAATTCATTTGGAGTTTGTTTTAGACTTGCTATTACGTCCCACTTGAACATTTGAGAATATTGCTTTGCAGCATTATCTCCAAAGAAATCAGCTAGAATAGCTAATGCTAATTGGTGTGGACCTGAACCACCATAACCCCATGAAAAACCTGTAGGTGAATGATTACCCAAATCTAATCTTAACTCTAGTTCTTTTGTTACTCCATCTTTTTTTACAGTAACTACACTTGATCCAAATCCTTTCTTTTTATCGTAATATCCATGATAACATATATCTTTTATTGATTCGTAGATTTTACCCATATTTTTTCACACTCCTTTTACTTTGTAACTGCTGAATCTTAGCCCATGCAAAGAATGACATTATTGTAAATACAATTCCAAAAGTAAACAATCCCTGCTTATATGGTTCAATTACAAATGATAAACCAATACAACTTAGTCCGAAGATTAAAGCGTATAATGGCATGTGTGTAGGATTAAATCTGTACATCATGGGTATCATGGGTTAATGTCCTCATCAATTTCTATGTATTTTGCGTATGGACATCCCTGATATTTTGGATCAAGATCATCTTTATGCTGTTCTGCATGTTCACACCATTTCATTAAAAGTTCAACTCTCTTTAGTCGATTTCTTTCTGCTAGTTCATTTGCAATAGCTCTTAACATTTTTACTGATTCATTTCCCTGATCACCATAACCATGAGATTCTGTGTACTTATCCAAAGTAATTCTCCCAATTTGTTAAATCATCTTTCTTTGATTTCTTTCCTTTTCTCTTAGGTTCTGTAAACATGTTTTCAAAGTTTTTTCCTATATTTTGGTCATTTCTTGAACTAAACATCTTTTCATAATCAGGTAATTTTTGTTTGCCTCCATAGGTATCACCCATTTCTGCAAATGGTTTTGTTACTTCTTGAATTGAATCCTGTACTCCTGTTATTACTTCAGATATTTTCTTGGTCACTTTTGATATATTAGGTTGAATGTTTTTTGCTGTAGCCCATCTCTTTTTCTTGTTTAGTATACTTAGTTGAGTTTTTGCTTCCTCTAATTCAGCTTCCATTTTGGCTTTATCTTCTTCAGAAAGTTTTTCGACATTTTCTGAATTTAGATATTTCTCAAACTTGTTTTTGCGATTTTCCCAATAATCTTTTTCAATCTTCCATTTTTCTTTCATCTTTATTATTCCATCTTTATCAGGTTCTTCAGTATAGTAGGAATCTTCTTTTTCTTTTTGTGCTATCTCCTGTTCTAGCTCCTCTACCATTTTCTTTGTGTCGTGAATTAATGATTTAGATTCTAATACCTTTAATCTTTCTACGTATTCAGAAATTTCACTATAAACTTGGTAAAGTTCTTTCATTTGATCCCAAATTGGATCAATTATATCAAAATTGTCTAATGTTTCAAAGGCTTCATATCCATATTTTTGAATTACTTGATCATATTCTTCTCTTGTTATCTTACAACTATTCATTATTACTTTGGCATTTTCTTCAACTCTACTGAATAGTAATGATTGTTTTTCCTTTAAAACTTCTAGTTTAGATTTCTCTTTTGTCTTTTTTTGAGTCTTTTTTCTAGTAGTTTTCTTTTTAGACTTTCTTCTTTTTACCATTATTTTATCGACTCCATTATTTCATCAAACTCTTTATCGTCCATGTAAAATAATATTTTATGCAGATTAACGTAAGGTAATTCTGTACCATCAGTAGTGAAGTAACTTGATAGATCATGTCTTTTTGAAATTTCATTGAACAAGTGTTGTCCCTTTCTTAATACTGCCATCTTATTTAACACGTCCTTCTGCTCTTGCTTTACGCATCCATTCAGTTTTTGCTTTTCGTCTTTTTTCTGATTGTTCGTATCTAGCTATTGTTTCTTGGCCTTTCTTAGTATGTCTATAAACTTCAAATCTATCATAGTAATCCTGTTTATTTTCTTGGAAATAATCTTTGAAATAATCAGCATTTTCTTTAGCCCATTTTCGATTGTATTTTCGTTTTCTTTCAAGAGCTTCTTTTTCCTTTTTGGTTAATCTTTTTTTACTCAAATTTTACACACCTACAATATTTTTGTCCTTCTAAATTGATTTGTTCACTACACACACTTAATTCAAATTTTGGATTTTGACTATGTGCTAGTTTTGAATGATTACATTTTTTACAGTTTTCTTCCTCCGGTTTTATTACGGTCTTTTTATTTTCTTTACTCATCATCTTTCCTCACGTGGACTAAGTTTAAGTGCTTTTGTTTGTTCATTTGCACAAACACAATTCTACTGTTTTCATTCTTTGAACACCACCCTCTTTTTTCAATTTTCTTTATACACCTCATCTAATTCTTCCATTACTTTTTCAACTGCTTCATCCACTCTTTGTTTTTCTGCGTCTATCTTCTCTTTTAGTTCAGCTTGTTCCTTAAACTCACAATCAATAGCCCACATTCTTTCTTTCAGATAATCAGTAATCAATTTATTATTTGAGAAATCATATTGATTACCGTAGACTTGTCCATAGTATAACAGATAATAGGAATTTAGATCATGACATGATTCTATGTGAGAAAGCTTACCTGATTCAAATTCTTGTATTACCATTTCTTGATAGTTATCAGGTTTATTTCTATTCAACTCCATTCTTCTCATGTCATTTTCTCCCCATGTTTCTCTAAGTGTTATTATTTTTTGTTCTGTCATTTCAGTATCAGGTTCTCTAGCTAGGCCGGATTCTGATAGTTCTTTTTCTTCATAGTATTCTTCATCTCTTTGAATTATCTCAACCTGTTCAACTTGTAATTCTTCTTCAATCTGTTTATCAGAAGCAAAAAAGAACTGTTGTATTCCCATAGAAAAAATTATTCCTGTTATCACTAGAGGTATTATCACTAAGATCGCAAACTTCAATACGCTATCTTTTGATTTATCCATGTTGGCTATCTCCAAACCTGTTATGATTTTTAATAGGTTGTTTGCTATCTACGTTCTTTTGTGTTGCAGATTCATCTTTGGAGGTCTTGGTATCTTGGCTAGATTTAACATTGGTTTTAACGGTAGAAGTCTTTTCAAAATCAGAAAATAAACCATGTCTTAGCATTAACAGGTCCCATAACTTCAAAGTCTTTTCTTGTTTTTCTTTGATATACCTATAATGATATTCACTCATTTTCCTCATCCATTTTTGCTATAGCTCTTGCTTTTGCACATGGTACAATTCCATCTTCTTGCCAACATTTATCACAATTTTGTACATGTTTTTTGTATTCTTCACTAATCATTTTCCCTTCTCCGTAAATTTTTTGTCCATTCGTTTTAATTTATCAAGTCCGTTTTCTATCAAATCCCATACTCTTTCTTCAGAAAGAAATTTTCCATTCTTGTCTTTTTTAGTTGCTAACATCATAGAGTTGTAAATTCTAAAACAATCGTCAGTATCGTGAACATGTTTTATATCAACAAATGTTTCTTTTTCTTCATCCCACTTTGAGTTTAACATACAGTCAAATATTTTTGGTAGATTACATGTAGGACATGTTGATTTATCTTGGAATTTTCTGTAATGGACATATCCTTTGTTTACCATTCTGTCTAGTTCTTCTTCTTTCATTAGAACAAACTCACTCCCATTTCTGAAGCCCACTTTATCATAGCCCACTCGATAAATCCTGCTACTAGTAAGACTCCTGCTACAATTCCATATTCTTTCAAAGTAGGATATAACATGATTCGTTTGTTAAATCTCTTTTTGATTATAGCTTGTGCTAAAAGAACACTTCTTGACATGGCTATTGCATAGCAGATTAATTCCATTAATCCAAATGGTGTAAGGTAAAGTAAGGCTATAGCTGGCATATCTGATAGTTCTGGGTTTATAACACTTGCAGCAGAAACGGCCCATCCTGTTTGAAATCCTATAAAGCCTCCAATAATAAAACCAAATGGAACAAACATCATAGTAGCTACTCGTAAGTTGTTTAGCCAAATTGCCACTTCATCTACATCTTTTAATTGCTCTTTCATTAGATCCATGAACTGATTAGCTTCATCTTCTGTTACAGGTGTATAGCTTCCAAGTTGGAATATCAATGAAAAAACTCCAACAAATAACAAGAATAGTTTTAATCTAAGTCTTGATTTTTTCTTTTGTGGTTCTTCCATCATAATGCCCTACTTAACTCCATTAGTCTATCTGCTTGTTCTTTTGTAAAACCTATGTTGATAGGTTGTTTGTTTTCTACACAGAATTTTATTTGCTCTTTTTGTTTATCTGTAAAAAATCCATCTTCAATTAACTGCTTCAAGTTTACAGGATCTATTCTCTCTATTGTGTAGTTTTGTATGTCTTTATTTAGAATTTTAACTTCATCTGCTATATCAATTCCTTCATCTCTTAGGAATTTACGTCTAAACTCTTGTCCCTTTTTGGTAATAATGTATTTATTTTCAGATAGTTTGATTATTTTTTCCTTAATTAACTGATTTACAACTTGTACGCTAAATCTATTCAATTAGAAATCACCTCATGTATTCTTGCTTTTATTTTTGTTACATTATTTGTGTTGAATGAACTGAATAATGAATCACGTATTGCACTTTCGATCTCATCTTCATTAAAATTTCTATAGTTTTTCTTATGATAATCATATTCATTTTTTATCCAAAGTCTTTGTTTTTTCCCAGATAATTTCTCAAATACTTTTAGTTTTTTTGATTTTTTTTCTTCCTCTTGTTCCTTAAAGAACTGTATCATTTCAAGATCATGTTCAGGTATTCCATTTTCATCTATTAGATCATATTCTCCACTATGAATTATCTCTTTAGCTTTAATCCCTAAATCAGTAAAGAAATATTCTTCTCCACACATATCACAATATACTTGTCCTCCTGCTAAATTCACCCACCAATTTTTACAGTTATGATTCATCAAAATACTCCTTTGCTAATTTTGGGTGTAGTGCCTTCCAATGTGCTTTATAGTTAATATCATGTTGCTCTAATGTTTCATTTCCATACCAATAAGACTCGATTCTAGGTTGAAGATGATATTTCTCATAATCATGCCACTTTGGATCATTTCCCCAATTCACTTCAGCGTCATGTAGTAAGTTGCATCCATCTTGATTTAATGAACCGTCATGTTCTAAGTAGACTTTGTGAGATTTTTCAAAGTTTTTTATCGCTTCTACTAAATCATTGTCAATTTCTATTCCATCAACTTCTTTTACCATTCGTCACTCTCACAACCTATTTCAATACATACATCACATGGTCCTCCTGCAAGTGAATGACACTCACATGAACCACCGTCTTTACATTTAGAAGAATAAACCATTAATCCTTAACCTCCAATATTGTTCTCAATGTTTGATATTCACATTCTAAAACATTAAAGTCCCCTTCAGGTATGTCATAATTGTTTTCAGCTTCTTCATAATCTTCTTTTACATCTTCATACCAATCCTGAATATCTTTTTTCTTCATCATTATGCAGAAACCTCCTTCTTTTTACCTCTAAGTGTAATTGCATAAAACATGTAAACTCCTAGAAGCTCTAATCCTTCAACTAAAAATACACTATGAAAATGTAATACATATCCATGAGAAAAGTCATTTACTATTGCTTGTGTAATCGCCAAAGCCTTAAAGTTATTCATTAATGAACTAGCATATTGTGGTACTCCACTTACTACTTGTTTAGGTTCTAGTGTTTCGATTACTGTTTCAGGATCTTCAAAGTCTAACTCTCCGTAATGATCTAAAACTTGTACCATGATTCTTTCTTTTTCATCTGCGTAAATTGTGTTTCCTGCGTCAATCATGTAAACTGATAATGAGAAATAGATAACCATAATTGTTATCATGGTAGTTACAAACAACCGTTTCTTACCTGTAGTGAGGCGTAACATCTCTCTTTCAAATAATTTTCCAAATGAACCTAGTTTACCCTTTTTAACTAGGACTACCATGATAACTGAAATTGCTGAAATAAGACCTAAAGATCCCCAAGTATCATCACTAACATACTCTACGAAAAGCAATCTAACAGGCAGTAAGATACCTGTCATAACCCCTGCTACAATGAAAAAGTCTAGTTTTAATTTCATGCTTTCACCCAAATACCGCCTTGTCTTGAACTCCAATACATTCTGTATTTTCTTTTCTTAATCTGTTTAGTTGCTGATGTTTTAGTCCATTCAAAAGCATCTCTATTCTCCCAAAATTGTTTTTTCGTTCCATCAAATATAGGCCAAGACATAGTATCAGTCAATGAAAACCACCTCAATTTTTGATACTCTACCATCTTCGTTAAAACTTGCATAGACTTCATACTGTCCATCTCCATAACCACTAGGAAAAATAACACCATCTCCAAATTCTGTAGGTTCTCCTTTGTAAGTTTCACAAAAAGAGTCCCAATCTGAAGTTATCATTTGCATTTCTCCCTTATTCTTTGCTAATCTTCTACAATTTTCTGCCATCTTATGTTCACTTCTTTCATCATGTTCTTTTGCTAGTTGTTCTAATTTCTTAGGTTCAAATCTACCTACATCATTAAAGTAACATGGATCACAAATCATTACACTACCTGAATCTACTCCGAATTTACCGATTAATTTAGTAACAGTTTTAGGCTTCATTTTTATGCTACCATTCTTTTCACTCGCACATGAATTAGGCCATCTTCTTACTCCACCATACATTATTTTGTAACCTCCAAAACTACAACAAGATAATACACACCAAATCCTACTAGTCCTAACACACTACCTAAGATAGCTATTGAAGATTTTAATCCAATCTGTTTGTTGAAAACTGAATTAGTTTCTCTTGCAGATACTCTAATTTGTTCATCTTTTTCAAATATTTTGTCCATTCTTTCTTCAAAGTCGTCCATTATACTTCTAACCTCCTAATTCTAGGTGAGTGTCTAAAGACGAAGAATATTGTAAGTCCTAACATCAACATTCCACTTACAGCACTTCCAAAGTCCATGTAAAAGTCATGTAGGAATGTTTCTAAAACCATATTTACAAACTCAATTACTCCAATCGTAACTAATACTATTGCTATTGGTTTGTACTTTCCTACTGCTTTATCTTTGATAGACGCAAATATTATCATGGCTAATCCTGTAGAAACAAATCCTCCCATCATTCTATACATGGTAGGATCATCAAACTTTCCACTACAACTAGTCCAATTCCAACTAAAATTATATTCTCTACCATCCATGTAACACATGAAAACATGGCCTAATTCATGTGCGAGTGAAAAGAATGGTAGCATAACTATTAACAAAAGTATTGTTATTGCTGTAAATTTAAAATCTAATTTCTCATTCATCTTCAATTTTTTCTCTCCTGCCAATGATGAATTTCTGTAGCCTTTTCAGTTATGACTTTAATTGGTTCTGGATCTAATTCCTTTGCTATTGATATAGAAATACTTAGTAAAACATTCAGTACATCTAATTTATCATAACCACTATCTTTTAATTCCAACATAATTTTATCTTGTAATGCGTCTACTATCATTTACGTTATCCTCACCATAACGTACTTTGCCTTTTTCTTTTTCTTTTTCTTAGTTTCTACTAGAATAGATCCTGCTTCTTTGTAAAAGTCTTTGATCATACTACTCATTTTTTCTTCCTCCGATTTTACGGTCTTTTGATTTTTGTGTACTCATACCAAGTGTTAAGTGGTCTAAGTTTAAGTGCTTTTGTTTGTTCATTTGAACGAACATTATTCTTCAATCATTTTCCTCCAAAGCTAAATCAGCAAAGTCCCTTAGTTGAGATAAAACTTGTTCATAAGAGTAATTTCTTTTATCTACATTTACTCCAAAGGCTATTTCATAAACAGCATTTATAAATTGTTGATCATTCATTCCAATCCTCATCCAAAA
>JABAOF010002863.1_pt5 | contig 44062 bp, 60 predicted proteins | sample 7062171 | NCBI WGS metagenome assembly JABAOF01 (sample SAMN14538628, study PRJNA623070) | marine sediment metagenome | biome: marine biome [ENVO:00000428]; feature: marine pelagic biome [ENVO:01000023]; material: deep marine sediment [ENVO:00002113] | place: India: Gulf of Khambhat ... | reverse complement strand
CCCAAGAAGAAAAAACTACTGAGAAAATAGAGAATAAAAAAGGAGGTAATCAATAATGATAAAAATTAACCTTTATTCGGCCAAAGGAATAAAAAAACAGAAAACCAATTTACCTAGAAGTTATCAAGAGAAAGAGAACCTGGCCCTTTTAGCCCAGGCAATTCGTGTTTATGAAAGCAAGAAACATCCGGGTCTATCAAAGACAAAGGGAAGAGGTGAAGTTTCAGTTTCGACCAGGAAGATTTGGAGGCAAAAGGGAACTGGTCGAGCAAGACATGGTGCGAGAAGCGCACCAATTTTTGTTGGAGGGGGGGTCGCACACGGTCCCAAAGGTGCCAAAAGAAAGTTGGGCTTGCCTAAAAAAATGAGACAAAAAGCTCTGAAGGTTGCCCTTTCAATTAAGGCAAGAGAAGGAAAGATAATTTTTATCGACAACACTTCAGTGTTGAAAAAGACAAAGGAGGCCGCTACTCTTTTGAAAAAGATTGGCGAGAAAGAAGAAGAAATAGGTAAAAACACCCGATTTACCTTTGTTTTATCAAAGGAAAATTCTAAGGCGAAATTGGCTATAAGGAATCTTAAAGACACTGAAGTTGTCTTTTTTGAAAACTTGAATGCCTACCACGTCTATTTCGGGGGAGTGCTGATAATTGATAGGGATGTATTTAAAAAAACAAAAAAAAGCAAATCAAGTAGTAAAAAGAGTAAAACAGTAGCTGTGAAGGATAAAAAAGGAGGTAAAAAGTAATGAAATTAGAGCCAGTATTAACAGAGAAATCATTAGATCTAGCAAAAGAGGGCAAATATACTTTTTGGGTTGGCAAGAATTTGACCAAGCACCAAATTGCCAAACTGGTTGGCCAAGTATTTGGCGTGCAAGTCAATAAAGTAAGAACCATGAACGTGGCTGGTGAGACAAAAAGAACAGTTTTGGGAAGAAAGAGGGTTATTAAACCTAGAAAGAAGGCAATTGTCGAGCTGGGCGCGAAAGACAAAATCGATTTGTTTGAAACTAAAAAGTAAGTTTTAATCTGTCTAAATTAATTAATAATGAAACAATTACAAACAATCTTACCAAAGAAATCCGGAAGATCCGGTGGGAGGATTAGTGTAAGACATCGTGGTGGAAGGCAAAAAAGGTTTTTAAGGGAGATCGATTTTAAGCGCGATAAAAAGGACGTTTGGGGGGTAGTTGAGTCAATTGAGTATGATCCCAATAGAAAGTCTGACATTGCGTTGGTCTTATATGAAGACGGCGAAAGAAGATATATTATTGCACCTGCTGGACTTGAAGAGGGAGGAAAGATAATTGCATCAGAGTCGGCACCGATAAAACCTGGAAACGCCCTACCTTTGATAAATATTCCTGCAGGAACACAGATACATAATATAGAAATAAGGCCAGGGAAAGGTGGACAGATAGTAAAAAGCGCGGGTTCCGCAGCGACACTTCAAGGAAAAGAGGAAAATTATGTCTTAGTTAAACTTCCGTCGAGCGAGATTAGAAGATTTAAGCCAGAGTGTTATGCGAGTATTGGACAGATTGGTAGAGCAGAATTAAGAACTGAAAGAATTGGGAAGGCTGGAAGAAAGAGAAGAATGGGTGTTAGACCTACTGTTCGAGGCGTAGCTCAACATCCGGGTGCACATCCCCATGGAGGAGGAGAGGGAAGAAGCGGTGTCGGATTGAAATATCCCAAGACTCCTTACGGAAAGCCGGCGGTGGGAAAGACAAGAAAGAAAAAGAAATATTCAGATAAGTTGATTGTTAAAAAAAGAAAACCTGGCCCACATGTTGGGTCATAAAATCTTTTTCCGCGTGTTATGGGTAGAAGTTCAAAAAAAGGTCCCTACGTAGATGAACGCCTTCTAAAGAGGGTGAAGGCTGGTATGGGAAAAAAGGGAAAACCGATTAAAACTTGGGCTCGAAATAGCCAGATTCCGCCTGAATTTGTTGGTAAATATTTTTCCGTGCACAACGGCAGGGCGTTCATTGACGTGTTTGTAACCGAAGATATGGTTGGCCATAGGCTTGGAGAATTCGCACCAACAAGAACCTTTAGGGGACATGGTCAAGTGGTTAAAAGGATAATTGAAAAAACATAAATATGTAGTTAGTAGTATGTAGCTAGTAGCAAGGGAAGAGCTAGAAAAACCCAAACTACATGATGCATTCTACAAGCTACACTGATATATGGAGATTAAAGCAACACAAAAATTTGTTAGGATGTCTCCTCGCAAGTTGAGGTTGGTAGCCCCTTTGGTCAAAAATCTATCTCCACGTGAGGCCATTGAATTGTTGCCATTTTCTAGAAAACGCGCAGCAGAACCTTTAGCCAAGGTGATAAAAACTGCCTTGGCTAATGCCAAACAAAAGGGTATTAGCGAGGCTGATTTGATATTTAAAGAGATTCAAATAAATGAAGGCCCAAGGCTTAAAAGGTGGCGCCCCGGTGCGCGGGGTAGAGTCAAGCCTTACCAGAGAAAAATGAGTCATATAAGAGTAGTCCTTGAGACCAAAGAACCAGAGGTAATAAAAAAGGCGAGGAAGAAGGTGGAAGAAAGCAAAAAAAGTAGTAAAGGTAGTCCAAGTAAGGTAGGTACTAAAGGCAGGGCGGGTAGATCGGATGAAAAACCGGAAACACTGAAAAGACTGAAGAGACTGAGGACACCGAGAAAGAAAAGTAAAGCAGGTAGTAGAAGTATTACTATAAAAGAAAAGAGAGGAAGTAAAACGCGGAAAAATCAGCGTAAATCAGCTGGAAAATCAGCGTAAATCAGCGTTTATGGGACAAAAAATAAATCCGATAGGTTTTAGGATGGGCAGGTTCTTGCCTTGGCAGTCTCGTTGGTTTGCAGATGACGCAAGGTATAAAGATTATTTACTGGAAGATATTAAAATTCGAAACGCATTAATGAAAAAATTTAAATTAGCTGGAATCACTAATGTTGAGATTGAAAGGCTACCCAAGAGCATGGCAATAATTTTATCTGTTTCAAGGCCGGGCGTGGTAATTGGTCGTGGTGGCGCTGGTATCGAGGAGGCAAAGAAGTTTATTTTAGATATAATTCGGAAGGTTAGAAAAGAAAAAGTGGCTGACTTGAAAATTGATTTGAGGGTTCAGGAAGTAAAAAATCCTGAACTTTCTGCCCATTTGGTTGCCTCAAGAGTTGCTGCTGAGCTTGAAAGAAGGCTTCCACATAGACGAGTGGTTAATAGGGCAATGGAGCGGGTAATGCAAGCGGGTGCATTGGGAGTAAAAGTTGTCCTTTCAGGCAGGATCGCTGGCGCAGATATTTCTCGAGTTGAAAAGTATCATATAGGCTCTGTTCCAACCCAAACTTTGAGAGAGTCGATTGATTATGCTCAAGTCCCTGCCCTTTTAAAGAAGGGCTATGTTGGAGTAAAAGTTTTTATTCATAAAAAGGAGGAAGAGTAAAGGGGGGAATATGTTGGAACCAAAAAAAAGAAAATATAGAAAAGAATTCAGAGGCAGAATGAAAGGAAAGTCCATTCGCGGATCAACTCTGGCATTCGGTGAATACGGACTTAAAGCTTTAGGTCGTGCTTGGCTTTCGGCTCGTCAAATTGAGGCGGCAAGGCGCGCAATAACTCACGCAATAAAAAGAGGCGGAAAAGTCTGGATTAGGGTATTTCCTGATAAACCTGTAACATCCCGTCCTGCCGGTCAGCGAATGGGTGGTGGTAAAGGCGATATCGATAGGTATGTGTGTGTGGTTACGCCAGGAAGGATCTTGTTTGAAGTGGCTGGTGTTTCAGAGGATTTGATTATCAAGGCATTTGAGAGAGCAGCGGCGAAGCTGCCTTTTAAAACAAAAATTGTAAGCCGTGAGGAGTAAAAAATGAAAAAAAATGAGCTAACTAAATTGCGGTCAAAGAAGATTAATGAGCTGAAAAAGCTTGCTCAAGACAAAAAATCAGAACTTGCCAAAATAACTGCTGAAAGAAAAGCGGTAAAAAAGAAAAAATTAAAAGAGGCAAAAAATCTTAGACACGATATTGCCCAAATGCTAACAATTATTAGAGAAAAAGAAATAGCTGAGAATCTTGAAAGGGCAGGGCAGGTAAATGAAAAAAAAGAAAAAAAGATTATTAAAAACAATAAAGCGAAATAAATATGAAAGTTTTTAAAGGAAAAGTAATTTCAACAAAGATGCAAAAAACAGCAACTGTTAGTGTCGCAAGAATTGTAGTTCACCCTGTTTATAAAAAAAGATATAAAAGGACCAAAAAATATCATGTCCATGATGAATTTGGGGTAAAAGTTGGAGACGAAGTAAAGTTTGTTGCCAGCAGACCCCACAGCAAGCTTAAAAGGTGGAAGATAGTGGAAGTGATAAGCGACAAGAAACAAGCAACGGGGAAAATAAAAAGAAAGAAGAAAGGTAAATAAATACTAGTTACTTAACCATGATTCAACTAAGAAGCATGCTTAATTCAGCTGATAACTCTGGTGCAAAAAAATTGATGGTCATTGGAGTATCTTCCAAAATTGGCAAGACTGCAAGTGTAGGAGACGTGGTTAATTGTGTGGTGCGTGGAGCTGATCCTAATGGTACGGTAGCAAATAAAGAAAAAGTCAAGGTTTTAATTGTGAGAACTAAAAAGGAGGTTAGAAGACGGGACGGAAGTTATGTTCGCTTTGACGATAATGCGGGAGTGATTATTGATAAGCAAGGATTACCCAGGGGGACAAGGATAGTTGGACCAATAGCAAGAGAAGTTAAGGATATTGGATATACCAAGATAGCATCATTGGCTCGTGAAGTAGTATAGCAGAGTAGAAGAGCAAGAGAGCGGGAGAGCAAGAGTAGATTTTTACTTTTACTCTTTCACTCTCCAGCTCTAAATGAAATGCTTAAATATAAAGTTGGAGACAAAGTAAAAATTTTACAAGGCAAAGACAAAGGCCGTGAAGGGAAAATCGAGAAAGTTTATCCCAAAGAAGGTCAGGCGTTGATCCCAGGTATTAATATCTATAAAAAGCATGTAAAAGGAGTAACTGGCCAGAAAGGCGGTATCTATGATGTTCCTCGTCCCCTAGCCTTTTCCAAAATAGCTGTCGTTTGTCCGAAATGCAAAAAACCAACGAGGGTTGGATTCAGGATTTTAAAAAAGGAAAAGGTGAGGGTATGTAAAAAGTGCTCTAAGGAGATGGATGCAAAATAAGAAAAAAAGCAAACTATGAAATCAAGACTTAAAGAAAAATACGAAAAGGAAGTAATTAAACAGCTTGCAACTGAATTTGGAATAAAAAATAAGTTAGGAGTACCAAAAATTTCTAAGGTTGTTGTCAATTCAGGTGTGGGGGATGCGACAAAAAGCAAGGAATTGTTGGCACAGTCAAAGGAAGATTTGGCAAAGATAACCGGACAAGCACCGTCTGTGAGGGGAGCAAGGCGAGCGGTCGCTAGTTTTAGTATCAGACATAAAATGCCTATTGGTTTAAAAGTAACTTTGAGAGGATTGAGAATGTATGGGTTTTTAGATAGATTGTTTTCAATAGTGCTACCAAGATTGAGAGACTTTAGGGGAGTTCCGCTTAAGGGTTTTGATGAGCAAGGAAATTATACTCTTGGGATTAGGGAACGAACAGTTTTTCCGGAGATCGATTTAACCAAAAGTGGAATAAAGGGGTTGGAAGTTACAATTGTAACAAATACCCATGACAAGAAAAAATCAAAGCGGTTACTTGAACTTTTGGGAATGCCATTCGAGAAAAAAGAGTAAAAGAGCGGGAGAGCAAGAGAGTGGAAGTAGGAGAAAATATGTCTAAGAAATCAAAATACGTAAGAGAGTTGAAAAAACTAAGATACAAAATTCGCTATCGAAATAGATGTAGTCTTTGTGGACGGCCAAGAGGTTATATGAGAAAATTTGGCCTTTGTCGACTCTGTTTCAGAGAGCGTGCCCATAAAGGAGAAATTCCTGGGGTTAAGAAATCGAGTTGGTGAAACAAAATACGACTTATGAATTATCCAGTAGGAGATTTTTTAATCAGAATAAAAAACTGTGCCCTAGCTAGAAAGGGTGAATTTGAGGTAATGAGCACAAAGTTGATAAGGGAAGTAGCCAAAGTGCTTAAGAAAGAAGGTTTCTTACAGGAAATAAGCGAAAATAAAGATAAATTGGTGGTTAGGCTAGCTTATAGAAAGAAAGAACCAGTTATTTTGGATATCAAGTTGGTTTCGAAACCCGGACTAAGGGTTTATCATAGCCTGAAAGAGCTGGAAAAGAAGAGGAAACCATCGGTTTATGTTTTATCTACACCAAAAGGAATTATGACAGACAGGGAAGCCATTAAAAAGAAAGTGGGGGGAGAAGTAATAGCTGAAATATTTTAAAAAAGTTATGAGTAGAGTAGGAAAAATACCAATCCAAATACCCGAGGGAGTAAGCGTTGATTTGTCTGGCCAGACTCTTTCGGTAAGGGGCCCAAAAGGTAATTTATCTTGCCAGCTTCCAAGGGAGGTTGGAATTAAGATTCTTAATAAGACTGTTAAAGTAATTCCCAAGGGCAAGACCCAAAAAACTAAAGCTCTTCATGGAACCTACCGTTCCTTAATAGCCAATCAGATTGAGGGAGTGACAAAAGGTTGGAGTAAAACTTTAGAGCTTGTAGGAACAGGCTATCGTGCTTCATTATCCGGAAAAACTTTGACTCTTACAGTAGGATTTTCTCATCCAGTAGAAATTGAAGCTCCTGAAGGGATCGAATTTAGCGCTGAAAAAACTCAAATTACAATAAGAGGAATTGATAAAGAGAAGGTAGGTCAAGTAGCGGCAGAAATTCGTGCCGTAAGACCACCTGAGCCCTATAAGGGAAAAGGTATAAGGTATAAAGGGGAAGTGGTTAGGCGAAAGCCTGGTAAAGCCGCAAAGGCTCAAGGTGCACTTGGCGTACAGCAGTAAATATGAAGAAAAAACAAAGAAATAGTAGACACAAAAAGGGTTATAAGACAAAGACCCCTGGAACGAGGGCACGTCCAAGACTTTCTGTTTACCGTTCAAATAAATATATTTACGCTCAGTTAATTGATGACGAGAAAGGTCAAGTTCTTCTCGCAAGCTCTGAACGTCAATTAAATAAAGGCAAATTTAAAAAGTTAACCAAAACTCAAAGGGCCTTAGTTTTAGGAGAAGAACTGGCGAGAAAGGCAAGGCGCAAAAAGATTAAGTCTGTAGTTTTTGATCGGTCGGGTTATAAATATCATGGGAGGGTACGTGCTTTGGCAGAGGGGGCTAGGAAAGGAGGTTTGAAATTCTAATGAACCAAGAATTTCCGTTAGAAAAAGAGTTTGAAGAGACGGTAGTTGAAATTAGAAGAGTATCTAAAAAAACAAAAGGTGGAAATACTATCCGGTTTTCTGCTCTAGTGGTTGTTGGTGATAAAAAGGGTAGGGTGGGGATTGCTGTTACCAAAGCGCCGGATGTGAGAGGGGCAATAAAAAAGGCAATTGATGCCGCAAAAAGGAAGATGATTAAAGTTCCCTTGGCTGGAACAACTATCCCCTATTCTGTTACTGAGAAATTTTCTGCCGCAAAGATACTGTTGAAACCCGCTCCATCTGGGACCGGAATCATTGCTGGTGGGCCAATGAGAGTTGTTTTGGAGGCTGCGGGCGTTCGAGATGTAGTCGGGAAAATATTGGGGACTAAAAATAAAATTTCAAATGTATATGCAACTTTAAAAGCACTTGAAAAAATTGGAAAAATTGATTCGGTGAGAAAGTATAAAAAATAATATGGCGGAAAAGTTACCCAAAACAGTGACTAAAAGAAAAAAAAGAATCGGCCGCGGTTATGGTAGTGGTCGTGGTGGACATACGGTGGGACGTGGAGCAAAAGGTCAAAAGGCAAGGGGGAAAATAGGAGTGCTTTTTGAAGGGATTAAAATGAAAAAATCTTTCATTAAAAGACTTCCACTTCAAAGAGGAAAAGGAAAATTTAAGGCCAAGGATAAGCCGATCATAGTGAAACTTGCTTATTTAAATCTTTTACCTTCAGGGTCAAAGGTCGACGAAAATTTATTGATAAAAAACGGTATCGTCAGAGAAAAAGATGCCAAATTATATGGTATAAAGATTTTAGGAGATGGGGAAGTCAAGAAGAAATTGACTATCCTAGTTCCTATTTCAAAAAGTGCTGCAAAAAAGATCGAGAAGGCGGGGGGGAAAGTAGTATGATAAGCTCGATTTTTCAATTTTTATCAAAAACTGTTAAATCTCCTGATATTAGAAGGAAATTAATTGTCACGGCGGCAATTTTGGTTATTTATCGACTTATCGCCCATATTCCTGCAGCTGGAATTGATCGGACATCGCTTCAAAAACTGTTTGTCGGCAGCCCCCTTCTTTCTCTTTTAGACGTATTTTCTGGGGGAACATTGGCTAATTTTTCAATTTTGGCACTTGGATTAGCGCCCTATATTAATGCGTCAATCATTTTGCAACTGATGACTTATGTAGTCCCGCGTTTAGAAGAGCTTTCGAAGGAAGGAGAATATGGTCAAGAAAAAATTAACCAATATACAAGATTTCTAACAGTTCCACTGGCTACTCTTCAATCATTTGGGATGTATACTTTACTAAAAGGTCAGGGAATAATTCCTTCACTCCAGCCTTTATCGCTTGTTGCCTTAATTTTCTCAATGACTGCTGGTTCTGTATTGGCCGTTTGGTTTGGAGAGCTGATAAGTGAATATGGATTAAGTAACGGTATCTCCTTTCTTATTTTTGCTGGAATTGCGGCAAGGCTGCCTGTTAGCATGGGGCAATCACTGACAGTAATTTCCGCAGAGGATCTGCTTAAAGTGGGAATATTTGTTGTGCTAGCGGTTGGAATAATTGGACTTATTGTTTTCATGAATGAAGCGACGCGCCAGATTCCAATCAATTATGCAAGAAGAGTCGGTCGTGGTGGACTTTCCACCGCCTATCTTCCACTCAGACTTAACCAGGCAGGAGTGATTCCTATAATCTTTGCAGTCTCGCTGGTGCTTCTTCCTTCGCTACTAAGCCAATTTCTATCCGGAGTTCAAAACCCAAAAATTGCTCAACTGGCAACACGATTAGCTACTTCATTTAATCCCCAATCGCTTCTTTATAATCTGGTGTACTTTTTTCTGGTTTTCGGTTTTACTTACTTTTATACAGCAATTGTTTTTAATCCCGAAAAAATCTCTGAGAATTTGCAAAAACAAGGGGGATTTATTCCTGGAATTCGACCAGGTGCTCAAACTACAAAGTATTTATCAAATGTTTTAAATCGGATTACTTTGGCAGGGGCAGTATTTTTGGGTCTTATCGCGATATTACCTTCCTTTTTCCAAAACACTTTAGGAGTCGCAAACCTAGCAATTGGTGGAACAGGAATACTTATTGTTGTTTCTGTTGTTTTGGAGGTAACCCGCGAGCTTGAATCTCAATTGGTGATGAAAAGATATGACAGCTTCATTCGATGAAGCTGTAAATTCGAAGCACTAAGCACAAAACTCTAAACAATATTTAATGTTAAATATTCAAAATTCAAAACAAAACCAAAATTACTCAAAAAGTTTTGATATTTAAATTTTGGATTTTGAATTTGTTTAGGATTTAGGATTTCGAATTTAGGATTTAATAATTATGAACATAATTATTCTCGGTCCACAAGGTTCGGGCAAGGGCACCCAAGCAAAACTTTTAGCAGAGAAGCTTAATTTGTTTTATTTTGAATCAGGAAAATTTTTAAGAAAACTTGCGGAAAGTGATGAGAGAATTAACGAGATTGTTAACAAAAAAGGAGGTTTGATTCCAGACAAACAGATGTTTAGTTTGTTTTCGGATTTTTTAGATAAGAAAAAATCTGATGGTCAAAATATATTACTTGATGGTTTTCCACGTTCGTTGAAGCAATACGCTCTTTTGAAAAATTGGCTCAACCAAAAAGGACAAAAGATTAACTCTGCCATCCTTCTTAATATTAGCGAGAGGGAATCAATTAGACGCTTATCAGCCAGGAGAATATGTGCTGAGTGCGGTACTCTTTATAATCTAATAACCAACCCCCCACCGACTAAAAACTGCAAATGTTCAGGTGTGCTCATACAAAGAGAAGACGATAGGCCAGAGGCGATAAAAAAGAGACTCACTGCCTATAAAAGACAAACAGAGCCATTAATTGATCTGCTGAGAAAAGAAGGAATCTTAATTGAAGTCGATGGCGAAAGGCCAATAGAGATTATTCACAAAAATATATTAGCTAGGCTTAATCAAAGAAGGTGAGAGAAGGCAAAATTATTACTAAAACAAAAGGGGAAATTAAGATAATGACTGAAGGAGGTAAAAAACTTGGGCTCATTAAAAAAAGATTATCAGAAGAAGTAAGGGAAAGTGTTAGTGCAAGCCAGATTGAAAACCTTGCCGATAAGCTGATTAAGAAAGCTGGAGGCAGGGCATCTTTTAAGATGGTTCAAGGATATTCTTGGGCAACTTGCATAAATGTAAATGAGGGAATTGTACATGGAATTCCGAAGGATGAGGTGATTTTTAAAAAGGGCGATGTTGTCAGTATAGACGTTGGGTTATATTATAAAGGTTTTCATACAGACACCTCCTTTACTGTGGGTATTGAGGTAGATAAGAAAAAGCAAAAATTTCTTAGTGTTGGGAAGGAAACGCTGAATTTAGCTATAAATCAAGCGCAGGTAGGGAATAGAATTTTTGACATATCTAAAGTGATTGAAGATAACCTTAACAAAGGAGGATTGACACCGATCCGTGTACTGGTAGGTCATGGAATTGGCAGGGAGTTGCACGAATCTCCTCAAATACCCTGTTTTACATCAGGTATGCGAAAAGAGTCAATAAAGATACCCGAAGGAGCAGTTTTGGCTATTGAAGTGATTTATTGTCGTGGTAAAGCTGACGTGAAGCTTGCAAAGGATGGTTGGACAATTAAAACCAAGGATGGTAAAATATCGGGGCTTTTTGAAGATACTATTGTAGTTAGCAAAAACGGACCGAAAGTCTTGACAGAGTCTGACTCTGTCTTAGCCCATTAGGGTTGAAACAAAGCTAATTGGTAAATTAGCTTGTTTTTTTGGTATAAGAATATGGCGAAAAAAGGTACAAAAAAAATTGACGGAATCGTCCAAAAAGCTCTACCGAATACAATGTTTAGGGTTGAGCTTGAGAATGGAAAATTAATTTTGGCAGTTTTGAAAGGAATAATGAGAAGAAGATATATAAGAATTTTTCCGGGCGATAAAGTAAAGGTTGAGATGACTCCTTACGATGAGGAGCGAGGGAGGATAGTGTATAAATATCAAAAATGAAGGTTCAGTCGTCAGTAAAAAAACGCTGTAAGGATTGTAAAATTGTAAGGCGCCGAAGGGTGGTATATGTTATATGTAAAAATCCTCGGCACAAGCAAAGGCAAGGATAAGACCTATACGACCTATAGGTCCTATAAGTCATATGGCACGTATTGCAGGAATAGAATTACAAGATAATTGGAAAGTTGATTATGCCCTGACAAAGATAAAGGGTGTAGGCTGGTCGTTGTCAAAAAGTATTTTGAATACATTAAATATAGATGACCTAAAAAGGGTTAAAGATTTGGACACCAAAGAGGTGACAAGTATTGCTAAGAAAATTAGCGAGCACAAAACAGGAGGTGAGCTTGATCGCCAAGTCAAAGGGAATGTTACTAGACTGACAACAATAGGTTCCTACAGAGGAATTCGTCATTCTAGAGGACTTCCTACTCGAGGGCAAAGAACTAGAAGTAATGCCAGAACAAGACGGGGGAAGAGAAAAACTGTTGGTGCATACAAAAAGGAGGCTCTTGTTAAAATTCAACAGCAACGAAAAGCGAAGAAAGGAGAAGAGTAACACAAAGATGGCAGTTAAGAAGAAAGTAAAGAAGAAGATAAAGGTAGACAAGAAAACCGACCTTGGCAAGATCTATATTTCTGCTTCTTTTAACAATACATTAATTACTATAACCGATAAGGAGGGCAATACTCTATCTTGGGGATCTGCCGGATCATCTGGTTTTAAAGGAACCAGGAAATCGACTCCCTTTGCTGCTACCACAGCGGTTGGTCAGACAGTAAAAGAAGCAAAAGAAAGGTTTGGTCTTAAAGAGGTTGAGGTATATGTTAAGGGTCCTGGTCCCGGTAGAGATTCATCGCTTCGGGCAATTCGAGCCGCTGGACTTAAAATCGCTTTAATTGCCGATGTGACACCTATACCGCATAACGGACCAAGACCGAGAAAGAAAAGACGTGTATGAGAATAAATACAAATAACCCAATAAATAGCAATAAGACCAATGGCCAATTAGTAATTATTGGAAATTGGAAATTGGAAATTGGAAATTAGAGCGAAGCGACCTATGGCTAGATATACTGGACCAAAAGATAGATTGTCAAGGAGAGAAGGCTTTGATTTGTTTGGCAAGGGAGCCAAGCTAACTCGTTTGAATGTCCCACCTGGCATACATGGCCCCAAGGGAGTAAGAAGGCCTTCACAGTATGGTAGGCAACTTAGGGAGAAGCAAAAAGTGAAAAGGATGTATGGGGTACTAGAGAAGCAATTTAAACGCTATGTAGATCAGGCCCTTAAGTCCAGGGGTAATACTGGAGAAAAGTTACTTTCTTTTCTTGAAAAGCGCCTTGATAATGTTGTTTTTAGACTTGGTTTTGCCCCGACGAGACCTGCAGCAAGACAGCTCGTTTCTCACCGACACGTTTTAGTAAATGGCAAAAGAGTAAATATTCCCTCTTACCAAATAAGACCCGGAGAGACAATAACTTTGACAGAAGCTGCAGTACAAATTCCAGCAATTAAAAGATTGGTGGAAGAAAAAGATTATAAGGTACCTGATTGGCTAAAAAGAAAAGCAATAATTGGGAAAGTTGAGAGGGAACCCAAAAGGGAAGACATTACTGAACCTATATCTGAACAAGATATAGTAGAGTTTTACTCTCGTTAAGAGTAGTATGTTCCAGTTTCGAATTTTGAACTTAGGACTTAGAGTTTTCCCGAGTCAGGCTCGGGATGGAGGAGGTGAAAGTAATGAGCGATCCACTATTTGAGATAAAGAAAGATAAAAAAACAAAAGATTATGGAAGATTTATAATAACTCCTCTTGAGCAAGGGTATGGCAATACCTTAGGTAATTCGTTAAGAAGAGTACTTTTAACTAGTCTAACTGGAGCAGCAATAACCAGTATTCGAATTTCGGGAGTTAAACATCAATTCTCGACACTTAAAGGGATGAAAGAGGATATGGTTGAATTTATCCTAAACCTAAAAAAAGTCAGACTTGCATATGATGGTGATAAGCCTGTTAAGGCAAGTTTGTCTGTAACTGGCCCAGGTGAGGTTCGTGCGAAAGATATTAAAGTTGACCCGACTGTTACTATTGCTAATCCAGAGCTAGTCTTATCAGTTCTTGATAAGGGGGCAAAGTTGGAAGTGAAGATGGAGATTGAAGCTGGAGTTGGTTATTCTCCGGCAGAGGATCGGGCAACTGGCGAGATTGGGCTGATTCCTTTGGACGCCTCGTTTTCTCCAGTTACAAGAGTAAATTATAAAGTGGAAGAAACTCGTGTTGGAAGACTGACTGATTATGATAGATTAACTTTCGAAATCTGGACCGACGGTACCATTGAACCTAAAGACGCACTGATAGAGGCATCAAAGGTATTAGTTGCCTACTTTACCCAAATTGTGTCACCTAAAAAGATAAAGAAGAAAGAAGAAAAGAAAGAGGACGATTTGGGTCCTGTGGGGGCGCTTTCAGTTGAAGAGATTGGATTGCCTACCAGAGTTGCCAATGCTCTTGTAAGAGCTGGTTATGAGACTGTTAAAGGTTTGGTAAAGGCAAAAAAGAGTGATTTGGTGAAAGTAAGAAACTTGGGAGAAAAGTCTGTCAAGATAATTCAGGCTGCTCTTGGTGAAAAGGATCTTAAACTGCCTGATGAGTAAAAACTTGCAACTGCTGAGAAAGATATGAAAAAAAGAGTTGTTGGGAAAAAATTTTCTCGCGGTAGCGGGGCAAGGCGTTCGCTTTTTAGATCGCTAATTCGTGCCCTTGTTTTGCATGGTGCAATTGTAACTACGAAGGCAAAAGCAAAAGTAATCCAAAAGCAAATAGATAGGATTGTAAACATTGCCAAGAAGGGAACTGTTGCCAAAAGAAGGCAAGTTTATGCGATTTTAGGAAATGATAGAAAGACAACCGATGGTCTTTTTAAGAAAATTGCCCCCAACTTTTCTGATCGAGTAGGTGGATATACAAGGATTGTTAATTTACCACGAAGGCGTGGCGATGCTGCAGAAATGGCCCGCCTTGAGTGGGTAAAAGAGATAGTAGTAAAAGATACAGTAAAGAAAAAATCCAAAAAAGATAAAAAACCAGTTGAGGAAAAAATACAAAAGAGACCACGGATTAGTCTATCGAGAGGAAGAAAAATTACTAAAAAACACAAAGGAGACGCAAAAACACAAAAGAAATAGTTCAGAGTCTTTGTGGCATTTTGTGATTTAGTGATATGAAAACGTATCAACCAAAAGGTAAAAAAATAAATCGCAACTGGCATTTAGTAGATGCTGAAGGGAAAGTATTGGGAAGGATGGCCAGTGATATTATTAAGCTTTTGATGGGTAAGAATAAGGTGAATTATGCACCGCACATAGACATGGGTGATTATGTAGTGGTTACTAATGCTCAAGGAATAAAAGTTACCGGTAGAAAGGCAAAACAAAAGGTCTATTATAGGCACTCAGGATACCCTGGAGGATTTAAAGAAATTAAGTTTAAGAAATTAATGAAAGAAAGGCCAGAAAGAATTATCGAACTTGCCGTCAGGAGAATGCTGCCGGATAATCGCCTACGTGGCCCAAGAATGGCTAGATTGAAAGTGTATCGGGATGGCAAACATCCGTATAGAGATAAATTTAAGACCGGTTAATCAGTTTTCGGTTGTCGGTTTTCGGATAATCAGATATTCGGTTTTCAGATAGCGGGCAACCCGACAATCTGACCGTCTGACAACTGACTAACTGATAATCTGAAATTTAAGTTATGCCTAGAAAACGAAAACCAAACTACACTTATGCAGTTGGAAGGCGCAGAAGCGCTAGTGCTCGTATTCGGTTATTTAAAGGAAAGGGGGAAAGCCTTGTTAATGATCAAGTTATTTCTGAATATTTTCCAGGAAAAATTAATAAAGTGAAGTGGGAAGAACCTTTTAAACTGGCGGATGTTGTGGGTAAGTATTATGTAACTGTAAAAGTTGTAGGTGGTGGAAAAAATGGTCAGCTTGATGCTGTGGTTCATGGAGTTGCAAGGGCTTTTAATAAGTTAGATAGGGAAAAGTATCGACCCGCTCTTAAAAAGGCTGGATTGCTGACACGCGATGCTCGCGTCCGCGAACGCCGAAAAGTTGGCACTGGTGGCAAGGCCCGTAGAAAGAAACAGTCTCCGAAGCGATAATGTCAATATTTACTAAAGTCGACTTCACTAGATTTTTTTTAAAAAATCACTAAAATTAGGCGTGATGGAGCTAGAAATTCATCCAATCCAAGCTGATATTTTATTGGTGCTACTTTTCAAACCTCAGGCTAAGTTTGGGGAGTTGAATACAACCAAAATGTCGACTGACCATTTTAATTTTCATCTAAAAAGATTATTGGAACTTGGTTTAATCGAAAAAACTAAAGGGAGATTTTATCAATTAACCACTAAAGGGAAAGAGTTTGCCAATCGTTTTGATACTGAGGGTGTGGTGGTAGAGCGACAGGCAAAGGTGGGAGTGCTGGTTTGCGGGGTGAAGAAAGAGGGTAAGGTAACCAAGTATTTAGTTCAAGAAAGACTTAAGCAGCCTTATTTCGGCTTTTATGGGTTTATTACCGGTAAAGTTAAGTGGGGAGAGACAGTTAAACAAACTGCTAAGCGAGAGTTGAAAGAAGAGGCAGGATTATCTGGAATGCTGGAGCTTGTTGGAGTTAAGCATAAAATGGATTATTTAGGCAGAAACCTTTTGGAAGATAAGTTTTTCTTTGTCTTCCGCGCTACCAATCTTAAAGGAAAATTAAGCAAAAGTTTCGAGGGAGGAAGGAATTTATGGCTTACAGAAGAAAAAATACTAAAATTACCAAATTTGTTTGATGGAGTAGATGAGTCAATCAAAATGATTAAACAGGACAAAATTATCTTCTCTGAGACAAAATACAAGGTTGAAAGATATTAATAGTCTCTCTCCAGGATAAATTCAATTATTTGTTCCAGGTGTTTTCTTGCTGGCTGTTTCGTAAGAAACTTTAAGTCTTTTTCAAAAATTTTTTGCGCTTTTTCTTTGAATTCTTGTGCAAGCATTTTTGTATAATCGATACTTCCGTAATAATGCATCTTTTCTATTATCCATTTAACTTCTTTTTCAGTTTTCTTTTCTATTGTTTTTTTTAATATAGAAAGAATTCTTTTTTTATCTATTTGATTAGCCTTTCTTATTAGGTGGGAAAGAATAATTGTTCTCTTCCCTTCATAAACGTCGCTGCCAATTTGATGGCCGATTCCTTTGTATGCCGAGGTAAGATCTAATAGATCGTCAACTAGCTGGAAACATCGACCCAGGTGTAGACCGAATTCGGTAAGGGGGCGAAGTTGCCTTTCATTGGCGTTTGCAATCATTGCTCCTAGTCGCATTGGGCCAGCGATAGAGTAATAGGCAGTTTTGCCATCGGCGATAAAGAACCAATCATTATTCCGAAAAGCAGTTTTTCTGCCTTTGGACCACATTATTTCAATGGCTTGGCCATCGGCTGTCCGCTTGAGAATTTTGTAAAACTCATTTGCTAAGTCCAGCGCCTTTTTCTTTCCAAGAACATTTTGATTATCAATTAATACTTTCCACATAATTGCATGAAGGGTATCTCCAGCATTGACAGCAAGTTCGGATCCAAACATTTTGTGTAAAGTAGGCTTACCTCTTCTTATGAGAGAGTGGTCCTGAAAATCATCATGTATTAGAAGCCAATCTTCCGATAGCTGCATAGCTGCAGCGGTTTTTAGAGCAAGTTTCGGTTTTTGACCCATTGCTCCTGCGGTGAGCAAAAGCAGTGTCGGTCTCAGATATTTCCCCTGTCGCTTGGGATACTCATTAACTATCTTCCAATAGGAAAGAATATCTTTTTGGTAGTTTTTGGGAATTTGAAAAGCCGTGGGATAGGGGGGATCTTTCAGATACCTTTTTATTTCAGGCCAGACAAGTTTTTTATAAGACTCAAGAATTTTTATTGCAGGGTGTAAGGACTTGTTTGTTTTAGATGGCATGTTGCAAATTATATCTGGAAACTGGGGTTTGCTTCAAATTCGCTTTTTGTTTATAATAGCTTTTTCTTGGTTATCCATTGTATAATTTTTACTATGCCTAAAAGTACTCAAATTTCCCTTCCCAAAGGTACAAAAGTACCTGACCACATTGCCGTTGTTTTGGATGGCAATGGGCGATGGGCAAGATCGCGGGGTTTGCCGGTGACTAAGGGACACGAGGCGGGCGCAAAAGCACTTACTAAGGTTCTGAAAGCGGCCAGGGGTATTGGAGTTCACACACTTACTCTTTGGGGTTTTTCAACTGAGAATTGGAAGCGGCCACCCAAGGAAGTGGCAAAAATTCTTGATCTAGTGAGAAGGACTTTACAAAAAGAATTAAAAAACGCCGAAAAAGAAGGCGTTCGTTTTATTCATTTAGGTAGAAAAGATCGCCTTCCAAAGAATCTTTTGAGCTGGATCGAAAAAACTGAAAAAGATACCAAAAATCATACGAAGTATGTATTAAATCTTGCCCTGGATTATGGAGGAAGAGATGAGATTCTTAGGGCAGTAAAGAGGATAGTAGAGGATAAAGTGCCCTCCGAGAAAATTGACGAGAAACTTATTGATTCATATCTGGACACGGCTGACCAACCGTATCCATACCCCGATTTGTTTATTAGAACATCAGGTGAACAAAGGACGAGCGGAATGATGCCTTGGCAAATGGTTTATTCGGAATTTTATTTTGAACCCGATCATCTTCCCGATATAACTCCACAGCACTTGAGGGCGGCAATACTGGACTATAGTCGTCGTCGACGTCGGTTTGGTGCAAAAGATAAAATTATTCATTTTACGTTTAAGCCGGAGATAACAGCCAAGCTGGAGCTGGCTTGGTGGAGGTTAAGAAATATCCCTGAAGGAACAAGATTCCGCGATTATGCAATTCAACATATAAAAGAGCAATATGGCCTTTCTAAATCTTTAGCTACTAAAGCGGCAAAGTATATGATTGAAGGAGTGGTTGAAGGTGAGAAAAGTAAATGGGTTAAGGCAAGGGAAAATCTACAGCAGTTTTACAAATTAATAAAAAGTGAAGCTAAACTTGCTTTTGAGCCCTCACTTGCTGCTAGCTTGCAAGTTAAATTATGGCGGGAGATAAACGGCAAAGAGAGGGTTGAGGTAGCTGGTGAAGTTGAGGACACCGCGAGGCGGTTGTATGCTGAGGTTTATAGAATATCAGTTTTTCAAGCCGCCAAGGCAGCCCATCTAAGAGTTATGGCCAATATTGAAAGGAACTTGGCTGAGAAAGGTTATGGAGAGCATCACTGGGATCGTGCCGAAGATTATCTTCAAAAGTTTTATAAGGCGTTGAAGGAAAGAGTAGCCTAGTTAATTTTTCCTAGCTTCTTAGCTAATTGTTCTGTTTCTTTGAGTAGGTTGGTGACTTCGTCAAGACCTTGGTGCCAGAAATCCTTGTCACTGATGTCGATTCCTAAATTTTTAAAAATATTTTTTGGAGAATCAGAAAGACCGACGGATAAAAATTCTTTCACTTTTAAGATAAAACGTGGGTCTTTTTTAACTGAAGCTTGAAGTGATTTAGAAATTAATAGCCCGCTAGCGTATGAGTAGACGTAAAAAAAGCTCCTGAAATGACTTATATAGCTCCACCAATTCTCAGAACCAGGTGATTGCTCAACATAATTGCCCATGTAAGAAATCATTTGTTTTTGGAAAAGTTTTCCAATCTCATCTTTACTTAAATACCTTCTTTGCCTGAGTTTTTGGTGAAGTTCTGTTTCAAAATTATAAAAAGCAATTTGGCGAAAGATTGTTGATACGTCGTCATTTAATTTTTTTACCATCAGGGCCAGTTTTAATTCCTGGTTTGCCTCTTTCTTTAGTTCATCCAGCACAAAATCTTCAAAAAATGTACTGGCAACCTCGGTTACCGATGTTGGAGTACCAAAATTTAACGCATTTTGCTTATTTTTCGTTAATTCATAATTAATTACATGACCCAGCTCGTGCGAAAATGTTCGGACGTCCTCTAATAAACTTGTCCAATTGAGTAGAATATAACTTGGTTGAGTTATCAGGCTGTGGGCGGCAAATGCACCACTTCTTTTTCCTTTCTTAGGATAGACATCAATCTGGCCATTATTAACAAGCTCAGTAAAAATTGCTGCAAACTCCCTGTCTAACTGGCTAAGAACTTTATTAATCAGTTCATAAGATTGCTTAAACTGGTACTTTTTGTCTATCTTGCCGTATTCGACATTTCTTTCGTGATACTTAAGTTTGGGCACTTTCATTAAACCTGCTTTCAATTTGTAGTAATCTTTTGCGATTTGGAATTTTGAAGTAACTGCTTTTACTAAGGCGTCAACTACTTCGGTATCGATATCGTCATCGATATGTCTTGCTTTATCAGGACGATTATATCCTCTCAGCTCGTCATCGACTTTTTTATTAAGAAGTACCGAGTTAAGTTCATTTTCAGCCACATCAACATGTTTTTCCAAAATCATATTAAAAGCTTTTGCCGCAGAATCGCGGACTTTTTTATTTTGGTTATTCATCAACCCAAGTAAATCGGAAAAGGTTTTGGTTTGAGTTTTTGCTTTTTCTGTTAATACTTTGGCTTCTTCTTTGGCAAGAAAGCCGGAAAGCATATGAACCCAATTATCGTGGGAGGGTTGACTTTTTAAATTGATAATTCTTTCTTCTGGGTCAGAAAGAAAATATTTTGCTTGAGCGAATAGTTTTTCTAAAAAGTGCTTATATTCTTGAAGTTCTTTATGAGTTAAGAATTTTGCTTGTAAGTCAGGCTTTATTTTGGCTACTTTTAAGACAAAAAACTGGATATCGTTTTGAATTTTAATGGTGAAATCGGCGATTTTGTTAAATTTGGCTTTAATTTTGGGGTCATTTTGGTTTTTGGCTAAACGAAGGGTGAAGTAGTACCGTTCATTACCCCCGTAACCATATAATCTTGCCCAACTTTCGTATTCATCTAGTGCTTGCTTTAATATCTTGGGATCCTTTAGATAGTCATTTCGATCTTTCCATTTATTAATAAATTTATAACTTTGCTTTTCAACTTTTTTTCTTTTATTTTTAATACTCGGGTCGGTGTCAGATTTAAAAAGGGAACTTAAATCCCAAGTGGTTTTGATTTTGCTCATTGTGTTTGGAGATTTTAGCACAAATCGGGGTCTATTTGGTTTGCTTGATAGCTTTTTCAACCTTCACCTTTTCTCTTTCAATTCTTTTGTCTTCTTTGGCGACTGTTACTTTTGCTTCGCGCCGTTCAACAGAAAAATGCATCAGATAAAAAGTGGTAGTACTGGCCAAAATAATTCCTAGTGCATTGACAAAAAATAGAAATAAAGACCCTCCAACAATTGTCCAATCAAACCTGGCGATTCCAATTCCTAAAACTGCTATCGGGGGAATGAGAGCAACCGAAATCGCGATCCCTGGAAGAGTCTCACTCAATTGTGGTTTAACCAGGGCAAAAGAAGCAGCTAGCCCGGCAATGATAGCCACAATTACTAAGGGGGATGAAGCGTGAATTCTGGCGGCAATTTCAGGGGTAATGTCAGGAAATTGTGGCCCAAAATGAAGTGAGGCGGCGGCAGCAGTGATTGCCCCAAAACTTACTGATTTGAGTATCGTAAATACAGATCTCAAAATTAATTTTGGATCAAGCATCGATATTCCCAAAGATAATGAAAGAATTGGGTAAAGGATGGGAGCAATAAGCATGCTGCCAATAATTATTGCGTTATTATCTAAAAGCAAACCGAAAGTGGCAGTCAAAATAGAAAGGATGACCATTAAGAAAAAATCCTGACTGGGAGTGCTTCCTTTAATCAGTCTTTCAACCGCAACGTCTTTATCGCGCTTAGTAAGATTATCAAAAAGTACTACAACCATTAACTATAGTTTATATGATTTAACCTTTTAAGCGCAAAGAAGCTAGATTAAATTTCTACAATTTCAGCGGAGTTTAACTTGGTGTCGTAAATGGCAAAAGTTGCTTTTGAAGGGATTCCATTTTTTATTCCACAAACCGAACCAGGATTTAGTAGAAGAGTTTTATCATGTTTGCTTTTTTCTGCTTGGTGAGTGTGTCCAAAAAATACAGCATCATACAGATCAGAGCTGGCCAAACTTCGTCCAATATCAGGATAGTGAGTAACAGCAATTTTTTTATTATCAATTTCAATTTCTCCAAATTCACCCAAAAGTATTACATGATCTATTTTGTTTTTATAAATTTCTTTGGTGATTCTTGCCTTGTCTCCATCAACATTTCCCCAAACACAGTAGGCTTTCTTAAAACTTATTGTAGCCATTTTGCAAGTAGTAGGGGCACAATAATCTCCGCATAAGATAGCGGCAGTAATTTTTAATTTTTTAATTTGATTTAGAGCTTTTTCTAAATTCCAAATATTATCGTGAATATCAGAAAGTACAGCTACCTTCATGCTAATTCAGCTTCAATTTAAACACAGAGTTTGGTAGAATACAAGGGAACAGCGGGCTGTGGCGCAGATAGGCAGCGCACTCCGATGGGGTCGGAGAGGTCGTGGGGGCGGAACCCACCAGCCCGACAGCTATAGAGCTAGTAGTGCCTCAACTACCCTATTGACTTCGGGTTTTGTTTGGTATTAAATCTAAGTATGACCTATCTTCAGGTTTCTTGTACTCATTGCAAGAAGAAGTTTTTACGGCGTTCTGGTTGGGTAAATGAGAACAAAAAGTTGGGTTACAAGCACTACTGTTCACTTAAATGTTTAGGAGAAAGCAAAAAACTTCGAAAAATCCTTATTTGTGAGAATTCAGCATGTAAAAAGAAATTTGAAAGAAGAAGAAAAGAGATATCCCCCCACAGTTATTGTTCTCGTTCATGTGCGGTTACAGTTAATAATAAAAAATGCCCCAAGAACTCCGGTGTTAGAAAGAAATGTAAGATATGTAGAAAAGAGTTTGTTAGTCGAAAGAAATACTGCTCTCTGAAATGTCTGCATAAAAGTCAGGTTATGGATGAAAGTGAGATAGTTAGGTTAATAGAACGTTTTTACGAAAAAAGTGGAAGGATACCTCTAAAAAGAGAATTTCCTCATTATCATGCCGCACGTGGGCGTTTTGGCACCTGGAATAACGCAATCAAAACTGCTGGTTTTGATCCAAATCCAGTTATGTTTGCGAACAAGTATGTTGCTAATGATGGTCATAAATGTGATTCTCTAGCAGAAAAAATAGTCGATGACTGGTTATATGCTAGGAATATAAAACACAAAACTAATGTTCCTTATCCTGGAAATGATGGATTAAGCGCTGACTTTAAGGTTGGTGATTTTTGGATTGAGTTTTTCGGATTACATGGCCAGCATAAAAAGTATGATGAGTTAAAAGAGAAGAAATCAAAATTAGTCAAGAAGTATAACCTCAATCTAATTGCATTATATCCTAAGCATCTGTTTCCAAAAAATAAACTCAATAAAGTACTAAAGTTATTCATCGGCCAGACTGGCTGATCGAGCGGCATTTAAAAAAATGACTCTAGAGTTTATTACCAATATTCGAGTAGGACCTGGGGAAGATGAAGGTAGAAAGGTGGATAGGTATATAAAGAAAAACTCAAAGCGCTTACTTGAGAAGCAAGGTTTTTTTTATTTTGACCCCGACGCATCAAAAGCCGTGGATTTTTCCAAAATACCCGATCCTAAGACAGGCAAACGTCATTTTATAGGTACAAGTAGACGGAAATTGAAACGCTATAACAGGGAAATGGGCTATGGCAAGAAAACAAAACATATTGGTTTATGGGGGATTAGAAGACCAAAACGCTAGAGATTGCATTTTTATTTTTGATTTTTCTTATACCACTTTTGCAGTGTTTGGAGAGACTTTCTAGTACTTTTAAATCCATGATTTTTGGGAATTTTTCCAATCGGCACCCAGTGAAGTGAAGCAACGTCTTCCTGGGCAGTCATTAATCCACCCACAATTTTTCCAATATAGTGAATATTAACAACATATGACCCCTTCTTGCCGTATCTGTCAGTAAAAATGCCCAAAAGTTCAACAGGTTCAATATCAAGACCGGTTTCTTCTTTTGCTTCCCTTTTTGCCGCTTCCTCAGGATGCTCTCCCCGCTCTAAGAAACCCCCAATAATGTCGTAGCTTCCCTTGAAAGGAGAAATTGCTCGCTTTGATAATAAAACTTTGTCGTCCTTAATGGGTAAGATACCGGCGGTGGGACTGGGATCATTATAGATATGGATTTTGCATGCCGAGCAATAGGGGTGTTCACCGCTAGTGTCTAAATGACTTTTGCATTGCAAACAGTATTTGTAGTTAATCACTCTTGTATTTTACCAAATAATGTGCTACAAATTTTGCGAGATGGCCAGAGGGAGAAAAAAGAAGGAAGTCAAAAGACCAAAACCTCAGAAAGACACTTCTTCAAAACTTGCAGCGATAAAGATTGCTATGGAGCAGATCGAAAAACAGTACGGAAGAGGATCTATTATGAGACTGGGAGAAAAGGCCGATGGGAGACTAAAAGTTCAAGCGATTCCTACTGGTTCAATTGCTCTCGACCTTGCTTTGGGTGTTGGCGGTTTGCCTCGGGGAAGAATTGTTGAAATTTACGGACCAGAGGCCTCAGGAAAAACTACCCTGGCAGTTTCTATCATTGCCGAAGCCCAAAAAGCAGGGGGACAGTGTGCTTTTGTTGACGCCGAGCATGCCCTTGATCCGGCCTGGGCTGAAGTGATTGGCGTTAACTTGGATGATCTACTTCTTTCTCAACCAGACACAGGCGAACAGGCCTTAGAGATTACGGAAACTTTAGTTCGCTCAGGCGCTTTGGATGTTATTGTCGTTGACTCGGTTGCTGCATTAGTTCCCCGAGCTGAGCTTGAAGGGGAAATGGGTGATGCAGTGATGGGAATGCAAGCACGCCTAATGAGTCAGGCATTGAGAAAATTAACTGGTGCCATTTCAAAATCAAAAACAATTTTAATTTTTACCAACCAGATTAGACAAAAAATTGGGGTGATGTTTGGCAATCCCGAAACCACGCCCGGAGGACTAGCCCTTAAGTTTTACTCTTCGGTCAGACTTGACGTCAGGAGAATTGAGATTTTGAAAGATGGCGATGTAGCTGTTGGGTCAAGACATCGTGTCCGGGTGGTTAAAAACAAAGTTGCCCCACCTTTGAAAGTCGCTGAACTTGATGTTATGGCTGATGAGGGAATTTCAAAATCCGGTGGGCTTTTGGATGTAGCCGTTGATCTGGCATTAATTGAAAAAAAGGGTTCCTTTTTCAACTATGACGGTAAGGTTTTGGCCCAAGGAAGGGAGGGGGCAAAAGCATATATCAGAGAACACAAGAAGTTTGCCAAAGACTTAGAGGAAAAAATAAGGCGTGCTGTTGCTTCGGGGAAAAGAGTCCCAAAAGAAATTGGAGAAACAAAAAAGTAGCCCTGTGCCAATAATTACTACGATAAAACCTCAGAAGAGTAAAAAAAGAGTCAATATTTATCTTGATGGCAAATTCGCCTTTGGCTTAGATCTTGAAAACTTTGTAAAGATCGGATTAAAAGTGGGACAGACGGTAACAGAGGCAGAAATAGAGGAAATAATTAAGAAAGCTAACTTTCAAAAAACTTTGGATAAACTGTTAAGATTTGTCACTTTAAGACCGAGAAGCGAGAAAGAGATTAATGATTGGTATAGACGCCACAGAGTTCATAAAAGTCTTCACCGTGAGCTGTTTAATCGATTAAAGCGCTTGGATTTAGTTGATAATGAAAAATTTGCTCAGTGGTGGGTGGAACAGAGAGTTCAGTTCAAGTCCAAGAGGGAGTTAAAATATGAATTAAGAAGTAAGGGTATCGATAAAAATATAATTGAGGATGTATTATCAGAAGTGAAAATCGATGAAGAAAAAATTGCCAAAGAACTTTTGGAGAAAAAGAAATATAGATGGGAAAAATTACCTCGTCTTGAAGCGAGAAAGAAGATGGGGGAGTTTTTAGCAAGAAAAGGATTTGGGTGGGAGCTTGTTAAAAAAGTAGTTAAGAACCTCGAAAGTTGATACTATTTTACTTGACCAAAGACCTTATTTTCCATTTTCCATCTTCCATTTACCATTGATTTTCCATTTAATAATTTGACAGATTGATAAATTAACTGATTAATTAGATACACTGATTCTCCGATCTTCCGATACACTGACACACTGAGTTTTCCGATTCTCCGAAGAAAATATGTTTCATAATTCGGTAGATTTTTATTTTCGCTAATCACCAATCACTAATCACAAATCACTGAGTAGGTTGACCAGGGGGTTTTCAGAGAGTAAAATTACCGTTAGGAGTAAGCCAAGCTGAGCTTGGTAAAGGAAGAAAATATGCTGAGAAGAACTCAAGTTAAAGCTTCTTCTGCAATCAATCCGCTTGATTAGGGCGGAGAGCTTCCTTTTTCTCCTTTGGAGAAATCCTAAACACTAAGCACCAAATTCTAAACAATATTAAAGCACAAATGTTTCAATGACTAAAACCATTTTGAATTTTTGAAAATCTGGATTTGTTTAGGATTTAGAAATTTGGATTTAGGATTTTATAAATATGGCAAAAACAGATGATATCAAAATACTAATTGAAGATTTGAGAAAGCAGCGTGTTTCTCTGGATAAAAAAGAGAAGCAATTAGCAAAACGTGCTGAAGAGCTTAAAGAAAAACTTACAAAAGCCTCGAGGATGACCAAAGATGAGGCGAAGAAGGAACTACTCCAGGAGGTTCAAAAGGATCTACGTGCTGATATAGCAAAAAAGATCCGGGCTGCTGAGGAACGTGTTCGCCAAGAAGCAAAAGATAAGGCAAAAGGGATTTTGGTTGACGCGATGAAGCATGGCGCCACCAGTTATGTGGCCGAATACACCATTTCTTCACTTACCGTTCCCAGTGAAGAAGTAAAGGGTAGAATTATTGGAAAAGAAGGTCGAAACATTCGGGCATTTGAAAGAGCAACGGGTGTTGAGATGGAGCTTGGTGAGGATGATGAAATACGCCTTTCTTCTTTTGATTCGATCAGACGCGAAATTGCCCGAAGAGCTCTTGAAATCCTGATTAAGGATACCCGCATCCAGCCTTCAAGGATCGAAGAGGTTGTAAAGCGGGTAAAGTCCCAAATGGATGATGTCCTTTTGGAAGAGGGAAGATTGATAGCTGAATCCTGCGGAGCATATAATTTGCAGACTGAGGTTTTAAAACTAATTGGCAGATATAAATTCAGAACTTCTTATGGACAGAATTTAGCTCTTCATACAATTGAAGAAACAAAAATTGGCGTTTCAATAGCTAATGAGATTGGGGCTGATACGGAAATTGTTCGACTAGGTTGTCTCCTTCATGATATTGGAAAGGTGGTTGCCGATGAAGAGGGTACTCATGTGGAAGTGGGGGTAAGAGTTTTAAAAAAGTATGGCTTTCCAAAAGCTGTTGTCAATGCGGTTGCCGAGCATCATGAGGATAAACCATTTTCCTCAACCGAATCAGTGATTGTTTGGATTGCTGATGCAGTATCCGGATCCCGACCAGGTGCCCGCTATGAGCCACACGAGGATTATGTAAAAAGAATGAGTAAAATTGAAGAAATTGTCGGTAGTTTCGAAGGAGTTGATACAGTGTATGCATTTCAGGCTGGACGCGACGTTCGAGTTGTTGTCAGACCTGAGGAGGTAAGTGACGACAAACTGACCATTCTTGCTCGAGAGATTACTAAAAGACTTGAAAAAGAAGCTGAATATGCGGGACAAATCAAAGTTACGGCAATCCGCGAAGTGAGAGTTACCGATACGACAGCCGCCAAATAATTCGAAAGCTTGACCCCAACACAGCACTTTCTAGCTCCCAAATACTACATGTTTGCGTCGCGAGGGCGTGTGTGCGGGGCAGGCTTTTTTTGCCGAAGACTTGACAAAAAAGCTTATTTCAATTAATCTTTCACCTGAAGTGACAAAGAGGCAATTAATTGACTTAGTAGCCAGGAAAGCCCATTTGACCAAAAGGGGAGCAACTGAGGCAGTAGATGTATTTTTGAATGAGATAGGGCGAGTTCTATCTAAGGGAGAAAAGGTTGTTCTTTCTGGGTTTGGAACATTTAGGGTGATTTCGATGAAGGGAAAAACCGTTAAGATTCCCAATACAGATAAAATGGTAACCATTAAGCCCCATCGATCTCCCAGATTTACTCCAGGAAAGAGATTAAAAAGACAAGTCGCAAGGTAAATTTTGTTGTATACTTTCCCTAATGGCGGGTGAGAATAAAGAGACTATTGATAAAGCGATAATTGTTGAGCATCTAACCAAAAATTTCGAAGTTACTGAGAAGGAAAAGGGAATTTTTGGCAGTATTTCCTCTTTAATAAAACCAAAGAAAAAGATTGTCCGAGCCTTGAAAAAAGTGTCCCTCACAATTAAAGAGGGTGAGCTTATTGGTTTCATTGGTCCAAATGGAGCTGGTAAAACTACTACTTTAAAAATATTATCCGGACTCCTTTATCCAACCGCAGGATTTGTTCAGGTTTTAGGTTATGATCCGTGGGATAGAAAGCCTGAGTTTTTAAAACAAATCGCGCTGGTTATGGGACAGAGAAATCAACTTTGGTGGGATTTGCCGGCAATTGAGACGATTGAGCTTAATAAATCAATTTATGAAATTCCTGATAAAGAATACAAAGAAAATCTCAATGAGTTGTTATCAATTCTTGAGGTTAAAAAACTATTAAATATCCAAGTTAGAAGGCTTTCTTTGGGCCAAAGGATGCGGTTGGAACTAGTGGCAGCTTTATTACATAAACCCAAGGTGCTTTTTTTGGACGAACCAACAATTGGTCTTGATGTTGTTGCCCAGCAAAAAATGCGTGATTTTATTTATCAATACAATAAAAGGAAAAAAGCAACTATTATTCTTACTTCACATAATATGGACGATGTAATTGATCTGGCAAAAAGAGTAGTTGTTATTGATAAGGGTGAAATATTATTTGACGGAGATTTGACAGAACTGGTGGGACAGTTTGCCAAAGAAAAGATTATTAAGGTGTATTTGTCAAAAGAGCGTGACATAAAAAAGCTTGAAGAAATTGGTAAGGTAAAAAAGGTTGACTATCCCCAAGTTACTCTTTCAGTACCACGTGAGGCATCACCGCTTGCTGCAGCAGAACTTTTGCAGCATTTTCCGGTTTATGACTTAACGATTGAGGAGGAGCCTATTGAAGAGATCATTCGTAGAGTATTCCGAGGGGAGATAGTTAAGAAAAGGAAAAAATGAATAAATACTTGCAGGTTTTTAAGATTTCTTTTCAGCAGGAGTTTGTCTATCGAGTAAATTTTGTCATGTGGAGGGTAAGGAATGTTTTACAAATCTTTTTAGTATTTTTCCTTTGGGACACTGTTTTTGCCCAAACCGACCGTGTGGTCTTTGGATACGACCGGTCCCGAATTTTAACTTATGTTTTTGGACTCTTGATCGTTCGTGCCTTTGTTTTATCGGCCCTAGCTGCTGAGGTTGCTGGAGAAGTTTCAAGAGGAGAATTAAGTAATTATTTACTAAAACCTGTAAACTACTTTAAGTATTGGTTGACTCGCGACATTTCAAGTAAGGTGTTGAATTTATTTTTTGCCACTATTGAGGTCACTCTTTTATATTTTCTTTTGAAACCGCCATTTTTCTTGCAAACAAACCTTTTATCTTTGGGCGCTTTCTTGATATCAATTATCACGGCGATGTTTATCTATTTTGTTCTTCTTTTTATCACCAGCTCAATTCCGTTTTGGTTACCGGAGGCAGGTTGGGGTGGACACTTTTTGGTTTCGGTTGTGATAGTTGAATTTTTGTCTGGAGCACTTTTCCCTTTGGATGTCTTACCCCAAGCGGTACAAAATGTTCTCAACTTAACCCCCTTTCCTTATCTGATTTTCTTTCCGCTCCAGGTGTATTTAGGGAAAATAACAGGACTTGTTTTGGTTAAAGGAATTTTAGTTTCTCTATTTTGGGCAGGAGCACTTTGGTTTTTAATGAATTCGATTTGGAAAAAAGGACTAAAAGTTTATCAAGCACACGGACGTTAAACCATTTTGATTTTAGATCAAAAATTGAAATTCTAATATCTAAGCACCAAATCCTAAACAAACTCTAATGATAAAAATCCAAAATATAAAACAAAAGTTTAAAACATTTAAGAATTTGAATTTTGAAATTGTTTCGAATTTAGGATTTCGAATTTTGAATTTCCTTAAAGTAGTTAAGAGATTCTCTTACTACTTAAGGATATGGCTTTTGATGAGTAAGAATTCTTTTATGATGATGCTTTCGAACAAAAAGCTTTTTGCAATTTTTTTAACCGGGAAGGTTTTAAGATTTGGATTTTTTACTGCTTTTTTGTTTTTCTTGGTTAAAGGATCTCAGCAATTAGCTGGTTATAGTGTGATTCAGGCAATATTTTTTTACTTGACATTTAACGTTGTTGATATTTTGGCCCAATTTTTGTATCGGGAAGTCTATAGATTTAGACCGCTGGTAATTTCTGGAAATCTTGACTTGGTACTGACAAAACCCATGAGTGCCCTTTTTAGAGCGTTAATGGGTGGTGCTGATGTTATTGATCTGGTTACAATTCCCCCCTTAATTGCCGCAGTAATTTACGTTGGAGGAATGCTCAATCCTTCACCAGGGCATGTCATATTCTACATCTTTCTTCTAATAAATGGCCTTGTAATTGCCACAGCTTTCCATATAGCAGTTTTAGGACTCGGAATTATAACCTTGGAAATTGATCACACAATTATGATTTATCGAGATATGATGAGATTAGGCAGACTTCCTGTTGATATTTATCGACAACCACTGCGAGGTATTCTTACATATTTAGTTCCAGTTGGGATTATGGTTACCTTTCCTGCTAAAGCATTAATGGGCTTGGTGACACCGCTTGGAGTAATTATTTCTTTTGCCCTGGGAGGGATACTGATTTTTTCATCGCTGAAATTTTGGCACCTTGCCCTAAAACAATATACTAGTGCTTCTAGTTAACAATTCCTGTCCAAACAGGAGGTTTAAATGCCGAATTTGGAAAGGGACGAAACCCTGCTAATTACTAGCAAGATAGCTGGTGTAGAAACAGATAAAGTGTTCTACATAGTCACTAAAAAGTGCACTTATTGTCGTAGCCCAATTGAACAAATGTCTAGAAGATCAGAGTATGATGCACACGAGAAATTAAAATGGGCAATGCAAAAACATGTATGTAGAGGAATAACTACTCAGTTTAATGGGTAAATTATTGATCATTTGCGGGCCGACGGCTACGGGTAAGACTGCATTGACACTTCGTTTGACGAAGAAGTTTGACGGAGAGCTCGTATCTGCGGATTCAAGACAAGTGTACATTGGTATGGACATTGGCACCGGTAAGGACCTGCCGGTAAATGTCAAATGTCAAAGGTCAAATGTCAAATCTGATAGGAAGAAAATTGGTTATTACGTAATTGATAAGATAAGAGTTTGGGGTTATGACTTAGTTGATCCGAAGGAAGAATTCAGTGTAGCTCAATATGTCAAGGTTGCTAGTAAGATAATTGCTGACATTTTGAAGCGGAAAAAGTTGCCAATTCTGGTTGGTGGAACAGGCCTTTATATAAAGGGAGTTGTTGATGGAATTCCTACTGCAGCAGTTCCTCAAGATAAAGCTTTAAGAAAATCTTTGGCGGGAAAAAGGGCAGCTGAGTTGTTTGAGATACTGTCACGTATTGATCCTATTAAAGCAGGATCTTTAAACATTTCAGATCGCAAGAACCCCAGAAGGTTAATCCGTGCCATAGAGATAGCAGATTCGCGAATAAATGTAGTTGGTAAGCCTGAGACAAAATTAACTCAAAACTTCTTATTCATTGGGCTGAGGGCACCAAAAGATTTGTTACACCAGATGATTGAAAAAAGAATAAGGAAAAGAATCAAGGACGGTTTTGATAAAGAAGTAAGAAAACTTTTAAAAAGAAAAGTCAGCTGGGGAAGGCAGTCAATGGACTCCATTGGTTATAAACAATGGAGAGCTTATATTGAAGGTAAAAGGTCAAAAGAGGAAGTTGTCAGAGATTGGTATTTAGAGGAAAGAAAATATTCCAAAAGACAAATGACGTGGTTTAGGAAAGATAGAAGAATAAAATGGTTTGATATATCAAAACCTGGATGGAGAAGGCGCGTGGAAATATTGGTGAAAAGATGGCATAATCAAGTAGATAAAAGATCAAATATCAAAAATCAAAATGGCATATCAAAATTATAAATTCTTTAAAGACTTTATTTTAAACTTTGAATTTTAAATTTTTAATTTGACGACCAAAGGGAGGAATATGCCAAGAAAAATTGAAATTTCTCACAAAACCGTTATCTTTACTGTAGTGTTTTTGCTTCTTTTAGGGTTTATTTACTTAATTAGAGACGTAATATTAAGTTTTTTTGTCGCCCTTTTAATAATGGCGATTCTTAATCCAACCGTCTCCAAGCTTTCTAAATACAAAATTCCAAGACCGGTTTCTATTTTGGTAGTTTATCTTGTTGGACTGGGTTTGCTTGGGGTTACCTTGGCAGTTGTAGTACCTCCATTAATTGAGCAGACTACAAGCTTTGTAAACAGCCTGCCGGTATTAGTGGATAGATTAGGGATTCCTGCAGTAATTAGCGAGCAGATCGTAAGCGAACTTATTTCACAAATTGGAACTTTACCAGGACAAGTTGCTAAAGTGGTACTTTCAATATTTTCAAATGTAATTGGTGTGGTAATGGTTTTGATTTTTGCCTTCTACCTTTTGTTAGCGCGAGATAAACTCGATGAGCATCTGGGATCTTTATTTGATAATAAAAGAAGGAAAAAAATCGGTAAATTAATTGATCTATTAGAAAAAAGACTCGGGGGGTGGGCAAGAGCACAGCTTGTATTAATGTTTGTAGTAGGTTTTTCTATTTATCTAGGATTGAGGTTACTAGCAATCCCCTTTGCCTTACCACTTTCGATATTGGCAGGACTTCTGGAAATAGTACCTTATATCGGGCCGGTGATTGCAGCAATTCCCGCTGTTTTTATTGGTTTCGGGATTTCACCAGTAATAGGATTGGCAACTGCGGCCTTAACATTTTTAGTTCAACAATTTGAGAACTATATCTTCGTCCCGAAGATCATGGAAAGTAGCGCGGGGGTTAGTCCTGTAGTGACACTGTTAGCATTGGCCATTGGATTTAGATTAGCTGGTATGGTGGGGGTATTGATTTCTATCCCAGTTTTTATCACTCTTCAAGTTATTGCTCGGGAGTATTTCCGAAGGCAATAGAGGCCAAAAATCAAAAAGGCTCACCTAATAGTGAGCCACTTTGAACTCTGGAGACTAGTAAGCCAGGTTCTGTTTTACCCTTCGATTTCACTCAGGGTAACCCTGAGCTGGGACTTCAGCTGAGCTCAGTCGAAGCCTCGAATGGGTTAAGTGATCATCTATCTAAGCCCTCAACTTCGGAACTCGGAAAGGCGTCCTCTCAAACAAGCTGAGCTTGTTCTGTGTTCCATTCGGAGGTTGCAGCGGAGGGGATTGCCCGTTTCAGCCTTCGGCAAGCTCAGGCCAAGCCCTCTTACGTATCGTTACAAACGTAAAGAAGCCGTCAGTCTTGAGCGTAGCCAAAAGATCGTTTCTGTTGCTCTCGCGGGTGGTTAATTCCACCTACGTGCCCTCTACCTTTCGGAAGCGGACCACCAGCCCTTTCGGGTCCCGGCTTACACCGGGTCTCCTGCCTTTTGCTGCCTGGACTTTCCTGTCGCCCGCAACTGCGTAGCTGTTGGCGACCGATCACTCTTCCTCCAGAGTAAGTAGTATTATACCAGATATAGGCTATATTCTCAATTTTGACAATAGTTGAATTTTTGTGAAAAATTAAGGAAAATGAAGTTAGAAGTATTAGCGAGAGACCAATCTCGCGCGATATATAGAATTTAAGGAGCTTGAAGGGGGGTGAGAAGGTTTTGAATACACTGTTTTCTTGGCAAACTGCACTGAGTGCTTCTTGGGCACAAGTATGGGGATCATTTTTGGGAGTACTTCCCACCATTCTCGGAGCAATTGTGGTTTTTGCAATAGGGCTAATATTAGCTTATTGGGTTAAGAGATTAGTATTAAGGGTTCTCAGGCTGGTTAGATTTGAAAAACTTTCAGAATCATCGGGTATTAATCGATATCTCAAAAAGGCAGATATAAAGTTAAATTTTTCTGAACTAATAGCAACATTTGCCGAGTGGATTATCATCTTAGTTTTCTTTTTAGCTGTAGTTGACATTTTGGGACTGTCTGTTGTTTCACAAGTTTTAACTCGGGTACTTGGTTATATTCCCAATGTACTTGCCGCAGCCTTGATTTTCGCTGCTGGCTATATTGTTGCCGGCCTTGCAGAAGGATTAGTTCGTGGTGCCTTAGCATCTGTTGATCATGATATTGCTAAACCACTTGGGAAACTAGCAAGATGGGTGATACTGCTTATTGCAGTTTTTGCCGCCCTTGATCAGTTGCAGATTGCGAGGAATTTAATTACCACTTTTTTTCAAGGTCTGACCTATACAGTGGTTTTAGTGGTTGGTTTATCAGTTGGACTTGGGGCAAAAGATTTGGTTGCCAAGATCCTGGACGACTGGTACGAAAAGATTAAGAAGTAAATTGTTAGTTAATAGTTAGACTGTTACTTAGCTTGAGATTTGTGTGTGTAAAAATCCCAGTTATTTGGGATTTTTGTGTTGTGACGCTCTGGCTTAATATATGGTATCCATGCTAGAATGAAAGACTTAACAAAACCCGGAATGATAAGCCGAAAAAGTATTGAAGTAAATAAAATTTACCTTGGAGACTGTTTAAAGCTTTTTAACAAAATTGCCGATAACTCTTTGGATCTGGTAATCGCAGACCCTCCTTATGGTTTAAATAAAGATTTCGGTAATGATTCCGACAAAGTGGACGCCAAAGAGTATCTTAACTTTACCAGGAGTTGGACAAATTTGGTCTATAAAAAGCTGAAGAAGAATGGCTCTTTTTATATTTTTTTAACTTGGAAGTACTCCCCAGAGGTATTTTCAATGCTCAAGAAAAAGTTCTTTATGATTAACGAGATTATTTGGGATAGGCGGGTACCAAGTATGGGTGGGAGTACTCGTAAATATTCCTCCGTGCATGACAATATCGGTTTTTTTGTCAAAGGCAAAAGGTACTACTTTGATTTAGACAGCATTAGAATACCCTATGACCCTGAAACAAAGAAGGCGAGAACAAGATCAATATTTGTTGGCAAACCTTGGCTAGAAAAAGGCTATAACCCAAAAGATGTCTGGTCTGTTACCAGACTGCATCGGCAAGACCCAGAAAGAGAGAACCATCCTACCCAAAAACCTTTAGCAATTGTTGAAAGAATGGTGAAAGCAAGCTGTTCTCCGAAGGGGTTGGTGCTTGATCCTTTTATGGGAACTGGAACCACTGCGGTGGCGTGTATTAAAAACGGAAGAAACTTTATCGGATTTGAATTAAATCCGAAATATTACAATATGGCGGTAAGAAGGGTTAAAAAATTGGGGTTTAGTGTCTCTTCGCGAAAAGGATCCGTTTCAAACGAGAAACCCGACAAAACTCGTCAAGGAATTCTTCTCTCGTCCTCCTAGATAGCACGAAAAAAGTTGACTTAAAGCTTCATTAATTTTGGTATAATGCGCTATCGAAATGAAGGGTTTGTGGAAATATTTTGTACTAGGTTTGCTTTTAACTTCTTTACCTGGAACGGCTTTTGTCGTACTCTCTGAAAGAAATGAGCCGGAAGTTTTAAGTGATTTTGTTGAGGAAGTTGTTACTCCTACTTTAACTTTCGGTCCTACACCAACAGTTTCGGAGAAGCAGGTGACAAGTACACCGACAAAGACTCCGACACCAACCCCGTCTCCTACCTCGACTCCTGCGCCCACTCCTCAGCCAGAATTTAGCTCAGAGCAAATCAATGCTTTCATTGAAAGATTTGCTGCCCAATATGCAGTTGACCCAAACGTTTTAAGACATATCGCAGTCTGTGAATCCGGGTTTAATCCTTTGGCTCACAAGCTATCTTATGCCGGGCTTTATCAATTTAGTCCCAGGACTTGGGAAAAATACCGCCGACTAATCGGTGAGGATGCAAACCTTGATTTGCGCTTCAACGCCGAGGAGGCAGTCCAAACAGCAGCCTATGTTCTTTCTATCAACCAAGCCTATATCTGGCCCTCATGTGTTCCTTAGAAATAGACTTTGTTTCGATAAAGATAATTAAGATATTTTCATTTGTAGTTTAAGCCTAATTTTCATTCATGTCATTGCCCTGCAGTATATATCAGTTATTATGATAAACTTCAGATATGTCAGAAGATTCAGAAGCTAGGTCATTTGATCCCCTTCGAAAAACAAGAGATAAGTTTATTGAGATGAAAGATGAGACTGATGCCGCGGTTCTTAAGGATAGTTGGGTTGATATACGACATGGACAAGCAAAAATAATAAGCTTTGCTGTTGAGAGAACTGTTGGTAAATTTAGCAAAGAAGGCGGCATACTTCGTGAGCTGATGGAGAGACTGGATGATGAAAAAACATTAACGCAAATATTGGGCAATATTGAAACTGCTTATTCATCTGATGATTTTGGCAAATCTGGTTTTGCTGAATGGTTAACAAATGATTCAAGAGCACAATCAATAGAGGTAGCAGAAGTATACCTAGATGTTGTAAAGGGTGTAACAAGGGAAATGGTCAAGCGTGAAGAAGAAGGAAAGCTAACAGTAGAAGAATCGGTCGCAAATCCCATAATACCCGGCTCCTCAAACCGCATGGCAGAAGATTTTCGTAATGGTCGACTTAAAGATAGATTGTCGGTTTTAACTCCGAAAAAATATCGTTATTCAGAAAATTTTGACAGGGGAGTTAAAGCAGTTAATGACGCATTGGGTTTACCTTCTGAATTAACACGGTTCGAAGATATCAAATATCCTGAGTTATAACACCATTTCTGTAAGTGAGCTTTGCTGATTTGTTATAAAATAAGTTCTAACAGTATCTATACTAGCTAGCATTTCATAATAGTTTTAGATTGAATATCTATCAATATGGGAAGAACGGTGGTTGATCATGAATCAAAAGTACCTTCAATGAAAAGGATTGGGGTTATTGGAGGATTCGGTCAGTGGGCCACTCTTGATATATTAAACAGGATACTGAAAGTTTCAACTTCAACTATTCCGCAATATGGCAATAGAGGATATCCGCCCTTCGACCTTCGAATGCTAAACCGTGCACCGATGGTACTTAATGAAGACGGTAGTTATCCAGATGTTTTGGAGCCTTCAACTGAATTACTTGAAGCAGCTAGGTTCGTTGGCAAAAACGCAGATTTTCTTATTTTACCTTCAAACACTCCCCACTTATTTTCAAGTGAGATTGAGAAAGCGGCAGGCAAGCCACTTTTAAACATGATTAATGAAACGGTAGATCAGGTAGTAAAAAAGGGTTTTAAAAAGGTTGGAATTTTAGCAATTGGCTTAACCCTTAAGAAGGGTTTATATCAAAAACCTCTCACCACTAAAGGAGTGGAGTCTGTGGTTTTATCCAAAGAATTGTCTGATAAATTAGATAAAGAAGGCGTTTATCCGCTTCAAGAGGGAGCAAGTGTGCAAGCAATTGGTGACATTGCTTATAAAGCTGTTACCTATCTTCGTGGACAAAAAGTCAAAGGTGTTATTTTGGGATGTACCGAGATTCCTATTCTCTTAGGAGAAATAACTGACGACCACGATATCATTAACCCATCCCAGATCTTGGCTGAAGCTGCCGTAAAGAGAGCTTTGGAAAATACTTAGTCCGCTCCGGGATCGGACTTGTTGCTGCGATCCGGGAACCTTAGCAGTATAATCATCATACGATGTCTAAGCGTATTTTTGTTGGTATTCCGATAAAAAGAAAGCTCCAAAAGGAGATTCAGCAATGGATAAAAGATAATTTAGCAGGTCTAAAAATAAGGGTGATTCCAGCTGAGAATTTACACCTCACTTTAATTCCTCCCTGGAATGAAAAAAATATTGGGGAAGTTATTAGTAAATTTGCCAAGATAAAAAGGAAATTGAGTTCATTTGAAATTAGTTTTAACAAAGTAACTTTTGGACCTTCAAAAGCCTATCCAAGGTTGATTTGGGCCGAGGGTCAAACAAGTAAAGATTTGGATATTTTAAAAAAATCAATAGAGAATGAATTAGAAAAAGGATCTACCAATCGACCCTTCAAGCCCCACCTTACTCTTGCCAGATTTAAGAGGAAAGATTACTTGAAGTTTCCGATTAGACAATTAGAAAAAGATATTGACTGGAGAGTTGATGTAGAAACTGTCTGTCTTTATCAATCAACACTTTTACCTCGCGGAGCGCAATACAAGATCTTAAAGGTAGTCAGAATATAGTAACAGGCAGAATTTGATGAATAGATTTGACTGTGCTTAACTAAAGAAGATGAAGAAGTTTTTGAGGTTTATTGCAGCAGTTTTGGCTTTTGAAGTTTTTCTTGCATTTTTACTGGTTACTACAATTCGTTTTCAGATTTTGAGCACCAATTTTTGGATTGAAAATCTAAGAAAAGAAGGTGTTTATGGACAAGTTGGAAAAGCGCTAAAAGTTTCATTAAGGCAGCAGCTTAGGAAAAATTATGAAGAAGAAACTGGAGTTGGACTTGAATCACTAACCGTAAGAGAGCGAAGTCGACTTGAGGAGGAGATAAACAAGATAACCAATATAATTACCACCGAGAGACTCCAGGATTTTAGTGAAAATAATATTGTTCAAATTTTAGCTTTTGTAAATGGGCAAGAAGAAAAGTTGTATTTATATTTGCCGCTTAGTAAATGGGAATTGCCATCAATATATCTCCAAAGAATACCACCTAACCTATTTACTGAAAGAACAGAGGTTAATGAGTTGATTGACAATTTAGGTGGTGATGTTGGAAATACAAAAGAACTTCTTGCTAACATTGGCGGTCTTGGGTTAATAGTTAATAAAATATGGATTTACCTTACCGTAGCTATTTTCGTACTACTTTTTCTATATTATCTATTGGGTTCAATATTAGAAAGAGTAAAATCGCTAGGGATACTATTAATAAAAATTAGCATTTTTTCTTTAGCTTTAAGTGGATTTCTGAAGGTAATTAGTAATTATTTTGCCAGTGGATCATTTTACTGGAGAGAAGCAACCCAGATATTCGTGGGTGCAATTGCACCCACAATAATCAGCGACATTATCAAGTTGTGGTTAATTATCAGCACAGGGGTATTGCTGGTAGGTGTATTTGCTGTTGTGCTGCATTATGCCATTGCAAGAAGCAGGTTTAAGAATTATTTTGTCCAACCTGGAAGAATTGGAATAATGTTTTCAAGAAAGAGGCAAAGCAAGTAGTCCAGCTTCTTACTCAATTTTTTGCTATATCCATCCCTCTATGGCTATAATGAGATAGTCTTAGCCTGCCATGAAGATTAGTACAGATGCGCTTAAAAAGATTGTTGTTGATTCTGGTTTTATCTCCGAGCAGGAGTTTGTATCTGCTTCGAAGTCAGCTTCCGATTTAGGCCGCGATATTACTGATATTTTGGTTTTTAGGGGACTTATTAGCGAGGAGGCCTTGGGCGAGTTAATATCAGAACATTTAAAGGTTCCTTATGCCAAGATTGCTAAATTAAGCATTCCCGAGGAGGTACTTTCTTTAATTCCCGAGAAGCTTGCTCGTACCTATCGGATGATACCTTTTGAAAAGAAAGATAGGAAACTTAGTGTTGCTTTAGAAAACCCTGAGGATTTTGAGGCACTGGAATTCGCCAGGCGCAAGACAAATTTACAAATTGTTCCCTTCTATGCCACCGGCAAGGATGTTGCCATCGCCCTTGGGCAATACAAAAAAAGTATCAAAAGAGATTTCGAAAAAGTAATTGCAGAAAATATTAAAAAGGCATCTCCTGAGGATGATCTGGCAAAAGCCGCCGAGAAACTACCGATTATAAAAATTCTTGATACCATCCTGGGATACTCAATTGCAGAGCGAGCCTCTGATGTTCATATTGAAACCCAAGCTGGGGAGGTGGTTGTCCGTTTCCGAATTGACGGAGTTTTGAGAGATATTATAAAACTTCCAAAAGAGATTGAGCCAGCATTGGTGGCGAGAGTCAAGATTCTTTCAAAATTAAAAATTGATGAGCATAGAATTCCTCAAGACGGGCGATACAAATTCACTGTCGACGAGGAAGTGGTTGCACTTAGAATTTCAATAATTCCTGGTTTTAATGGAGAGAATGTTGTTATGCGCTTACTCCATGAGACCGCCAGACCGCTTAGTTTAGAAGAGTTGGGATTGAAGAGTAAGGGGTTAGAGCTCGTAAGAGATAATATCCGCAAACCCCACGGAATGGTTTTGGTAACAGGCCCAACGGGTTCCGGAAAAACCACGACACTTTATTCGATACTCAATATTTTAAATACAATTGAGGTTAAGATTTGCACTGTTGAAGATCCAATAGAGTATGGGATAGGAAGGATTAACCAATTTCAGGTTAATCCCAAAACAGGTCTTGATTTTGCAACTGGCTTAAGGTCGCTTCTTAGGCACGATCCAGACATAATTATGGTCGGCGAGATTCGTGATCAAGAAACTGCAGAAATTTCAGTCCATGCTGCCCTGACTGGACATCTTGTACTTACAACACTGCATACCAATGATGCAGCAGGAGCGATACCCCGCTTTATTGATATGGGGGTGGAGCCGTATTTATTAGCCTCGACCTTAAATCTCATCATTGCTCAAAGACTTGTCAGGCGACTTTGCACCGCTTGCGTATCTAGATACACACCCGAGGCAAAAGTGCTTAAGAAATTGGAAAAAGAACTTGGCGTGAGTCTTTCAAGCCAGAAGTTTTATCGAGGTAAAGGCTGTGATGAGTGTGGAGGAAACGGCTATTCTGGGCGAATTGGAGTCTTTGAGGTACTATCAGTTACTGAAAAGATAAGAGTGGCGACCAATCAAAGATTATCTAGCGACCAGATTCAAAAAATTGCAGTTGCTGAGGGCATGATTGCACTTCTAGAGGATGGTCTTGATAAAGTTGCTTCTGGTCTGACTACGATAGAGGAAGTTCTGCGCGTTGTCCGAGAAGTATAGATAGAAAAAAGCAGGTATGCCTTTATATACCTACAAAGTACGAGACAAAAAAGGAAAAATCATTGAAGACGTTATTCAAGCGGAAAGTCGTCAAGAGGCTGCTAACATTTTGAAGTCGGAGTCTTTACAGGTTCTAACAATTAAAAATGTAGAAACAGCGATAGAAACTCTTGTTGGTGGTTCGGTTTCGGTTTCTGAGAAAGCTGCATTTTGCAGATTTTTAGCCACCATGCTTCGGGCTGGTCTTCCAATTTCAGAAGCAATAGAGATTATTAGAAAAGAGGCAGAAAATAAAAAACTTAGAAAGATACTAGCTGATGTTTCATTCCAGACTCGCAAAGGGTCAAGTTTATCGGTTATTTTATCTAAGTACCCCAAAGATTTCGACCCAGTGTTTTTAACCATTGTTAAAGCAGGGGAGGAATCTGGAAGTTTAGACAAGGCTTTTGATTATCTAGCCTTGCAGCTTTTGGCAACTCATGAGATTAGTCAGAAAGTAAAAGGGGCACTTGTATATCCTGCAGTTATTGTACTGGCTATGGTAGCAAATGCGGTGGTGATGATTGCATTTGTATTGCCAAAAATATCCGAGGTTTTTTCAAATCTGAGTTTGGAATTACCAACTGCAACTAGGCTAATATTAGGTTTTGGGGAATTTGTGAGGAAAAACACTTTATTGGTTATCGGGATTGTTGTGTTAATACTATTTGTGATGTTGTTGCTTCTTTTAATTCGCTCAACCAGAACAGCTATCCTTGGTTTTATAGCTAGACTTCCTTTAGTGAAAAAGCTGATGGGCCAAATTGATGTTTCGCGCTTTTCACGAACACTTTCAACATTACTTGCCAGTGGGGTCCCTATTTTACCTGCACTTGATGTTTCAGCAGATACACTCACTCAGCCGGCCCTGAAAAAACAAGCCAAGGCATTTGGAGAGGGTGTAGCTGCCGGCGAATCCCTTTCTAGCGTTCTACTTAAAGGCAAGAAAGTATTTCCCCAAGTTATGGTTCAGACAATAAGGGCGGGTGAAAAAAGTGGGAGTTTAGAGGTTGTCCTTCGGGAGTTGGCCGAGTTTTATGAAAGAGAAGTTGATTATAGTTTGAAAAGACTAACTTCAGTTCTTGAGCCAATTTTAATGATCATTATAGGTGTTGCCGTCGGAGCGATGGTTGTTTTAATGGTGGTACCAATTTATAGTATTGTTGGCAGTATGCAGGGCGGGTTTTAGAACGAAAAGTATGAATTTTAAGGAATTTAAAGGTATTATAAAGCCACGTCTTACACCCCTGAATATTTCGTTATTATTTATTGTTTTAGCACTGACGATTATTTCAGGAGCCTTCATTCTTCAAAGAGCCTCTCGTAGAGGTAAGGGGAGTATTACTGAGAATCAGATAAAAATTCAGAAGGGAGAAAAAATTGTCATTGTTGATAAAAATGGACTGATTGAATATAGAACCCCAGTTGGAGTTTTTTACGAAACTTGGGATAGTGCCCAAATTGATAGTTTTTTTGCTTCTATGGAAGCAAAAGCAAGGCAGTACCTCGATAACCCTGTACCTGAGGGAGGAAGTGGTTATTATGTGACAATTTATATAGATGGGAGAGAAGTTACTGTTTATATTGAAGACGATGAAGAACTTGAGGAAGTTTTTGACCAGTTTAACGGCGATGAAAATGGGTCTTTGGGTGATTTGTTTAACGACTTTTTTGGAGACGATGATGGAGATGGGGATGGTCAAGATTCTCAGGACGGAGGTACGCCAACAGTGACTCTGACACCGACACCAACAACTATAGCTGGGAATGGAGGAGAATACAGCGAATTCGAAATGGGATTGTTTGATTGTACCCTTTATGAACAGCAGGTAACCGGAAGGACGATAATTTCAAATACCCTTTGTGTCCTCGAGCAGGAAGAATAGGCATTATTTCTTTTCTTCGGTCCAAGAGATGAATTCGTATTCACCTGAAGTAGGAAAGTAGGGTGGAGGATTATAAAGGACGTTGGTATCATAGTTTAGTTCTCTTTCGATAAACCCTGACTCAGGGCCGGCACCGAAGTTCCAATAAGATCGGTAATAAGCAATAATTGAGCCATTTAGGGTTAGCTTATCTTTAACTGCCCCAGAGCTTCCACCACACCAATTAAGATATCCATGACGGATTACTTTTCCTGCCTGGGCGGTGAGTACCCCATCGAGCTTGAAGTCGGTGGGAACATCTCTGGTAATGAAAATGTTATTTTGAGAGACAAGGCCAAGGGCACTGCCTCCATCGTAAGCCGAATAAACTAAGTTATTGGGAATCCAAACATCTGCATTACTAGAAACAATTGGAAATCTTGCTGCAGCAACTGAAAGACGACCTTTGATTGTCCCTTCAATCCAAAGATTGTCTTCGAAAAATACAATCGGGTTCTCGCTTACATTGTACGTGCCAATCAATACCTCGTCATTGATAATCTGGTAGAGTTTTCTACATCCACCCTTTCCTTCTTCGCCCAGACCTTGTCCTGGAACGCTGTAGCCACGAATGAAACTTGTTCTAGTAACCTTATATACTCGGAAACTTCCATCGGATAAAAATATCATGTGGTAGCCACTTTCGTCTGATGGACCAAAATAAACACCGTTTGCTTGTGCATCTTGTTTCATCCTGGCAAAATCAAAAGAAATTGTGTCGAAATCGATTGCTGGAACAGGGAATTTCCAAAGTCCCTGGGGGCCTCCATTTCCCCAAACTCCCGGTTTTCTCTCTGGCGGGTCACAACCTGTTTCACTACCACACATATATTCATCTTGCGCAGCAGTTACCAGCGAGTTATTCACTCCATCCATTCTTATACCTGTATTGGAATGAACCATTCCATTTAACACCGAACCTGTCCCGTACCAGTTGCTTGAGTTTGATAAAAATGCGTACCTTGAAAGAGAGGGTATGCCGTATTGTGCTCGGACAACTCTTTTTATATTAGGGTATTGATTACTCCAACCAGTTGAGCGAATGGTCACAATAGACGAACCTTCAGATGGAGGAGTAATTTCAAGACTGAATTTACCGATTGATGTAGCTTGTGGATCTAGATAGTCGTGCTCATACGGACCCGGCCCGCCTGTACCGTCTTGGAAATCATCAGGGTTATGGGCTAAGTGCCATCGATAGTAATTAGCTCCTGCCTCAGCAATGTGCAGTGCCTTATCGAAAGCTATCTGTCTTTGTGAAAAACTAAATTGGAGTGTTAAGAAAAAAAGCAATCCGTATATTACGATGATAAAAGCGCCACTGATGATTAATAGAGTGGGCATTATTGTTCCCTTTTGGATTTGCCTTAAAGATTTTTTTTGAATATCTTTCATCATTAACTTTATAAATTGTCCTTAATCATTCTAACTTGGGCAAACGATTCAAGGA
>JABAOF010002667.1_pt1 | contig 44076 bp, 53 predicted proteins | sample 7062171 | NCBI WGS metagenome assembly JABAOF01 (sample SAMN14538628, study PRJNA623070) | marine sediment metagenome | biome: marine biome [ENVO:00000428]; feature: marine pelagic biome [ENVO:01000023]; material: deep marine sediment [ENVO:00002113] | place: India: Gulf of Khambhat ... | reverse complement strand
CTGTTGGGCCTCTCCGCGACGCCAAAGCGGTTTGATCGTCTCGATGTGCTTCTTTCCTTGGGGATAGGGGCACGTCTCAATCGGGAGGCCATGGCCCCGCAGATGACTCCGACGGTCTATGTCGTCAAGCACCACACGAAGATTCCGGAACGGAAGTACATGCGGTACGTTCCTGATCCTCGGCATCCCGGGGAGCGCATGAAGGTCGCGAATACCGGGAGCCTCACGGTTGAGCTTATCCACATCGCTACGCGCAACCGGGCCATCTCGGACTACACCCTGCGGGCGGCGCGGGCTGGCCGGAAGGTCATGGTCTTCAGCCATCGACGCAGGCACCTCGAAGGGCTCCAAGGGGAATTCGACAGGATCATGGAACGGGATCGGAAGGCTGATCCTTCGCTGCCGGAAAAGAAATCCGCGTTGTTCATGGGCGGGATTTCGGACGAGGAGCGCGATAAGGCCAAGGATGCTGACGTCATGTACTGCACGTATCAGTTCGCGCAGGAAGCCTTGGATGTTCCGGATAGGGATTGCCTCATCTTCGCCACACCTGCGTCCTACGTGAAACAGGTCGTTGGCCGTATCCTCCGGCCCATGGAGAACAAGCTTCAGCCCATCGTCATCGACATTCTGGATTGGGGAATCCCGAAGCTGGAACGCATGGCAACGAGTCGGGCCAAAGAGTACAAGGCGCTCAAGGCTACGGTCAAGAAGCCTTCGGGCACCGCGAAGACCGGGACTTGATGGCATCATGCACAAGCAGTGGGCGAAGGATTGCAAGGGGCGCATCAGGGAGCGCGAAAAGCGGGAAGTCCGGACGGCTGAGATTTCCAAGCAGCCGTTTCTCACGCGGGAGGAGGCGGCGGCTCGACTTGGGATTTCTCCTGCGACGTTGCTGAACTGGATCTACAGGGGCATGATCCCGAAGCCCAAGAAATGGGGTCGGCAGCCCCGCAAGCGGCTCTCGAAGCGGCCCTTCCGCAGGGCCTTCGTGGAGGCGGTTCGTGAGGCCATCATCATTCGGAACAGCAATCCGGAATACCGGACCCTCGCGGCCTTCAAGAAACTTTGCCACAAAATGGCGTGGGGTTATCGCTGATATTCCATTCCTCTTAGGCCGATGCTGAATAAATCGTTTGTTTCGCCCCGTGGCCGGGAAGCCCGTTCGTGGGGGTACGAAATCAAGTACGGGCCGTGGCAACTCGTCGAGACCGTCAAGCAGGCCCAAGGTGAGAAGCCCGTCGAGGTGCTCGATTCCCCGGAGAATACCGGAATCGCGTTCGTGCAGGCGGAGCACCGGACGAAGGAGTTCGACAGGCAGTTGATCGTTTCCGCGTGGGTGAGCTTCCCCGTATCTACGAAAAGTCAGGCAAAGGTTCGGGAGGCGTATCAGCGGGCGTTCCGGACAATCCAGTCGCTTATCAAGAGAAAACAGGCACGTTTTTTAGGGGACCTTCGCAATGCCTCCAGCGCCTAAGACCAAGAAGAAGCGGGCCAAGGGAAAGCGCACCAAGGCGAAGCGCACCAAGAAGAAGCAGGTCAAGAAGCGCCCCGCCAAGGCGCGGCGTCGGTCTGCTCCCAAGCTCGATCCCAAGGCCGTGGGCTTGGCGGTCGCGGAGGCTCTTCGTCCCGCGCTTGAGAAGCTGGGACCGCGTGATGACAAGGGCATCGTGGAGGCCCTCGCGCCCGTGCTTGAGAAGCTTGGACCGCTCGACGAAAAGGTGCTCGCCCGTGCGTTGTCGGAGGCCATTCCGTCGTCGAAGGGAAGTGACAACTCGTCGCTCGCTTTCGTGAGTTCGGAGCAGCGCCACACCAAGCCCCTTCAGCCCTATGAGAGCTACGTTTACGGTTTCGGCCTCACGATCCCCGTGAAGCTCGAAGACGGTGACGACGTGGAGCAGGACGCGACCCGCGAGAAGCTGCGTCCGAAGTATCAGACCATCGTGAAGTTCCTCGTTGGTATGATGCGTGACGTGGAAGCCGAGATCGACGCGAACCGGGGGGTGGTGAGCTAACATGGTACTTTCGAGAGACGAGATCAACGGCAAGGTCAAGGCCAAGATCATCCGCCCGTTCGACGATTACCCCGAGAGCTTCAATTTCCTGTCCAGCGGGATCGTTGATCTTGATCTCAAGATCGGGGGCGGGTGGCCCATCGGGTCTTTGAGCTTTATCTACGGGCCGCAGTCAAGCGGTAAGACCATCGTGGCTGTCATCACGGCGGCGAATGCCCAGAGGACGTGCCGTCACTGCTACCAGCCCTTCACCGCCAAGGTGAAGTGCGAGTGCGGCAAGAAGGCTCCTTGTCGCGTGCTCTACATCGACGCCGAGAACTATCTCCTGACGGCCAAGACGTGGGTGAAGTCGTTGGGCCTCACCGACGACACCGAGATTTGCACGCCCCGGAACGCGGAGGAAGCCTTCGACGTCATCAGCCTCTACATCCAGAACAAGGCTGCGGATCTCATCATCCTCGATTCGCTCGCGGCCCTTTCGCCGGAGAAGGAATACCAGAACTCCATGGCCGATCAGCAGACGGCGCTTGTGCCCAGAACCGTGTCCAAGTTCATGCGGCGCTGGGCGACGGCGGTCTGCGAGCTTCGCACCAAGGGTCGGAGCTTGAGTGTCTTCCCGACTTGCATCTTCATCAACCAGATCAGGGAGAAGACCGGGGTCATCTACGGGAATCCCGAGATCATGCCGGGCGGGAAGGCTCAGTACTTCTTCAGCGCCGCGATCCTCAAGACGGTGCGGAAGGGCATCGAGATGACGCCTGACAAGGAAGATCCCCAGCCGCTTACGCAGTCGATCAAGTACACGGTCGAGAAGGGCCGGATGTGCCCCACGAAGCGTATGGGCATCTTTGACGTGGCCGTCAGCCGCCACAAGGACGACCACGGGATCGTTCGTAACGTTGGCCACATCGACAACGAGAAGAGACTCCTCGAATATGCCAAGAAATACGATCTTCTCGGGGGTAAGACGGGAGCGTATACTTTCGAGAAGAAGACGTTCAAGACGCAGGAGGAAATCATCAGTGCCCTCGGGGAGGACTTGGCTTTTCGGAGAACGTTCTTCCTTGCCGTAAACAGAGGTTACGCGGAGCATGTTCCGTCCGCCAAACCTCTCAAGAAGGGAAAAAAGGATGAGCAGAAAGAAGCCGAGACAGCCGAGGTCGCCGCTGAGTGAATTCTTTATCTCGAAATCGGAGACCTCTCGCATACAAGAACTCAGGATCGCCGACGACATCGACGGGGATCATATTGGCGCGAAGCGTGCTGGTCTTGGGGAGGACAAGGCCGATGTCGAGGGCTCGCAGTTCCTCGTAGAGGCGAAGCGGACGGAGAAGAAAAGCTTCGCGTTGAACGAGAAAGTCCTCAGCAAGATCGACAAGGAGGCGTTGAACTACGGGAAGATTCCGGCCCTCGTGGTGGACTTTCCGAATTTTCGGTTCGGGGTGGCGCAGCGTTGGGCCGTCATCCCGTATCCCGTTTTTGTTGAGATCGCCAAGGATACGAAGGAAGAAGCTTCATGAGCGACGGTTTCGGGATGGGGGCGTTCATGGCGGGTCGGGGCCACAAGGAGGCCCCGACTGCCGAGAGCTTCGGCCTCGTCGAGAAGTATGCGGAGTGGCTCGATTCACGGGAAGAAGAGAAGCGGACGGGGTTTCATATCTCCTCGCTCTACCGTTTCTGTCCGGATCGCTGGGTGCTGGAGCAGATTCTTGGGCGCAAGTGGAAACCCGAGTTCAACCTCAAGTATCGCTTTGACATCGGGTCGGCGTTTCACAGCATGACGCAGGAACACTTTGGGGACATGGGCATCCTCAAGGGTTACTGGACCTGCCGGAACGGGCACAATACGACGGAGATCACGCTCAAGCCCTCCGAGTGTCCGACCTGCGGGCACAAGCGTCTTCGCTACAAGGAAGTCCGGGTGTCTCACGAGGTCGAGCCCGGACACGAAATCTTGGGGCAGACCGACGGCATCGTTGTCTGGGAAGGCGAGGACATGGGGCTGGAGATCAAGTCCGTCGATCCCACTCGGCTGCCCATCATCTCGAAGCCGGACGATTATCCCGTCTGCCAGCTTAACCTGTACATGAAGCTCCTGCGGGAGCAGCACAAGCTGAACGTGAAGCGCGGGATCGTCATGTACGTCGCGGGCTTCGGCAAGAACATCATTCTCTTGCCCATCAAGACCTACGTCATCGATTACGACGAGTCCCACTGGGACGTCGCTCTCGCGAAGGTCAAGACGGCTATCAAGCTTTGGCAGGCGCACGAGCGCAAGGAACTTACCGTTCGGGACATCATGGGGGCGCGGCCCTGCAAGATCAAAGCGGATGGGCGTAGGCTCAACTGCACGGTGGTCGAGGAGTGTTTCTCGACGGCCAAGCTCGCGAAGCGTCTTGAGGAAGAGTACGCGGAGGCGAAGGCGTGACGAATCAGGAACTAAAGGACGCGGTGGCGGAGTTCAACGAGGAGGCGTTGTTTGCCGACGGCCTTGAGGACGCCCTGATCGGTTACGTGGAGCAGTTCGGGCGTCCCTGTATTGCGCTTTATGACCGCGAGAAAGTTATGGAGTGCTTCATGAAACAGGGGATGACGCACGAGGAGGCGGAGGAGTATTTTTATTTCAATACTGTGGGCGCGTGGATGGGAGAGAGCACGCCTGCTTTTGCGGTCATCTTGAGACGCAATGGAACAGAAACAGAAGACTAAGGCCAAGAAGCCCGCCGATCCCAAGCGCGTCAAGGCGGGCCGGAAGTCCCGGCGCAAGGGAAAGAAGCGCGAGAACGAGATCGCCAAGAGCCTCTCGCACTGGTGGACGGGGGGATCGGACAACAAGGTTCTTCGCCGCGCCCCGCTTTCCGGGGGATTTCCCAAGAAGGGGGCGGATGGCGATATCTTGCCCATGAAGCCCGCAGCGCATGGATTTCCCTTCATCATCGACGTGAAGGATCGGAAGTCCGTCGAGTCCATGGATTTCGCGGACCTCCTGTCTAACAAGGAATGCCCCATCTTCAAATGGTTTGTAGAAGTGGGCAATATCGTGCAGAATAATCCGGAAGCCCATGCCAGAAAGCTCCGGTTGCTCATCATCCACAAGAATCGGCGGGATTACGGTGTGATCGGCGCGAAGGAACTCGCCTACATCGAGGACAACGCGGGGCCGCTGCCGTACATCAAGGTTCGTCACAGGTTCATGTGGGAGACGCTTTACGTCTTTCCGCTTCCGGCGTTGTTCGACAAGGACCCGGAAACGCTCAGGCTGGATAAGGTGATGGTCAATGCTTAACAACAGGTACGGCACAGACGACGTCCAGAAGCAGTTCTTCCGGCGGCAGATGCAGTACCGGAACACCATGCACCGTTTCATGACGGAGCACGGGATGAAGGTTCTGGCGGACAACATGCTCGCGTTCACGCCGATCAACAAGATCCGCACCGTCGAGGAGTTGGCCCACATGGTGGTGGAGCGTGTCATCCGCCCCACCCTCAAGAAGCGCGATCTCGTGCTTCCTCAACTCATCGGGGTGAACCGCCCGGAGAATAAGATTTACGTTTATCTCTACGCGGGCATCCTCAAGGCTCTCGGGTCCGGTAGCTCGGGCGTGGTCGATTCTTTGACCACGATCTTGGAAAAGAAGGGCTGCGACGTGTACGGTTTTGTCGCGGGGTCCCACGACGGAGAATACGGGAATCTCGGGGTGGTGGGGAGCCGTGGGATTCTCGACGACGAGAAGGTGTCGTTCGAGCGTGGGCTGTGCGAGAAGGACGGCGAAATCAAGGAGGCCCGGATGCCCCCCGACAGATTCGGGGAGCTTTTCAGCCGGACGTTCGATTCGGACATCTGGATTTCAGGAGAGGCTTTCAAGAGTTTGGATTCCAATTGATTCCATTCAGGAGAGAAGGGAAATTACCATGAAGATCAGCCAGCAGGCGTTCGAGAACTGCAAGAAGCGGCCTCACGCGGAGGTCCGGAAGGAGAACAAGGGGAAGGCCGTGCTTTATCGCGAAGTTTGGCTCGAAATGGCCCAGAGTCTGTACCGCGTCCAGCTTTGCGAAGACTGGAAGAAGTGGGGCTTCAAATCCTTCGAGGAGTACGTCGAGAAGGAACTGAAGCTCGATGCCCGGGAGGTGCGGTACTGGAAGGCCATCTACAAGACGTTCATCCTGACGTTGGGGATGGACGGGGAGCGCCTCAAGGGGATGCACTGGTCGAAGCTTCGCTACCTCGTTCCGGTCGTCAACGCCAAGAACGTGGAGACGTGGCTCGCCCGCGCCGAGAAGCTCACCCAGACGCAGCTTGAAGAGGCCGTCGGGGAAGCGCGTGCGGGACGCGAGCCGGACGACGACGTCAAGATGGATCGCTTTAAGTGCCCCGTCACGGAGGACGAGAAGCGCACCATCGAGGCTGCGCTCGAAGCGGCCAAGAAGATCGCGCCGACGGGGAACGAGCGGCTGGGTCACCTCCTTGAGATGGTCTGCCTCGACTTCATGGGCGATCACCCGGATACCCGGAAGGAGGCGTATGCCTCGATGATCGCGAGGATCGAGCAGGTCTGGCACATCAAGCTGCTCGCCATCGACAAGGAAGATCCCAACTGGAAGAACGTCTTCGAGAAGGCCCGTGATGTCATCCGGGGGTCCAAGGTCAAGGTCAGCTAGGTTCCATTACTCCTTATGACGAAGGCGGCTCAGAAGGCGCTTCCGACGACGTACCTGATCCGAAAGGAAAGGGAGATCGAGAAGTACGTCGGTTACCAGAAGGCCGCAGCGTATCTTGCCGACGAGAAGTTTTCGATCTGCAACTGCGAGGGGTTCGCGCGTAACGCGCACTGCAAGCATCTTGACCTCAAGAACCTCCTCGTCGAGTTTAAGGTCGATGAGATGGTCTTCTACGGCAAGGAACTCGGGGAGTGCAAGCCAAAGAACTCGGAGCAGATCCAGAAGCTTGCCACGAAACTCGTTGAGGTCTTGAAGTCGCACTTCTTCTTCGAGCGCATCGAGCTTCACGAGCTTGTCAAGACGCCTGTGAGCCCGGACCTTTACGGTTGCATCAAGTTCAAGGGTTACCGGAACAAGAAGACTCTTGTCGTGGGTTATGCCCAAGGCGTCATGTTCGTCGTGCGGCCCGTCGAGACCGATGCGGCGTAGTTGATCTTTTGAAAAACTGGCCGTGCGAGGCGGAAACGCCTGACGAAGGAGGAATGCGTACCTCCTGCGACAAGGGGAATTGACCCCGAGGTCGGAAGAAAGTCCTATCGTTCCGGAAAAGCGAATAACCTGTCAGATGGGATGGCGCTTGTGATTTGCCGTCTGCATCGGGGTGCGACCGGGCGAGAGTCGGTCTTGCTAGAATCGAGGGGCTCCGGCTAAACCTGTATCGTCACTGGGGAAGGACCGGCCACGGCCAAATCTTTGGACACCATATATAGATGATGCTGTCGGTCGAACACGTCTGGGACGTTCTCGAAAAGACCTGCGGCGCTCATCGGGGTATCCGCGAGGAGTTCCTGTTCCACGCTCGCGACGCTGTGAAGAGCGGGCGGATGCTTGAGTTCAGGTTTCAGGGTGTCCTTGGCTTCGGGGGAAAGGTCTGGTTCAACAACGGGTCGTCGGTCTACGTGACGTGCTACCCCGAGGACGAGACGCGAGAGCGTCGGGCCGTCATTAAGCGTGCGAATGCCGAGCTTTCGGGCGAATGATGAAGAAGGCTCGCCAGTGCAGACCCATCAGTTTGAAGACCGTCGGAACTCTTACCTGCCAGCGCCTTCCGGGGCACAAGGGCGATTGCCTACATGTAGGGCGTTGGGAATGTGACGGCGGCAGGACCATGAAGATGCGTGTGGAGTGGACGAAGGACGCCCGGTTTTCGCTGGTGCGTTCGCCGGACAAACATTAGGGCTATGGCTCGCGTACTGGGTTGGCTCGTCGAACTCTGCTGTTTCTTCGCGGGGCATGACCGAGGAGTGCTTGGCGATTTGTCTACCTGTCTGCGGTGTGGTGAAGACGCCCGCGAGTACTGGGAAATCGAGATGGATACGATGGATCGTCTGGAGGCGCTATACCTGAAGTGCATGAAGGATCGAGGCGGAAAATGTGGCTCTACGTAATCGGCGTAATCGAAATCATCATTGCTCTTTGGGTTATTTTCTTCATTCGACGGCACTACAAGAACCTTCGGCGGGAGCCCGTCATGCATTGGGCTGCTAACCATGCGCTTTACACCCGCTACGAGACGACCAACGGTGATGTCTTCGAGGTCTCGGTCTATCCTGATCCTGCGAGCCCCGCGACATTTCTCGTGAAGTCCAATGGTCTCATCATGGGGCGCATCTGGGTGGACGACAATGGCATGTCGCTGGGGATCTCCGACACCGTCGCTCCGATGAAGTTCACGTACTGATTGCCTTTCCACGGGGGGCGTGCTAAATTGCTGACGTCGAGGAGAGAGGTTCATGCGAGTTTTCTGGGACGTCGATGGGACGTTGATCTCCTACAACGACGACTATCCCATCACCAAGGCTGAGAATCGCGAGCTTAGGCCCCACGCTCGCGAGGTCATCAGTCTTCTGGAAGCCGTCGGGATTGAGAACTACGTCTGGAGTCGTGCGGGTCAGGGCAATGCACAAGAGGCCACGCATCGACTCGGACTTTCTTCGGACCGCGCGTTCGCCAAGCCCGAGTTTGAGACCCCGGAGGACTTGCAGAACGTTCCCGTGACTCCGGATCTCGTGATCGACGACGATCCTGACGAAACGATCCTTGTCTATCCCCACGTTCTTGTTCCCGTCTACAAGGGCGCGGAGATCGACGAGGCGCTTCCCGCGATTCTTTCGGAAATCCGGAAGCACTACGATGCTTGCGAGGCCGACGATCAGGAAAGCCTCGTAGAGTTCCGCGTGAAGTTCCGGCGCAAGCGGCGGATTCCCCTTCGCGTCAAGCTCAAGCGGCGTCGTTACTATCGTCGTCGTCGGTCCTACTACAAGCGGTATCGCAGGAAGTGGAAGCAAGCGCCGTCCCCGGACGAAGCGCATCAATCGGATTCGGAAGCGTCTCAGGAAGCGGTTCGGCAAGCGGCTTCGCCGTTTCCGGATGCGGATCAGCGTCTAGTTAGCTTCACGCCTTTGGGTTCCCGCGATAGACTCCCATGAGGACCCTGTTTTATCCTGTGGAACCTTCCAGAGAATTCTCGGCCTTAGCTTCACTCGGGGCCGCTGTCGCGATAGAGAGTTGACATGACACACAAACCGAGGTACAGTTTGCGTGGCGAAGCGTGGACGGTAGAGAGGGCGGAAAGTGATACTTCTACTGGTCATTACCCCGGGCGCGTGCATAAATGCGATGATCCACGCTTCGCAGCACGCGCCCATTTTATTGGTGGGACATGCCGAAGCGGGGATCTGTAGTGGGACCGAAGTACGCGGCACCTCTGGCACGGGAAGCGGCGAATGCCGATCAAATCTTCCGGCGCGGGCGCGTGAAATGCCTCGTGGCTCTGGCGTTCAACGCGGCCCGGTTCATCCCCGCAGCCATCAAGGAAGAACTGCACCGGGAAGGTCGATGGCAGGATGTCACGCAGCATCTCTATCTGATCGCCATCTCCTTCGGGAAGAAGAAGCAGAAGCGCGGCTTCAACACGGACAAGAAGTCGGATTACAAGGTCTACGTCCGGTATGTCTGGCACGAACTGTACGTCTTCTTCCGGCAGAATCTTCCCAACTACAAGCGTCGGCGGCTGCTCTCCTACTTCGATCCCGAGAAGTTCGAGAACGCGCTCGACGAGAAGCGCGGGGCGCTTCACTACGTCCGCGAGAAGGATCTCCAGCTTCAGATCGATCCGTAGTAGAAAGCTGTTTCCCCCTCTCTCCAGTTGTCACGCCAACCCTTCTTCCCTGAAGGTCTTGGCTTGGCTCCTGTAGCCCCCGCCCCGGTTGACAGACTGGGGCGGGGGTTTTTATTGTTATTGACCCGATGGCGGAAGCCTTGTAGATTTATTCCGGAGAGCCAAAATGGGGAAATCACTTCAAGTACGCGGGACTATCCAGAAGGTCGAGCTTCGGACGCTCAACGCCGAGATCAGTGAGATCCTCAAGGAGGATATCGACGAGGTCGATTTCCAATGCTCCAAGGAACTCACGATTGATAGCAGTACTCCGGATCTGGAGGTCAACTTTCTGGACGGCGGTATCAGCAAGGCCAAGTTCCTTTTTCTTCGGGCCGACAATCCCATTACCATCAAGATCAATTCCAGCGTGAACGCGGGGTTTGCCACGACCTTGCTGATGAATTTCGGTGAGATCGAGAAACTGTTCCTCACCGCGACGGTCGGGACCAAGGTCAAAGTCATCGCGATGGCCTGACGATGAAAAGACTGCCCACACTTTTGTCCAAGCTCACGGAGACCGAAGAGCCCGAAGGTGTGGCCGAGCAGGTCGTCAAGAAGCAGGAATTCAAGGGCGTCAACTACGTCATCCGGAAGCACGGCGACAAGTTCTTCGGCGTTGCGCCGGAGGAGCAGTTGAAGTCGGGTCCCCACGACGATCCCGAGGCTGCGGAAGACGCCATCAGGGACAAGATCGAGAAGATGCCCGAGCCCGCGAAGGTCTCGGAGCAACTTACGAAGCAGCACTTCGTCGGAATCGCGGACGTCATCAAGACCCACAAGAGTAAAGAGGACATCATTCACGGGCTGGCCGATTACTTCGCGGGCGAGAACCCGCGATTCGACAAGGATCGTTTCGTCAAGGCCGCTGGCGGTACGCCGGGCAAGGGTGAGTCGGACTCGGGTTCCGTGGAGGAGCAGGAGACACATTCTTTCGGCCAGACTCCCGAGGAGACCATCCGCGAGAAGCTTCCGCACAGTTACAAGATGGATCTGGTGCGGAGCGACATCCTCAGTGTCCTCAGGGCCGCGAAGGAATCGAAAGACCAGTCCCTCATCGACAAGATCACTGGTGAAATCGGTGGCGGGGAAGTCGATGATTTCCTCGCCGATCCCGACGAGATGATTGGGCCGGGAAAGACGCTTCTTTACCTCGACAAAGACGTTATGATTCCCTTGCTCAAGGCGTTGGGCGATAGCTCCGACGATAACGCCATGGCGCTCCGGAGCGACATCCTCACGACTATCGGGATCGAAGAGGTCTGAAGCTATGGACGAAGTGCTGCTCTACAAGGCGACGCAGTCGGATTGGGACATGGAGCCGCCGGAGGAGCGGGAAGAGTTCCTGATCAGTTTGGGTTTGGGCTCGTCCGTGGCTCGGAACTTGGCGAAGAAAAAGTGGGATGGACTTCCCCGACACGTACAGCAGTTGATTCTCAAGGGTGCCCGAAGGACGGAATCGAAGGAGGCGGACATGGGCAAGCAGGTGAACGAGGTTCTTGAACGGCTTCGCCACGTTATCGGCGAAGAGACGCTTTCTACGATGACGGCTCCCCATGCTACCGGGCTGGGACCCCAGAAGGTGCGCCCGCAGTACGAGAAACCTGCGGACGAGGAGACCGGAGACTCGGTCATCGGGGGTCCTGAGCAGGAAAAGGGCGGAGATGCGGCCTATTACGATCCCGAGAAGAAGGTCTCTGATTACCCCTACGCCAATCCCGGGAAGAACGAAGGCGTATCGACGCCGACGCCCGAGAAGCCCGATGCTGGAGAACCGAAGGGCAAGAGCGTGGTGGGCAAGAAGCCCAAGGAGGAGAAGCTCTCCGAGGGCGATGGGACGCGGTCGATGCCTTCGGGGAAGCCGCCCAAGGTCGAGGAACCCGACGGTGACAACGTTCTCCCCGGACCCAAGAAGGAGCCCGGTGGTTCCGACAAGCTCTACAAGCCCGAGAAGAAGCTTCGGGAACTGGGGAAGATCGACGAGACCGTGGACGTGGCCAAGATCGCCACGGACGTATGTTCCGTCGTTCACGAGAAGGGCAGCACCGGGTACCGGGACTGCATCAAGCGCGTCACGAAGGCGATGGGCTCCATGAGCGAGCAGGAAGCTCCCGAGACGGAGCCTGCCCCGCCCGCCGAGCCCGAGGCTCCGCCCGCCGAGCCCGAGGCTCCCGCCGAGCCCGAGAAGCCCGAGTGGGAAATCTACGCCATGAGTGGCGACATCCACGCGACCATCGAGAAGGCCGTGCAAGCGGCCAAGGAGCATGGCGGCGAGATGGCCCATGCGTCCATCGCGGTCAAGTTCCGTGGCGACGAGGCTGTCAGGGACGCGGTCATCGAGGCGCTCAAGGCTTCGGGTTTCGAGGTCCGTGGAACCGAGATGGAGAAGTAGCGAGCGGGGCCGATGAGGGATCTCAATCGCCTGCTCGCACGGTTGACGGAACAGGAAGCTCCTACTGTCGAGAGGGTTGAAAAAGATCCACACTACTGGCTGGGGTGGTGTGGGAAAGCGCTCGACCTCGCGGTCGCGGGAATGCAGCGTAGCCGCGAGAAGCTGGCAGAAGCTGTTGAGCGCGAAAACTGGACCGCCGCACATAGCGCTTTGCGGGCCTTAGACACCACCCTCGATGCCGCCCAGAGCGCGGTGCGGAGCATGGAGAAGCAGCAGGCCCCCGCGCAAGAAGCCGAACGTTAGCCTTGTATCGGGCACCCGGAGATTCCATACCTAGTAGTGAGCACTATGGCCAAAAATCCGGGCAGTCGGGAATCCGACTTCGGAAGGTTGAACAGGATTCTGGGAAACCTGACCTCCGAGGAGGATATGCGGGAAGCCGCCTACGGTGCGATTCCCCACGGCGTTGGTCTGTCGCATCTCAGCCTCGTGCTTTCGGAGGACGGCTGGAACTACAGGCTCGATTCCTTCGAGCACCTCAAGGACATCTTCCAGAAGCTCCGCGAGGATGATGAACTCTCGCCCGGGGGCCTGATCGTCTTCAGTCCCGATATCGACTACGGCAAGCCTCTGGCCCGGAAGATTTTCGGAAGGGTCGGGAACTGGCTCCGGAGGACGGTTCCGGAACTCGTGCCATTCCTCGGGAAGACGGCGTCCGACAGGGCGATGAAGGCCATCCAGCGGGCTGGAGGCGTGGGCGCGTCCACCATGCGGTTGGGCGATGCGGCCAAGCTGGGCCTCGTGTTCGTTCCTGCGGAAGGTTTGTGGGGTGATCCCGACACGGGCGAGACGTTCAACGAGTCGAGTCTCGTGGTCTGGATCGCGGGTGTCACGAAGGACGAGCTTGAGAAGATGGCCAAGGAGATCAAGGCGGAGTTCCACCAGAAGGCCGTGATGTACGTTCCGCTCGATACCCGGATTGTGAAGTTCGTTTAACAACAGGGAGATACCAAAGTGCCCCTCGGAGAAGGCTGGTGGCTGAACATTTCCACGGGAAAGAGTTTCTACGTGGACGAGCACGCCTCCGCAGTCGCGGCGAATCCGAAGCAGTACGGGATTCAGCCCAGCGAAGTCGAGGGCCTCAATCCCATGGTCGCGCAGGATCGCGACAAGATTCGGGATCTGGCCGTCAAGAAGGGGTGGGCACGCATTCGAGCACATGGCAATCGCGTGGTCGTGGAGTTCTACTACGACAACCTCACGGATGCGGTCTTCGCGGCCATGCACTTTCTTGGTGAGCAGGCATTTGGCGAATTGACCGTTGTGGAGATCCACGATCTCAAGCGGCGTGGGCGGCACACGGAAACACTGGGTGCTCTCATGAAACCCGGTGGACTTGAGAAAGCTCTGGACAAGATGGGCGTGGTGTTCACGGAGACGGAAGCCACGAGGCTCAACAGGTTGCTGAAGGCTTTGGAGAATCATTTATGACGGCACTCGTTCTTGCGCTTTTGCTGGCGGGGGACGAGGGGGTGGAACAGGAGATCCGGAACAAGGCCGAGGAAGTACGCCAATTCCTCAAGACCGCCAAGTCCGAGCGGGAGCTTCGCGCTGCTGTTGCGGATCTTGGGCCGCTTGCTGAACGAGCCTACGAGATCAACAGCTACGAGCTTTCTGCCAAGATTTACGATCAAATCGAGCGGGTTGCCAAGAGCTTGAAAGACGTGTCCTTGGTGCTCTCGACTCGGAGAAAATCCCGGCACTGCAAGGATGTCGGGCGGGCCTACAAGAGGGTCCTTCATTCGGAACTCGCGATATCTGCGAACAAGGGAACGGGGAAGGATTACTTGGCTGTTGGCGAGTTCTATACCTTTATTAAGGGGGATTGGGACAAGGGTGTCCGATTCCTCAAGGATGGCTCGAATCCCGAGCTTCGGGGCGCTGCCGAACTCGAATCTGTCGTCAAGACACCAGATGAACAGGTTTCGCTCGGGGATCGGTGGTGGGGTCTCGGTAAGAAGTATCAGCCAAGGGCGCTCCACTGGTACAACACGGCATGGCCCGCGCTCAAGGGCATTGATCGGGAAAAGGTTCGCCAGCGTGTTCGCCAGAGTTTACAGAAAAAAGGCAGAACGAATTTGCCGATTCCCAAGGGTTGGAGCCAGTGGCCCGTGCTCACGGGCACCAACGCAGATGAGACGTACGCGAAAAGCGGAGTACGGTCAATCAGGCTTAAAGCCGGGTCGGGATTCAGGAGCAGTCCAATTGAATCGGAGCCGGGTCGGAAGTATTTCCTTTCGGCGTGGGTGCTTTCGGATGGTGGTACTGAATTGGGAGCATTCCGACTTAGAATGCTTGATGCCGCCGGGAAGGGTATCACAAACGGATTCTTTCGTACGATGAGCCCCGCCGATACGCCTTTTTGGACTCATGTGACGGGTGAATTGGTGGCTGTGGACGGGACAGCAAGGATTGAGGTTGCATTCATGGCCAGCGCCAAATCGGGAATGGTATGGATTGATGACGTTTCCCTAAAGGATGAAAACGGAGAGGAGCTACTTCAGAACGGCGGCTTCGAGTAGCCTCTCTTGCCTCTTCAGCCTCATCCCGTTAAACTTCGGGGTGATGGCGCAATCCGGTCAGAATCCCGGCCCCATGGTCACGGGTCCCGGGGGGCAAGTCCTTGCTCCCGCAGGGGGCAAACTGCCCAAGAAGTATCACAGAAATCTCATTCGGGAGCGTCGTCAACAAGTCCGCGAATTGATGGAGAAGGGGGTCACGTCTGCGGCCCGCATTGCCCCCATAGTCGGCGTTTCCGAGGAAACCATCCGGCAGGACGTCAAGGCAATCCACAAGGAAAACAAGGATCGTCTCACCAAGAAAGCCGGACCTGCCCACGTCGGGGAGATGCTCGCGCAGATCGAACGGGTGATCGTGACCTCGACGGCGGACTACATGAAGCTGACGGACAAGTCTCCCCGGGGCGCGTCGGTGCGAGCGCAGATCAACCAGACGATTTCCCGCGCCATCGCGCTCAAGACACAACTCCTCATGCAGACGGGAGTGATCGGGGGAGACATCACCGAGGTTGATAAGATCGTGGAGGCGGAGAAGGCCGAAGCGCGGGTCAAGGAGAACCTCGGCCCTTTCCAGACGGTTCTCGAAAACGTGGAATCCCGCCGGAAGGTTCTCGATCTCGTGGAGAAGCTGAAAGCCGCTCCCGTGGAGGCGCAGGAGGCCATCATTAACGCGCTGAGCGAAGAACCCAAACCCAATGGAGCCGACGGTGGCGATCATTAAGGACGATCAGGGGCGCTGGCAGACCGTCACGACTCCGGCGGAGGAGAAGGAGACTCTCCTCGATCAGTTGCGGGATCTGTCTCCCGACGAAAAGGCGCTGCTTCGAGAACTCTTCTCGTCTGCGGTCAAGAAGGACAACAAGCCCTACGAGACTCTGAGCAAACTGGAGTACGCGGAGCAGCCGTGTCCTCCCGAAAAGTTCCTCGAAGACCCCTACTACTTCGGGGAAGTGGGGCGGGGAACTTACGACTGGATCAAGCGGACGCTGCCGGACATCTTCTACAAGGGCTACGAGGAGATCGTAGCCACGGGATCACAGCGAACGGGCAAAGATTGGGCGGCGTCGTGTGTCATCGCCTACTTGATTCATCTACTCCTTTGCCTCAAGGACCCCGGGACGAGCTATGGCCTTGCCAAGGGGTCGAACATCTACATCGTGTTCATGTCCGCGACGCAGGAGCTTTCCCGCGAAGCCATGTACGTGGGCTTCCTCGAAAAGATGAAGCAGTCGCCGTGGTTCCAGAATTTCGGCAAGGCCATCAAGCCCCTGTCGGAAGAGATTCGGTTTCCCAAGGGGCTGGTCCTCAAGGGCGCGGAATCGGCGGACATGGGCGTCGTGGGCCTCAACACCTGCGCCGTCGTGATCGACGAGGCGAACCTCGGACGTAAAGTTAAGGCCATCCACGAACACCGCAATCAGCTTATGGATCGGACCGAGGCGATCTATCAGGCGGTCCGGCGGCGTATCCGGATGACGTTCACGGCGAAGGGTAGACCGCCGACGCTCCTCATGACGCTGGGCTCACGTCGGTATCCGTCCGACTTCGTGGATCGGCGAATCCTCGAACTCAAGAACACCCCCAAGGCGCTCGTACTCGACATGCCCATCTGGGAAGCCAAGGGACGGGAGAACTTTGACGCGAAATCTTTCAGGGTTCTGGTGGGCGACGAGAACGTTACTTCTCGTGTTCTCAAGGAAGGCGAGAAGGCTCCCGCGAATGCTCGGGTCATCGACGTGCCCGAAGATTTCAGGAGCGATTTCGAGGGCGACTGCGATGGTGCTCTCCGCGACATCGCGGGTATTGCCGTGAGGACCATTGCGCCGTACATCTCGGACCAGCAGAAGATCGCTGATGCCGTGGACGATTCCCGGTCGCATCCCTACCGCACTATAGAGTGGAAGGTCAACGAGCCCTATCAGGTTCTTTGGGATCGTCTGGTTGCCCTCAGGGATGGGAAATATCTCCCGATCCTCGCGCCGGACAAGCCCCGGTGCGTGGCCATCGATCTCGGGCGCGTCCGGAACCCCACGGGCATCGCGATTGGTTACGTTCGGGGATTCAAGACCATTACGCGCCGTGACAAATCCAATGGCGTGGAGTATCAGGAGAACCTCCCCGCCATCGTGGTGGAATTCCTCCTTCGCATCAGTCCTACGCAGCACGAGGAGGTCAAGTTCTACAAGGTCAGGGAGTTGATCTTCGACTTCATCCAGCACGGGATTCCCATCAAGTACAGCGCACACGACCATTGGCAGTCGGACGACTGCATCCAAATCTTCACCGAACAGGGAATCGAAGGTGAGCGCATCAAGACGGACGCCAAGTCCTACGACAACCTCAAGAACGCCCTCTACGAAGAGCGCGTGAAGTACTACCGCTACAAGCCTCTCATCGACGAGCTTGGTCTGCTGGAGGACGATCCGAAGCGCCGGAAGGTGGACATCTTCTCGCAGGATACGGGCAACAATCACCACGACGTTGCCGATGCGCTTTGTCTGCTGATCAATCGTTTGTCTCAGGGATTCCGGCCACAGGACTTCGAGCCCATTGCTCCGGAGTTCGATATTCCGGACCGCAGTTCAACGAAGTCCCTTTATCCCAACTTGGCCCCCGGGGACACGCCATTCGAGCTTGAGCCCGGCGAGAAATCCGCCATGGGCCTCAACCTCCCCGGACTCAGGGACGAGCTTGGCGGCGCGGGTGCCCCGGGACCGGGGACGCCTCCGGCGGAGCCCTCGCTCTACGGCATGATCATGGACGACAAGGAGGCGGGTTGGGGTGGTGCGGATAAGCGGAATCAGACCCAAGACCCCACGAGAGTCCCGATTGGTTCGCAGGTAACCGTGCGGGTCGAGGAGTTGGCCCAAGAATTCTGTCGCAGGATCAAGGTCCAAGATGTAGAATTTGTGAAAGCCACGGACGTCAAGGCGTTTCTCTTCGAGAAGAAGTTGGTGGATACGAGGTACGTGATCGCCATTCGGAACTACATCGAGCGGATTTACGAAAAGCGCGTGCTTTAGGGGAGAGAGGTCATGCGTAAAGAACGAGAAATCCTTCAACAGGTCAAGGGCCTCATCAAAGAGGGCGACACTCACATGAAGTCCCTCGAAGAGGCGGTTCGCGAGGTTCCCCGCACGGCTCAGGACATGCTCGATCTCCTCAAGGACGTCACGGCCACTTGGGGTTCGGCGTACGAGAAGTTCAAGGACATCCGGCGTGATGCCTATGACCTCATGGCCACGGGGGGCGTGAAGACCAAGGTGAAGCGGCCCGTCGAGGCGTCTCCTGATGTCACGGGGGTTCCCGCGAGTTCCCTCATCCGCATGATCCATCGTCTGGCCCACGGTTTCAGAGAGGCGTTCAAGGACGAGGTCATCAATCAGGCCCTGAACCTCGAAGATGATTTTCAGGCCATCATCGAGGCTGCGCGTTCCGCAGACTCGGTGTCGGACAAGAACCTTCAGGACAAGCTGATGGCCTTTTCCACGCAGTACATTCCGTGGCGGACGGCGATCAGCGATTACGTTTACCGCAATCTCGAAGGCATCACCCGGAGGGCTGAGGCGCTCTACCACCTCTCGCTGGACCCCGAGGATCGGCCCGGAAAGATCCGCGAGAAGAAGAAGCGGGAGGTCTATCGGGGGAAGACGCAGTCCGATACCCGGGGCGTGATCGAGCGAGCGCAGTCGGGGTACAACAGCCTGAACCAATTCGTCAATCTCGCGAGGCCGACGCTGTCGAAGATCGACGAGATCGTGCGGTTGGCCGACGAACTCGCGCAGACGCTCAAGCACGAGATCGACGTGCCGGAACCCGTGACGGAGAGCGACGACATCGTCGAGGGTCGCCGGAGAAAGGTCAACGCATGGATGGAACACAACTGGTGCGAGGATTCGGAAATCGGGGCATTCATCTAGCGGTACTGTCGTTTTCCAGCCCCGAGTTGTTCCATTACGAGAAAGAAACTGCTGATTAGCTGATGGCCATCAAAGACGTCCTCGGTCGCATCCGCTCCGTCTGGGGCAGAGAGCGGCAGAACATCGAACAAGCCCAGCAGTTGGTCAAGGGTCAAGCCCAGCCCATGGGCTTCGACACATTCTCAATCTACGGCAGGTACGGCCTTGAACCGCTCCAAGACTACCTTCGCATCGAGCAGGAACTCCTCACGCGCTACTTGGACTATTCCGAGATGGAGAATTATCCGGAATTGTCCGTGGCGTTCGACATCTGGGCCGACGAAGCCACGCAGCCCGACGTCCTGACGGGTCGTGTGATGTGGATCGAATCCGATGACGTGCAGATCAAGAAGTTGCTTCAGGATCTTCTGGATTCAACCCTCCAGATGGATGAAGAAATTTGGAGCATCGCGCGGATGCTCGTGAAGTACGGGAATCATTTCGAGGAGATTCTCCCGACACCTAACGGCGTCGTCGGGACGAATTCGCTGCCTCCGGAAACTGTCCGACGTTACGAGGCGGGTACGGGGTTGCTTATTGGCTTCGCGCAGGACCCGAGGGGTGTCTTCGGCATTACGGTTGATGACGTGGACAAAGTCCTCCGAGGAGAGCAGGCCGCGCCTCTAGGGATGCAGGTCTTCGAGCCGTGGCAGATGGTTCACTTCCGCCTTGTGTCGAAGTCGAGACCTTCGACATATGGCGTAAGTGTACTGGAGCCTGCGCGTTGGATCTGGAGACGACTCCTTCTTCTGGAAGACGCGGTACTGATCTACAGGCTCACCCGCACGCCTACCAGATGGCTTTTCTACATTGATGTAGGGAAGCTGCCCCCGACTCAGGCGCTGGGTCAGATCCGCAAGATCAAGAACGAGTTCACGAAGCAGAAGTTTGTGAACGAGAAGGGCAACGTGGATCTGAGGTTCAACGTTCTCAGTTCGGACGAGAATCTGTTCCTTCCGGTCGTGGACGGGAAGCGCACGACCGAAGTGGACCTCATGGCCACACCCGAATGGCAGGTCACGGACGATGTTGAGTACTTTTTGAAAAAACTCTACACCGCCATCAAGATTCCGCGTGCCTACCTCGCCGCAGAAGAAGGGGCACGCGCGAGGCTCCTGAGTCTTCAGGATCTCCAGCTTGCCCGGAGCGTCATGCGCGTTCAGCGTGAACTTCGTGCGGGTGTCCGGAAAATTTGTAAGGTCCATCTCGCGGCCCTTGGTATCGACCCCGAGAAGGTGAACTTCGACGTTTTCATGACGATCCCGTCGTGGGCGTACGAACTCAGTCAGCTTGAAGTCCGGAACGCGAAGGTGGAGTTTGCCGAGCGGGTACGCGGTTACCTTTCCGAACGCGCGACCATGAAGGCTATCTTCGGGTTCTCGGACGACGAGATCGAGGCCCTCAGAGCCGAGCGCGAAGAAGAAGCCATGCGTGCGGCGGAGCTTGGCGTGGAGGCCCCTCCGCCCGAAAAGAGCAAGCGCATCCGCAGTTCGGAGGGGTCCATGATGGATCTCCCGGGCTCTTCCCGGTTCCTTCCGCCCGAGGAGGGGGACAACGCGCGGAACTACGCTCTTATAGTGGAACAACTCAAGACTCTTGCGGCGAACGACAAGGAGATCGCCAAGAGGCTGGAGGATCTGAAGTCCAGCGGGCGCGAGATGAGATCGTCGATGTTCTACAAGACGCATGGCGGTCGCTCGAAGGTCGTTCCCTCGCTCGGGGTCCCTTCGCCCGGGAGAGGAAACGGACGCTGATTTTATTCCAGAAAAACTATTGACTTGGACTTTATTTGTTCGATACTCAGTATTGACAATGCAGCCCCAATACTGCTTATAATAGCGGCGTAATAGGAGAGAGGCTCATGCCGAAACCGGGGGCACCTGAGGTCACGAAAGTAGCGGGTCAAGAAACCACTTCTTACGTTTCCCCCGGGCAGGAGATCGAGAAGTACTACAAGCGTGACGCCGCCAAGCCTCCCCGCGTTGACCAGAAGCTTGAGAACGCGCACTTCATCAACGCGGCCATCATGCTGGCCAACCATCTCGGATTCAATTCGTTCGACGAGGCCGTCACCGCGCTCCTCGTAGCCAAGACGACCAATCCCGACTTCGACTACGGTGTCCTCAAGCACATGAAGGGCACGAGTGGGAGCAAGAAGGCGGCTGAGTCCATCGAGAAGAACATGCCCGTCCTTCAGGAGGCCATCGACAACTCGTTCGAGAAGCGTGTTCGTCGGATGGCCGAGGCGCTCGACGGCGTCAAGAAGCAGTTCGAGGCCGAGGACGGCTGGGTTTTCCCCATCGCGACGATGAAGGAACACGCCATCGTGCTGAACTCGCATGGCGACCTCTTCCGCGCGACCTACGAGGACGACGAGGGTACCATTCGGATCACCAAGGCCGAGAAGTTCGCCGCCGCGCCCGTCAAGACCGAGGAGTCCCAGAAGGTTCTCGGCGAGGCCGTCGAAGCCCTCATGGAGGGCAGGGGCAAGAAGGCCAAGCTCGCGCTTCGGGACCTCGTGGCCCGGACGCACGACCAGAACGAAACATTCGACAAGGCCCGTTTCCAGTCGCTCGTCCAGCAGATTGCGGGCGAGTCGTACTGGCGCAACTACGTCAAGGAGAACGGCCCCCGGGTCCGCGTGTTCGTCCGTGGCGACCTCAAGGAGGTCTACGGATCGGGCGTGCGGCCTCGGTTCCAGAAGGTCCGGCTCGGCGAGGTGGACGAGAAGTTCGAGGACCGTTACCGCGCCGACGTCCGGAAGTACACCGCTGCGCTCGTGGAAAAGATCGAGAAGATGAAGGAGGACGTGCAGGGCCTCTTCAACCGCGACCAGTGGAGGGTCAACGGCCTCGCGGCTTACGACAAGCAGCAGGGCCTTCAGGTCAGCAACTTCCTGAATCACTTCATCGGAGATTATGTTAACTCCTTGACAACCGTGGCCGAGGGCCTTAGACTTTCGGTTGTAGAGAGTACCTTACCGTTCCAAGCGCACCTCTACGACACGTTGGCCGAGGAGTATCCGAACTACGTTCTCGGATACCTCTTCATTAAGAAAGCTCTGGGAGACATTCGGTCCGGCGTGTAGCTGAGGACAGAGGAGAGAGTGATGACAATGGGATACGGCACCGTGCGCAGCCTTGAGGAGACCATGAGTCTTCTCCGCTTGGTTCCCGGCGGCAAGTCCGGCACCCAGCGTCTCGACGAGAGTCAGGCTGCCGCTGCGCGGAACCGCCTCAACGAAGGTCGGACCTCGACCAAGCCCCTCGACGAGAGCGGCTCTTCCGAGAAGGAGAAGCTTGAGAAGAAGCGGGTCATCGAGGAAGCGCGGCGCAAGCGGGCTGCCGAGGGGAGCGCTCCCAAGAAGAGCAGCCTCGACCTCATCCTCGAAGACATCCAGCAGCTTGAGCGCGAGATCAACAGCACGGAGCGCTCCGGCGCGATGCAGGAAGTCGAGGAGAGCCTTGACCACATCAAGCAGTTCTCCAGCAAGGTTCTCAAGCGCTACGAGTGGCGCGAGGACGAGAAGTCCCGCGTCGTGACGGAACTCTTCAAGGGCATCCGCGAGGAGGCCGTCAAGCAGACCGATGAGCTTCAGCAGAAGCAGGTCTCCGAGGACAACGCGAGTTCCTCGTCCAAGAAGCTCGTCATGAAGTATGTCGAGGCCCTGTCCTTCGTGAAGGACCAGTTCCGTCTCAACGAGACGGCCTACAGCGAACTGAAGAAGTGGGCTGAAAGCGAAAAGTAGAATGACGGCGACGCTTACCCCGAATAGAGTACAGCTTCTCATCGACCATCTTGAGTTCGATGCGCGTACTCTTACGGAGCGTCGCGAGGGCGGCAAGATCATCCTTCGGGGCGAACTCGCTCGCGCCGATACCGTCACGTCGAACAATCGCCTGTATCCCCGGAACATTCTGGAGCGCGAGGTTGGCCGTCTTCGCAAGGAGGCCAAGGCCCGCAAGCTCTTCGGGGAACTCGATCACCCCGCTGATGGTCGGACCCAGTACCAGCGCGTCTCCCATGCCATTCGGGACATTTGGCTGGAGGACGATGGTCGGGTCATGGGCGAGATGGAAGTCATCCCCACGTCCAAGGGGAAAGACCTCGCGGCCATCATCGAAGTGGGAATGAAGCCCGGATTCTCTTCCCGAGGGACCGGGACGACGCACAAGAGGGAAGACGGCGTTGACGTGGTCAACGACGACTACAATATGATCACGTACGACGCCGTTGCCGATCCCGCGCATTCGGGGGCGTACCCTGAGGTGTTTTTTGAGTCAAAGGATGTGCCAAATCTGGGGAGGGTGGAAATGCCCGACAAGAAGGAATCGCTGGACGCCCTCATCTCCGCGAATCCGGCGCTCGGAAAGCAACTCGACGCGATCATCAAGAAGAACGTTGATCGGGTGCGCGAGGATGTGCGGGCCGAGGAGCAGGAGCGCGTCAAGGGCCAGTTCGAGAGCCAGCTTCTGAAGCAGCTTGGCGATCTCCGCACGGAGGTCGAAGAACAGGTCAAGAGCGACATGGCCACCGACCCCAAGTGGGCGGACGCCAAGCGGCGTCTCGAAGCCATTCGCGCCGCCATCGGCGCGGACGGCGAGGGCATCCCCACGGAAGATCACAAGGCGCTCCAGAAGGCTCTCGCGGAGAAGGACGCCGAGGCCAAGGCCCTCTCCGGCGAGGTCGAGGCGCTTCGCAAGAAGGCCGAGGAAGCCGACGCGGAGCGCGACAAGGCGTTGGTCGCGGCGAAGAAGAACGCCATCGACCGCTTCATGGAGAAGCAGGCGCAGGCGTCCGGCAACCCCGCGCTCTTCCGGAAGCTGGCGTCGGGCCGCGTTTCCGAGAACGACAGCGCCGACGTCCTGAAGAAGAAGGTCGAGGAAGTTCTCGACATCATGAAGTCCTTCAAGGCCAAGGACGAGAAGCGGGCCGAGCATCTCGAAGACCTTGGCGCGAAGATCAAGGAAGCCGTCAAGCAGGAAGTCGGCGAACTCAAGACCAAGGTCGAGGAGCTTGAGCGGCAGAACAAGGAGCTTTCGGAGGCTTCCGACCGCTACCGCAAGGCTGCGGCCAAGAGCCTCGAAGTCGCGCGGAAGGGATTCGGAGAGGCGCAGAAGTACCGTCTCTTCGAGGAGTCCAAGGCTGCGCGGCATCCCGCGCGGAACAAGATCCTTACCCTGCTGGAGCAGGCCAACCTGAACGACAAGGACGACATCGAGAAGTTCATCGAGGAAGCTGTCCGGAGCGAAGGCAAGGACAGCGTTCTGCTGGAGCGCGTGCAGAACCGTGTGAAGCGCGGGAGCGGCTCCACCCTCGACGAGACCGGGCAGGAGCGGCCTTCGCTTCTTAACGAGGGCAAGACGCGCGACGAGAAGCTCTTTGGCGTGCCTCTTTCCACGATGAGAAAACTTGCAGGCGTGAAAGGGGTTTAGTAGACTTTACTGCTGACAAGCGCACGGGCGAGTGTTTCCCCCGTGCTCTGTTTCGAGGAGGAGAGAGACGATGAAGCTCACGGAAGAGACAGGCAGGGCGCTGTCGGAAGCGTCTTCGGTTGCGAATGACTTCTTCATGAAGCCGATCATTCGCAAGTGGGAGCAGTCCGGCCTGCTCTCGGGCATCAACGACGAGTACCGCCGTCGCTGCACGGCGCTCCTCCTCGAAAACGAGGCGCAGCACCTTGAGCGCCTTGACGAGGAAACGAGGGCCTTCCTCGTGGGGCCGTACACGAAGTTCATCTTCCCGACGATCCGCCGGAGTTGGCCGCAACTCGTGGCCTACAACCTCGTCTCGGTTCAGCCGATGACGAGCCCCATCGGAGCGATCTTCTTCTGGCGGTACCGTTACGGGACCAACAAGGGTCCCACGGTCGCGGGAACCGAGATGATCGCGAACTTCGACAAGAACTACTCGTCGGAGGACATCATCGGCGAGACCATCCTTGACCCCATCACGTCGATCCCGCCGACGGCTCCTTCGACCAAGACGCTGGACTTCAAGCCCGTCAAGCCGGGCACGATCCGCGTCTTCGCCAACGGGAACCTCGTGGCCATCGACCAGAACGGAACCCTCGTCGCGCAGGCGGGCTTCACGCTCGACGCTGCCGACTCCACCATCGACTACCGGACGGGCGACATCAGCGTGGAGATCACGGCGGCTCCTGCGGGAACCATCGGTCAGGCGCTGACGGTCAGCTACCGCTACGACTCGGAGTTGAACCCGAACATCGGGCAGGTCAACATCGACGTCCAGCGGATTCCCGTCGAGGCCGAGCAGCACAAGCTGAAGGCCCTCTGGTCTTCGGAGGCGGCGGAAGACCTCCGCGCCCTGCATGGCGGCGACATCGAGGCGGAACTCGTCGCGGGGATCGCGAACGAGATTTCCCTCGAAGTGGACCGCAGGATTCTCTCGGACCTCCTGCTGGCGTCCGAGACCCCGGGCGTCGAGGGCAACCCCTTCCCGCCCAGCACGAGCGTCTTCGACGCTCAGCCCGCCGCCGCGACCGTGGCGAAGGACCACCTGTTCGGGTTCCTCATCGCCATGAACAAGGTGGCGAACGACATCGGCAAGAAGACCCTGCGTGGGTCGGCGAACTGGGCGGTCACGTCTCCGGACGTGGCGTCGCTCCTCGACTCGACCCCGTACTTCACGCCGGACGCGAGCCAGAACACCTACAGCGGCTCCATCGTGAAGGTGGGGGCGGTGCAGGGGCGGTACACGGTCTACAAGGACCCGCTGTTCCCGCGCCAGAAGATGCTCATGGGGTTCCTTGGGCCGACGTTCCTCGACGCGGGATACGTCTTCGCGCCGTACATCCCGCTTCAGGTGACCCCGACGTTCTTGGACCCGAACAACTTCGAGCTTCGCAAGGCGCTGCGCACGCGGTACGGGCGCAGGCTCACGCGGGCGGAGTTCTTCGGCAGCGTCACGGTCCTGAACATCGAGAAGGCGTCCCGCGCGGCGGAGCCCCTCGTGATGTCGCAGGTCCAGCAGCAGAACCCGTAGTCTGAATGACGCGGCCCCGAAAAGGGCGGCGTAGGCAACGGGATAGTGCGAAGGAGCCGTTAGTGAAGAGTGCGGAGATCGCCCGGGAGCTTGAGGACATCGACGCGATGTCCGCCGAGCTTGAACGGGCGGAAGAAGTATCTCCCCCGCCCTCTGCTCCTTCGGATACGGCAGAAAGTTCGGTCCCTCGTGGGGATCAGGAGCCCGTAGGAGAGCGGGTTCCTGACCCCACTCCTTCCTCCACTCCCCCGGCGGAACTGAGTTCCGCTCCTGCGGATGTGAAGGAGGAGAAGACGGGGGGACCCCGACCCTCGATCCTGCCCCAGACGGGAAAACTTCTCGAACAGACCAGCGCCGCTCTTGACCTCATCCTCAATGGCCTGAAGGCCGGGGTTGTTGCTGGAGGTCTGACGGAGAAGGATGACCAGCTTGGGCATCTGTCGATGATCATGGGCACGCTCAAGAAGGCCAAGGATCAGGCCAACGGGCTTCTCGGCAAGTAACTCTCGTGACGACGAATGACGGATGGAAGACGGGAAATATCCCCAGAGTTCAGTCCACCTCCGGGCACTGATCACTCCACCAAACTTCCCCTCCATCACGCGCCCCGCCTAAGCACCGAAGACACCATCGAGCGCGTTCGGCGCTATTTCGGCCACCCCGTTGTTGCCGTTGAACTCACGAAGGAGCAGTTTGCGGACTGCCTCGAAGAAGCCAAGAGTTGGTTCATCGACAACTGGGGTGTCGTGAGGTTCCGGATGTTCGATCTCGTGCCGGGCATTCGCGAGATCCAGATGACCGACGACGTCAGGGACGTGCAGGAAGTCAGTTTCGAGGCCGTGAGGATTCCCCCTCTGGTCTTCGACCGCGATTTTCCCTTCTTTGCCCCCTTCCCCCTCCGGGCGGAGGGTGGCATCGTCTTCAGCTACCCCACGGGGCTCTACAGCGCCATCGTGCAGCAGCTTCAGTGGATTGAACAGCTAAAGCGCATCTTCTCGGCGGAGCCCGAGTTTGAATTCGACAAGCGCACACGGGTTCTCCGGGTCTTCCCGGCCTTCGAGTCTGGGGAGAAGCGGATGCTCGTGGAGTACACGTCTAACGCCATGCAGGTCGAAGAACTGTTTGGCGAGGCCCTCCTGACGTTCACGCGGTACTTCCGCGCCGAGGCGGGGGAGCGGCTGGGCCAGATCCGGTCGAAGTACGATGCGCTTCCGGTCGCCGGGGGCACGGCGACGCTCAACGGCACCGCGCTGCTCGAATGGGCGCGGGAAGAGAAGGAAAAGCTGACCGAGTGGGCGCACGCACGGAATTACCCCTATCGGTTTATCGTGGGATAGGGATGTGACGAAGAAAAGATCAAGACTTGTCGGACGTTCGGCGATTCGATATGCTTCTGGGTAGAGAGCATGGGGATTTCTAACTGGGAAGAGGCCGCTGCCGCAGCCAAGGAGCTTCAGACGCTCGTTGGTTTTGTCGTCGATGACGTTGCGGCGAAGCACACCGAGGCGGCGGTTCGCTGGGCCGGTAACGTCTCCCAAGTCGCGAAGGACTTGAAAGAGTTCTTGGCGGAAGTCCCGAAGCCGAAGACCAAGACGAAGACGGAAGAGAAAGATTTGGATCTGGCGGCTGTTGCGGAAATCGATGAGCAACTGAAGAAGTAGGATGCCGCTTCCCTATAGAATGACGAGGGATGTCCAGATGCCAGACGCACCCGTGACGCAGGAGCCGTTCCCGAAGATCGGTTCCCTCATCGCGAAGATGAAGATTTACAACACGTCGGAGCCTGCGCTTCGAGAGGCGATCCGGGCGGCGGCGGACAGCGGGGTGAACCCCACACACCACAGGGCATTCGTGGAGTATCTTCAGAGCGCGGGACAGGTCGATACCGCAGACTACGTGGAAGGCATCGGAGAGGGCGGATACCGCATCGTTCTCGATCACTACGGCGTGATCCGCGAGAATCCCAACGGCTCCGAGGAGCCGGGACCCGATGCCGCGCCCGTGCCGTTGCCCACGGATGAAGAAATCTTTTCGTTCCTGCTCGATGCTCTTGAGCAGGACGTCAACCTTTCGGACCGGAAGAAGCTCATCAAGTGGCTCCGCGACAACGACAAGGAAGGAGCCGCGCGGTGGTTCGAGACGCTCGAACGGCCCGACTTTTTCAAGGCGTTGGGCTCCTTCTTTGCCAATCTCGGGAAGATTCGCGCCAAGGTTCCGGGGATGATGTCGAGCGCGAGCATGGAGGAGCAGGGTCCTGAGCCGGGTGGTGGTGGGATGGGTCAGCCCGAAACTACGCCCGAGCCTGAGCCTGAAGCGTCTCCCGAGGAACCTGCGCCCGAAGAGCCTCCCGAGGAAACGCCGGAGGAGCCGGAGGACAAGCCGAAGCGTCCGGCGGACGTCAACACCGTCATCATGGACATGTACCTTGAGGGTGTGGACATTACCCGTCGCGCCCAGCTTGTTCGGGAAATGGACAAGGCCGGGTACAACGATTCGGCGGAGTTCATCGACGGTCTCTCGTTGACTGCTTTCTACACGCTTCTTTCCGAATTCTTTGCGGGTCTCGCTAAGGCGATGGGTGACGACGAAAAGGTTGCTGAGGCGAGACCGGGGGTTCACGCGAAGACGTGGGACACGATGCCCCCGACTGAGCGGGAGGAAGCTCTCGTGGACGCGGGGATGGATCGGAGGGAAGCTTCGGAGTACGTCCACAGGTCTTGGAACAGGCTTCCGGACGAGGTCCAGATGGCCTTTTCCGATTCCCTCAGGATGCTCAAGGTCGAGCATCGCAAGACTTTGGCGGAACAGAGCCCGGGGACGCTGTGGGTGCGCGTCGGTGCCGATGAGCGGGTGGACGCGCTCGTGGCCTCGGGAGAAATGGACGCTGATGAGGCGGGACAATTCGCACGCAAGGACTGGGGAGAGCTTCCCCAGTACGTTCACAAGGCATTCCAAAAGGGTATGATGGCCGTCACGGAACGTAAACGGCAGGGGATCAAGCTGCCTTTCAGGAGGAATAAGATGCAGAAGACGTTGAGCAAGGTCGAAGCTCCGGAAGAGCTACTCCCTGCCGAGGTCGAGGAGGCCGTGAAGGTCTGCTCTGGCTTGGCGGAAGAACACGGCATCGAGGAAGCGGCCAAGCGCACGGCGCAGAAGCTGGGCCGTCGGAGCCAGATGCCCGAGGGCTTGATCGACAAGCTCGAAGTTTACCTCGGGAAGGTCATGAAGGAGGCGGTGGACACGACCGTCACCGCGCCTCCTCCGGGGAGCGTGCCCACGGCTGCGGCCCCTGCCGCGCCCGCGCCCGCTGCTCCTGCCGCGCCTGCGGCGGAGAAGCCCGAGGAGCCCGAAGATCCCGAGAAGAAGAAGGACCCGGAGGAGGACGAGGAGGAGCCGGAGAAGGAGACCGAGACCGAGTCGTTCATGGGCGAGATGTCACGTCTCGCGCTCATGCCTTCCAAGCTCCGGATGGGCGAGAACGGCTACGAGCGGGTCGAGCCCCCCAAGGCTGTCCTCATCGAGCGCAAGCCGCTCCACGAGAGCACCGTCACGGGTGCCGCTGGTGTGACGGGCACTCCGGGGGTCGGGGTTCTCGACGTGTTCTCCTACGGGGGATATCTCGAAAAGACCCTGCCGTACCTCGTGTCCGCGACGGTATCGCGCATGGAAGGCGATGACCGCTCCAAGTTCGTCTCGGTCTTCCGGAAGTTTGTGGAGACGAACGATCTCGTCCAGCTTGTGGCCCTCTCGGGGCGGCTGGCCGACATGGTGGAGTGGGGCGACGCTTCGCAGGAAGGCGCGGAACTGGTCAAGAGCTTCCGCTTCATGTCTGACTTCCTCAACATGATGCGGGCCTCCGTGGACTACACGAAGAAGGCTCTGTCCGTCTAGCTTGGGAGTTCTTCACTAGTGAATTCTCCCAAGATCACCGTGCAGTTCGGTTCTCCCTTTCTAGCCATTTCGGGAATCTAACATGAAACCTCCGAAGGAGACTGCAACCCCGGGACCGGAACTGGAGTTTCCTTCGGCGGAGCAGTACAAGGGGCAGTTCATTTCCGACATGGAGGCGTGGGAGTCCGTCGTCAACGAGTTCTCGGAAAACGTCCAGCTTGAAGTGGATGGAATTCTTTACCGCGTCGAACAGGGCGAGAACATCGATACGACGCTTCTTCGCCAACTCGCTACCGTGTTCCGGGGCAACGCCAAGAGCGATCCGGCTGTCAGGATCGCCAAGTGGCTCGACACGCTCGCGGATTACGCGGACTTCTTCGGGGAAGCTGTTGACATCATCGTGGATTCAGGAGTTGGTCTGGCCGCTGGAGAGAAAGCAGGAGAAGAAGAGGAATCTCCTGCGGAGGTATAATGTTCCTCACGGGGGTAAGAGGTCCGGCGGTTCATCTAGTAGATGAACCGTCAAATTTCGTAGGTTCGTGTGGCCCTAGTGTGACCGGAGTTTTGGACGAGAGGGCGGTCGGGGCCGGACGGACGACATAGGCAATCGTTGTTATTATGGTGGTGATCCGCGTGGAGGACGTGCCCTTGGGTCGGGAGGTCGCGGAAAAACGAATCCCGGTCCTCTTGGGTAGGCTTTTTTATGGAAAACGTCTTCTTTAGAGCCGAGGAGCTTGGATTCTTCGACAGCATCAATGCCGAAGTCCCGAGCCTCGTGGCTCCACGCGCGAAGTACTTCCTCAAAGTCCTACAGCCCGTAACCACGGACGGCAGATTCGAGAAGGACGTCGTCTACGGGGAGCAGAAGCGGAACTGGAAGTACGCGGGTCCCATCGTGCTGCCCATCCATCTCGAACGCCCCACGGAGCCCAAGGAGTTCGAGGAGAACCGGGGCGGCAATCAGGACTTGAACGCCACGGCTTCGATGAGTCGGAAGCTGTTCGAGGACGCGATTCCCGAGGATCTCGCGAATCCCATCATCGCGGCACGCGGTTCCCTCATTCCGGATGCTGGTGATGTCGTGGCCCTCTGGACCACGCACGAGGGCGACGTTGCCGTGTGGGACGTCGAGAACGTCGAACGTGATGCGTATCTCGGGGATCTGCCCCTGCATCTCCAGTGGCAGCTTACGCTCATGCGCCGGACCCGCTACGCGGCGGAACGTTCCTTCGGCGACAGGCTTTTCGAGTCGGAGCCCATCGTCATCCTTTCGCCCGAGGATTTTGAATTCAAGTTCCGCCCGCCTGCCAATCGTCCCGGGGAAGTGCAGGATGGAAAACTCCCCACGCAGCCGGATGTGAGCCAGAGACAGACCGCCGATAGGGTGATCGTGGGGAGGCAGTCGTTTGGGACGAAGTCGGCTGAGAAGAGAGCGCTCGGCCTATGACGGATTGGAAGCAGGTGAACGGCCTTTTCGAGGCTCTCGGCAAGCAGAATCCGGCTTGCCCTGCGGCAAACGTTTTTGACCTCATGGAAGGTCATGTGGTGATGCGTCAAGCGCATGAGCCTGCGCTTGAGGCGGCGGCGGATGGGAAGGATACCGCTACGTTTAACGTGCGTGCCCGTATTCGCGAGAAGATCGTCGCTGACCTCGTGGATTTCGACTACGGCGTTGTCGAGAACTGGATGCAGCATTGCAAGGGTACGGTTGACGATGTAGTCAAGAGGCTGGGCTCGCTATTCTCCAAGCTGGGGGAAGATGAGATTGGCACCATTGAGCAGACGAANNTTCGCCAAACTCGGGGTAGACGAGACGGGCACCATTGAGCAGACGAAAGGATCGGGTCCCAAGGCTTACGTGGAGGAAGCGCGTGTCGTTGTTCGATACGAGGACGCGGAATCCGAGGGGCTTGAAGAGATAGAGATCGCGTACGGCTTTGTAGAGTTCTGGTTCCGGTTCACCGCGCCCATCGAGGTGGGGGCTTGGGAGTACGCTTATCCGTGAGCAATCATCGTTTCCTCGTGATGGACTTTGAGGCTGGCATGGAAACGGCACGTCGTCTCCATGAAGACGGCAACGAGGTCTATTACTATTCACAGCGCGAGCGGGCATATCCCGAGTGGATCTTGTCGGCCTACGGGTCCGGTTTTGGTTTTCCCCGCGTGAAGCACTGGGCCGACGTGATCGACAGGGTCGATTACGTGGTCTTTCCCGAGATCGGCCATGGTGCGCTCATCGACTGGCTCCGTGAGCGCAACTACAAGGTCTTTGGAGCGGGCAAGCAGGGCGAGCTTCTCGAAAATGACCGCATGTTCGCCAAGCGCGTCATGGATGAACTGGGCATCAAGTTCCCGAAGACCTATCAGGCCACTGGTGTCCGCGACACCGTCAAGTATCTCGCGGAGAACAAGGGGAAACATTTCCTCAAGATGAACGCCTTCCGGGGTGATCTCGAAACCGTGGGGGTTCAGTCTGCGGATGAGGCTGAGGCATTCCTCTTTAATCTCTATGCCTCCAGCGGTCCCCAGTCCAAGGTCATGCCCATCATTATCGAGAGCGCGGTGAGCGGGGCTTACCTCGGACAGGACATGTTCTTCAACGGAAAGGAGTTCCTTCGGCCCTTCATCTACGGGTTCGAGGACTTCGATGGCGACGCTCTTGAGAAGGCGGCGGATCGCAGTGTTTTTGACGAGACGTTTGAGCGTCTTCAAAAGTACCTCCGCGAGATCGATTACCGGGGTCCCCTGAGTCTGGAGGCCATCGTCTCGGAGGACGGGACTCCCTACGTCATGGACCCGTCGGCGCGGTTCCCGTTCCCCCTGTCCATGATGTACATCAACCACCTTCGCAATTTCACCGATGTTCTGGTGGGCTGCATCGAGGGGCAGAAGGTGGTGCCCGAGTACGATTCCACCTACGCCGTTAACCTCAACATGAGCATTCAGGAGAAGACGAAGCGTTCCCGCTGGTTCTCGGTGGAGCATCCCGTGGAGGTCAAGACACGCTTCGTCAATGCCATCAAGCTGAACGATACGGTGTACGTCTACACCGACAAGGACACGGCTCCCAGCATGACCGTCACGGCCATGGCCCCCACGATCTCCGAAGCCTGTGACGAGGCCGTTACGCAGATGGGTAAGGTAAAAACGATCCACGGCGTGTATAATGATGCACTGGAGTCTTCTTTCAAAGTAGACTATATTGAACCCTTCGAGAAGGTTAGCGGGGAGAGGTTCTGATGGCGCACTTCAACTATCCGCTGCGGCGGGCCACGTCGCCCGAGGACTGGGCTTTCGCGTACCCCGAACGTGAACGCGGGGTCCTGAAGCCCCACCATGATCGCTGGGGCATTGATCTCGGTGCCCGACTCGTCGCGAAAGTTCCCTTCTACGTAGGCGAGTACCTCGTGGGACTCTACGAGGAGTTCGTCGTCATCGACAAGAAAAAGGGCGAGAACCGGATGTTCTTCCGTTCCGTCAGGAACGGGCAGGTGACGCTGGAGGCGTCGGCGGCGGAGATCGATGCCCGGTTCTACGTCGTGCCCGGCGAGGAGAGGCCGATCAAGTCGAGTTACGCGCAGGAGCTTCTCGGGAAGCCGCCGAAGGTCGGCAGCGGGAAGAAAATCGCGAGGGCCAGCAAGAAGTAGAACGCCAGATGGACGAGTTCCTCGAATCGTTTCGGAAGCAATACCGGGGCATGGCGATGACGTGTTCCCCGACGACGTTTTTCCGGAACGTCAAGATGCTCCAGCGGAAGCATAAGCTGGATCGGGGAGCGGCCATGGCCGCGAGCTACGCGGTTCTGGCGTGGTCTTGCGAGCGCGTTGCTACGGGAGTGCGGGCGAAGATGGAAGGTTCCAATGCCGTGGGTCTTGTGAAGCAGTTCCTTACACCCGGGGAACTTGCGCTTTCGGAAAAATATCTTGGGGAACTGAAGGCCGAGGAGGGCGAAATGGACGGAATGGACGAACTCAAGGAAATCAACCAGATCGATGCTGCACGGGGGCAACTCGTGGAGCAGCGCCCGGAAGTCAAGGACGTGATGGTCGGCGTCGAGGACGCCCTCAAGAAGGGCATTCTCATCGGTTTGGCCAAGATGCTCCGCGAGATGGGCTACGAGAAGTGGCCTTCGGACCCCGAGGGTCGGGCGGACATGAAGAACGTCATCTCGGCGGTTTCGCGGGAACTCACCCAGTTGGGTCGGCGGTTCTCCGGACTCCTGCGGAAGGAACTCAACGTCCTCAAGCGCCTCGGGCCGAAGCGGTACACGCAGGTCATGGCCCGCTGGACGAGGGGCCAGCCCTCCGAACCCACGGAGGAGCCCGAGGAGGCGCGGGGATACGACGAGGACGGCGTCGAGACGGGGCAGGAGCCCGAGAAGGCACCCGAGAAGGCACCCGAGCAGGACCCCAAGGGAACCGACGAGGGTCACGAGACCCACGTTCCGGGTCACATGCCCGGTGGTGAACTGCCCGGTGGACCCTCGGGAGGTCCCGAGGCCGGGAAGCCCAAGGAGATCGTGCCGCCCGAGAAGAAGAAGGACGAGCCCTCGGAAGACGAGGAGATGGAGGAAGCCATCGACCGGGTGCTCATCGGCATCGACGAGGGCAATGCGGACCCCCGGGATGTGTGCCTCGCGTTGGGCCTGACGCCGGGAACGCCCAAGCACGCGCAGTACCTCGCGGCGGTCAAGAATCGCCTTGTCGCGAGCTAACGGCGGATCTTAGTTCCGCCGGAACGAAGCACGAATATACGGAGGGCTTATGTCGGGTTTGATATCCCCCGGGGCCAAGGAGTTCAAGCGGCTCCTCAGCGAGCAGAATCGCCTCGGTCATCAGATCGCGGAGAAGTCCTGCACGCAGCAGGAGCTTCTTGAGAACATCCTCGGTGTCCTCAGGGAGATGCCGGGCGTGGCGGACATCGCTTGGCGGCAGGATGAATCCGTCTTTGCCGTGACGATGCAGAACGGGCAGGTCTTCGGTCTGGACCTGAACCCCTTGGAGAGCTAGGTTGACGATTCCCCAGCAAAATGACGTTGCCCGGGAATTCGCATCCCAACGTGGGGGTCGTCCGGATTTCTTCCCTTGGGATCAGGTCCGGGGACGGTTCGGCGAAGAGCCGGGGCAGGTGTTCATTGACGACTTCGACCTCGGAGTCGTGAAGACCACCGGAGCCTTCCTTGATCCCCGGGCTCCCGTGGACGAGCCCTCTTTTGTGCTTCCCGTCAAGGGCCTCAAGGAGGACGCGCAGCGGCAACTCCTCAACGAGGAGGAAGTCGTCCCCGTGACGTTCGGGCATCCCGAGAGCTACATGTCCATCTGGGCGCTTCCCGGGATCTTCATCCGACGCGAGGCTATCGCGCCCGCGCTTGATCGGTACTCTCAGGAACTGGAAGGTTTCCGTCAGCCTGCGGCCAACACGAGCACCACGGTCGTTGATGTCGTTCCGCAGGGAAAGGTCATTCTCACGGGACGGAGGTTCGACGACCGGGGCAACATCCCCATCGAGACGAGCGAGAATCCGAGCTTCTTTGTCGAGGGGATGACGGGAGGCGACAGGTTCAATCTCGCGTGCGGGGAGATCCTACTCCCTTCGGGAATCCAGATGCCCGACGGCCAGACGTTCACCATCGACGACGGCGTGAATCCGCCGACCACGTTCGAGTTCGACAAGAAGGGGACCGTGACGCCCGGGAACGTCATCATCGGGTACACCGAGCAGGACACGATCCTTGACCTCGCCATCAAGACCCAGAACGCCATCAACGGCGTCCAGAATCTCGATGTCGCGGCCAACAGCGTCGTGGGACCCGATACGGTGGCAAGCCGTCCCCGGGCCGAAGCCTACGACATCACCTACATCGTGGATTGCATCGCCCGGTACCAGACGGACGCCAACGCCCTCCTCAGGGCGGTGCTCCCGCGTTTCAAGCAGCATCGGGCGATCCTCGTGGAGGACTCGTTCGGCGACCTCAACGAGTACACGTCGTTTTTGGATTCCGTGGATGTCGTTACGGAAATCCTCGGCGTGACGATGAAGTACCATGGGTATTCCCTGACCCTCCGGGTCATCGGGGAACTGGACCTCGCGGAGACGGACTTCAGGCCGACGGCCCGCGAGATCGACCTCGAAGTCGTCGTGAAGGACCCGACGATCCTGATTCCGGAGCCGACGATTCAGGGGCAACCGCTCAAGACACAGCCCGCTCTTACCTTGGGGAGAGTATGCGGACATTTGAAAAAATAGACGCGCTTCTCCGGGTACTTGCCGAGGTCGAGATGCCGACGCTGGAGGTTCCGCCTCCGGAGGCGGTCAAGAAGGCTGAACCGCATCTTGGGGAAAAGGACCCGGAAGTCCTTAAACAGTACGCGGCTCTTCAGTCACAAGACGCCGATGCTATGCTGAAGGCGTACGACTTCTTCACGAAGACGTATTCCAACGAGATCAACAGGGTCATCAACAGCAGATTTCGTAATATTCAGCAGGCTGATCGGGACGTCATGATCACCCAAGCGCTTCAGCATTTCTTGAAGAAACTTCGTGCGGGTGAGGTTGACGTCGAGAAGAGCACGGTCAAGAATTTTGCTGGTAGGGTGGCGCACGTAGTTGGCAAGAACAAGCGTGCGGACATCATGCGCCATACTACTCGCACGAAAACGTTGCAGATTGGCGTGGGGAAAAAGGGACTGGGGGATGTGCCCGGATTTTGGAAAGTCCGAAAAGTTGCTTCCTCGACGGAGGGGTTGACCCCGGAGGAGAAGATCCTTGGGAAAGAGCTTACAGATTACCTCGCGGGGATAGAGGCAGGAGAAGAACCTTTTCCTTGGAGGATTCGTCTGAAGGGGAAGATCCTGACTCCGGACGAAATGGAGCGCGTTAAGTCTGGGTTGAAGCCCGACGAGTACAATGAGATTCGGAAGGCCGTCGAAAACCGAATGGTCGATATGTTCATGTGCATGTACGGTTTCAGGTGCCCGAAGAAGACGGCGGGGGACATCGAGAAGGAACTCGGACTTACGCGGCACGCCCAGCGGGACATCAACAATCGTATGAAGGGTGCGCTTAGGGCGTGGGTCGGGAAGAACGTTTCGCGTCTGAAAAGCGCGGGCGTCGAGGACCCGGTGAAGGCGTACGAGCTATTCCTCGTCAAGCTGACGAATCTCCTTTCTGGCCCCTCCGGGTACAAGATCGTTGAACGGAAAAGTTCTTTTGGTCGTTTTCTCCAGATCGTAAACGAACTCGATGTCGTGGGTTCCGGGGGCGTGTGCTGATGTCTTCGACGCTAGATAATCTTCTCCGACAACTTACCGAAGTCGAAATGCCGACGCCCGAGGTTCCTGAAGTGGAGCCTCCTGAGAAGGGCAAGTCTCCTGCGGGGGAAGACGACGAGACCAATCTTTTCTATCTCGGGTTAATGCAGTCGGATGATCCGAAGGAGCGGAAGCAGGCCGAGGAGTATTTCTACCACGAGTTCGACACCAAGGTCGTGAGCAAGGTGCTTGGCGGCAAGTTTGGTCAGCTTCAACATGGCGAGCAGGAAAACATTCGCAGCCATGTCTGGGAGTACGTCTTTAGGAAGATGCGTGCTGGAGAATTTGATCCTAAGAAGTCTTCAATCGAGTCATGGATTGGCGCTTCGGCGACCTCGATTGGAAAGAACAAGCGCGTAGACATCATTCGCAAAGTGTCGCGTGTCAAGACAATTGGCCTTGGGGCGGGGGGCGAAGAAGAAGGCGAAAAGAAATCATATGATCCATCAGCCGATCCGCACGCCAACAAGCGGATCGTGCCCTCGTCTACGCAGGAGTTGACTCCGGAGGAGAAGATTCTCGCGACGGAGATCAAGAAGTACCTTTTGGGCGTCAAGGCTGGCAAGGAGCCCTTCCCGTGGAGAATCCGATTGAAGGGGAAGATTCTGACGCCGGAGGAGTTGGAGCGCGTCAAGGCGGGGATGAAGCCTGAGGAGTACCAGAAGCTTCGCAAGACCGTCGAAGATCGTATGACCGACATGTTCATGAGCATGTACGGTTTGGGAGTTCCGAAGAAGAACGCGGGAGAGATCCAGAGCGAGATGGGCCTCACCCGTCATGCACAGCGGGACACCAATACCCGCATGAAGGACGGGCTCAGGCGGTGGGTAGGAGAGCACGCTGCACGTCTGGAACGTGCGGGCATCGAAAATCCTACGGAAGCGTACGAGCGCTTTCTCGCCAAGTTGACGAATCTCCTTTCGGGTCCCACGGGATACAAGATTGTTGAGCGGAAGAAGGGTCTTGGTAGTTTCTTGAGTATCGTGAGTGAACTCGATGCAGCTATCGCGTGACGAAGCCTTGAAGCTGGCGAAGAAGGGCTTGTTCTACGTCTGCGCCACCTGTCCGAAGTGGCACGAGGGGAAAGCCAAGGGGCTTGACCAGTGTACGGGGGTTGCCTGCGGAAGCCCGATTCGGCGGAAGGACTTTCCCGAATACTCCGGCGACATCAAGGACTTTTCTCGTTTGTGCTTCGCTTGTGGTTCGGAGGATGTGCTGGCTTTCGCGAGCATCCAGAACGGGGAGCGGCGATTCGGGCTCTGCAAGAACCACCTTGAGATCGTGGATGATTACGTCTACAAGACCGAAAGTAACCTTGTCGTGAACGACAACAAGGTGCTCATCACACCGAATCCTGATCGCGTGATGGGTGACCACAGGGACAAGAAGGTGATCCTGTGAGCGATCCCGTCGAATCCCTTACGGAGGCGCTTTCGGGTATCGTTCAGGAACAGAAGGCACTTCAGGCATACGCGAGCGATTACGTCGCGGCTTACGAGGCCAAGGATCTCAAGACCATGCTCGACGCCATGCGGGGTGCGCTCCTTTTCTACAAGCTTCTCCTGAGTGATTTTGACGAAACCCCGGGCGTGGAGAACGCACTTCGGGAAATCGAAAAACTCCGGGGGAGGCTTGGGGAAGTCGAGGTAAAGAGACGTGTTCGAGCTAAAACTCGAAGGCGCTAAGGAGCTTCGGCGGTTCGCGGAAGTCGATTTCAAGAATCGGCAGAAGGCGATCCAAAAGATGATCCTTCGGGACGTCGTCGAAAGCGTTTACGAGGAAGTCGCCAAGGCGATACCTGTCAACGAGCCGTGGCTGAAAGCCTATAAGGATGGCCTCAAGGTCTACGAGGTCACCGACATGCCCAAGGGGGAAATCGGCTTCGCTATCGCTTCTCAGGTTTCGGGCGAGTGGGGCATGGTGGACGCCCACAAGATGATCGTCTATTTCGAGACGACTACCATCTCACCCGATGCACACATCGGGGAGATCATGGCGAAGTTCTCTCCCTTCACTGTGGACAAGGTCCCCAACCTCAAGGCGTATGGCGCGAGACCCATCATCCGGCGTGTCAGAGTCGATGAGATCGAGGATACGCGCAAAAAGAATGCTTCTGAACGTGCGAGCCTCTCGGCGGCGCTCGCGGAGGAAGGCATCAGCATTGAGTCCGGTCCAGCCAAGATTTCTGGAAAAGTTTACTTCGATATGAGCTTCGCGGTCATGCGGATGGAGCTTGGGTTCGGAGAAATTCGTAAACCCCATTGGCGTCCTGCGCTCAAGAAGATCAGCATCCACCTCAACGCGATGGCTCGTAACCCGAAAGTCCTGAATCGGCTACGGGGCCTTCTGGACCCCGCAAACGACAATTGGAAGGGTGCGCTTCGTCCCGAGCATCCTCCGCTCCGTCTTCGGGAGATCGGGCAGTTTGCGGATTTTCAGGGAAAGCTCACGATTGGGGGCTTCTGAGGCTTGCAAGATGTCCCGTTGGGTTATAGAATCTGACTAATAATGAGGAGAGAGGCCGATGCCTGACTGTACACTCAAGAACACAAGCGACGGCCCTCTCTGCATCACGAATCCCGACACCGGGGAGGTCTACATGATCCCCCCGGGCAAGAGCTTCACGGTCAAGAGCGAGTGGTCTGATGTGAAATCGGCTCTTACGCGGGCGCGGGGCCAGATTTGCTCCGTCAAAAAAGGAGCCAAGAAGTCTTCGTAATAGCCTAGAGGAGAGAGGCGATGGTCGAGAATTTCCGTCGTCCCGGCGTTTTTGTTCGCGAGGTACCCACGCCTCCCGTACCTCCCGTTGCTGCTCCGTCGGCTCTCGGGATCGTGGGATTTACCAAGAAGGGACCTGCGGACACGGCCATCCGGGTCGATAGCTTTGATGACTTCATCACGCGCTTTGGTGGGTTCACTCCCCTTTCGCTCGTTCCGCTGACGTTGGAGAAGTTCTTCAATAACGGCGGTCAGATCGCCCATGTCGTTCGCGTTACACCTGTTGGCTCCATCAAGGCCGAGAACCGTTTCTTGGGCTCTCTGAATTACCAGAACGGGCTTGGATTCGGCAACGGCACGACGACGCTCTTCAGTTTTACGATTCCGGCAGCGCCGCTCGCCAAGGCCAAGCTCGTCGCGACGCTTCAGGGCGACGGGACGGCGGGACCCTACACCCTCACGATACCCGAGGCCATCGACATCATCCATTCCCTTGGCGTTGAGGCGGGTGCGCAGTTCGCCATCGACGAACCCACGTCGCTGACCGCCGGGGGATTCATCGGCCCCGACGTTGCGGCGAGTTCCATCGACTACACGACGGGGGCCGTCTCGATCACGTTCTCCGCGACCGTGGCGATTGGTCAGGACATCAATTTCTACATCACGCCCGTTCAGGTCAGGTCTCTCGATTCGACGGGTGTGGAAATCTTTGCGTTCGACGACGGGACGGGATTCCTCATCGGAAACGTCAGCACCGTGGGACCCAATACCGTCAACTACCTCACGGGCGAGGTGGACGTCAACTTCGCGACCGCGCCGGACGGCGGCACGACCATCAGGCTCAGGAACAGTGCCCTCGGCTCAGCGGGCAACGTCGCCATCGCGGGCACCTACGCGGGTGGCTTCGCGGGTATGGCGGGCGGCGTGGACGATGTCCTTCCCGCGACGGGCACGGTGACGGGCATCGCGGGTGCGGGTATCGCGGACGGCGAAACGCTCATCATCGACGACGGCGTAAACCCGGCCACCACGTTCGAGTTCGATCTCGGCGGTGGCGGCGTCACGGCGGGTAACGTGCCCATCGTGTTCGCGGGTGGCGACAGCGCGGCTGTCGTGTCCGACGCCATCCGGACCGCGATCAACGGAGCAGCGGGGCTCGACATCACGGCGGAAGCGGTCTTCAGCTACTCCCAGCGGGATCGCTGGCTCTTCTTGGCTCAGGCTGCGGGAGTCTCCGGCGACAACACCAAGGTCACGATTGAGGGCAATGAGAACAGCCGCGTGCGGGAGCGGTCGAGCGACTTCACGGCTCCCCATCTGGCGCTCGGCGACGGGTCGGCAGGTCCGTACACGTTCGTCATTCCCAACTTCCCCCTCATTCCCAACTCGATCCTCATCACGGGGGCGGGGCTTCGGGCGTTCGACGACGGTGCCAATACGCTCCTCGGAGACGTGACGGGCAACTCGACTGTGAACTACGAAACCGGGGAAGTGACCATTACGTTCACGAGCGCCATCCCCACGGGTGCCATCATCCGGGCGAGTCAGCACGGCTTCGCCCTCTTCGACGTCATCATCTCGGAGTTGCAGGAGGACACGGAGGAGTTCCTCGTTCAGGAGGTCTTCGACGCCGTCGAGATGGTCGATTCGGATTCTGCCGACTTCCTCACCAAGGTCGTCAACGATTCGGAGGGCGGCTCCGACTTCGTGGAGGCGATCCTCGGCGAGGGTGGGAAGCTCCCGACTCTCGAACGGGTGGTCTTTGTTCAGACCCTCGGGACGGGCGACGGAACAACCCGGCGGTTCAACGGCACGCTGGACAATCCTCCTGTGGACCCCTTCTCCGTCACGGTCTTCTCGGGGACGCCGTTCCAAGAGGCCATCGACGATGGCGTCGGGACGCTCACGGGTCCCGACGTGGACCCCTTCGGCGTCAACACGATCAACTACGAAGACGGCATCATCGACGTCACGTTCAAGCAGCCTCCGGATTCCGCGATCCCCGTGATCGTCATCTACGCGCAGCTTCGGAGTTCGGACGAGATCGACCTTGAGGGCGGCAGCGATGGGACGGGCGTGATCACGCGCTCGCAGATCGCGGTCCCCGGGCTGGAAGACCAGAAGCGGGGCGTCTTCGCCCTCAATCCCGTGGAGGAGGCGCTTCAGGTCATCGTTCCGGACTTCGCGGAGAGCGCCCTCGTGACGCGGGACCTCATCGCCTACGCGGAGGACAAGCGGAACCGTTTCATCATCGCCACGACTGCCAGCGGCCTCACGCCCACGCAGGCCGTGAACTTCCGCCGGAACGACATCCGCTCGAACTCCTCGTTCGTGGCCGTCTACTATCCGTGGCTCAGGTCGTTGGACCGGAGCACGGGGACGACCCGGACGATCCCGCCCATTGGCCACGTCGCGGGCGTCTACAGCCGCGTGGATCGGACCCGGTCGGAAGGCAAGGCCCCTGCGGGGACCGTGGACGGTCTCCTTCAGGACATCGTGGGTCTCGAACGGCTCTTGGAGCCCGGGGAGATCGAACTCGTGTTCCCCGTGGGCATCAACACGATCATTCAGGCGTCGGGCATCGGGATCTACCTCAACGGTGCCCGGACGCTGTCCAGCGACGCGAACTTCCGCTACATCAACATCCGGCGGGTCTTCATTGCGATCCGCCAGCGGGCGGAGCAGCAGCTTCGGTTCGCGCTCTTCGAGCCCATCGGACCTGCGCTCTTTGCCCGTATCAAGGCGGCGCTCACGGGCATCGCGCTGGAGTTCTTCCAGAAGGGTGCGCTCTCGGGCTCGAACCCGAGGGAAGCGTTCGACGTCACGGTGGACGAGATCAATACGCCGGAACTGGCCGACGCGGGGATCGTCAAGGCGCGGCTGGCCATCGCTCCGGCGAAGCCCGCAGAGTTCATTCTCGTGGAACTGTCGATCAAGCAGCGGGAGAGCACCATCACGGTTACGGTGCCTTAGGCTTGATTGTGTGTATAGTGGAACGTTTAATGGAGTGATAGAGGCATGGCCCGCCTTAACATAAGCGACTTCCTCCAGAACTTCCGGTTCTTCGCCGTGGAGCAGGAGCCCCCGGCGGACCGCGCGGATCGCTTCCTCGCGGTGGCGGCGGCTTTTGCCTCCATCACGACTCCGGAAGTCACGACCGACATCGTCGAGTACAGAGACGGGATGTCCGTCCTGACGAAGAAGCAACCGACGTGGCCGAACTTCACGCCCATCTCGCTCATGCGGGGCGTGGTCCGGGGCGACAGCGAGTTCTTCAACTGGATGGACTCGGCCATGGGCGGCGTGCCCTACCGCGCGGATCTCGAGATCCAGCACTTCCACAGGGTCGGGTGGTTCGTGAACCAGCCTGCGCGGAAGTACATCCTCCTTGAGGCCATGCCGGAGCGCGTGAAGGTCGCGACGGACCTCGATGCGCTGTCCGGCGACATCTCGCTCTCGGAGCTTGACCTGAGCTTCGAGGGCTTTGATCTGGAGGAACTGTAGAGCAACGTGTCGCGCCGAGAGGCGCGTTTGGAACGGGAGAAACCGTGCTTACGCACGGTTTCTTACTTGGTACTGAGGTGTGCTGAATTAACACGGAGGTCGTGATGGGTAAGGGAGTCCAGAGAGTCGGATCGAACTTGGGCGCGGTGGCGTCGAACTTCACGGCCAAGGGCAAGCAGAGCGAGGCCAGCACGAAGCTCGACGACGTCCCGCTGGGCACCTCCAAGGGCAAGCAGGGCCGCTTCACCAGCAAGCCGACGGCGGTGCCCAAGCATGGCGTTCCCGCGATCCCGCCGAGGAGCTAGATGGCCGATTTCATCACAACGTCGCTTTCGTCGAGCGACGTCAAGCAGGCCATCGAGAAAGGCCCGCAGGCCATCGCTCATGCGGCTGTTTTCGGCCTCGGCGAGCAGTTCGCCACGAAGGGCATCGTAGGGCGCGTTCTCCCGGGCGTAGGGCTCATCAATCCCGCTCTAGGGTTTGCCGAGCCCATCGTCTCGGAAATCAAGCGCCAGATCGCTCAGAACGTCTTCCAGCCGTTTACTGGCGAGCCCGTGATGGCGCTCAACAAGGTGGACGATACGGGCAGTCAGAAAGGCCCTATCGGTCGTGCTCTGGGGACGACGGTCCATCGGGTGAAGGGAGGCTTCAGGCTCCCACAGCCCGGGGAGCCCGAGGGATTCAAGAAAGGGACATTCCCCACGACGGCGGGGGTTCCGCTGGGGGCGCATCTTTCCCGGGCGGAGGATACGCCTGCCTTGGAAGCCTCGATTGACACGAGGCTCGCACGGGCTCGCCAGACGACCCAAGAGGCCAAGTTCAGC
>JABAOF010000263.1_pt2 | contig 44295 bp, 35 predicted proteins | sample 7062171 | NCBI WGS metagenome assembly JABAOF01 (sample SAMN14538628, study PRJNA623070) | marine sediment metagenome | biome: marine biome [ENVO:00000428]; feature: marine pelagic biome [ENVO:01000023]; material: deep marine sediment [ENVO:00002113] | place: India: Gulf of Khambhat ... | reverse complement strand
GAACTAAGAACCTGAACGATGTTATAATACTATAGTATTGTTGTTCTTAGTGGTGTTAAAGGGTTATTGGGGAGACTTTATAGAGATGTCCAGAAGATTAAGAGGGAGTCTGATATGGAAAAAACAAAAGTGCTTTTTCTCTGTACTGGAAATTCTGCGCGCAGCCAGATGGCTGAGGCGTTCCTCAGGAAATATGCTGGTGATGAATACGAAGTCCACAGTGCTGGAATAAGACCATTAGGGATTAATCCCTACACGATTAGAGTTATGGAAGAGGTTGGGATTAGCTTAGAAGGGCACGGGTCCAAGTCTGTGGATGAATACATAGGAAAAATTGATTTTGATTATTTAATCGTGGTCTGTGCCAATGCAGAAAAGGAGTGCCCTGTGTTCCCGGGTGCAGGCGAAAGGATCCATTGGGATTTGGATGATCCAGCTGGGCAGCTAGGAACAGAAGAAGAGAAATTACAGAAATTTAGAGAAGTTCGTGATAAGATCGATAAGCTTATTCAAGAATGGCTATCCGAACAGGATTAGGCTTTAATAAGAAGAAAATATTAGTAAAAGATTCTGAAGCTAACTATCTTTCAGGAACAAAACTCTAAAATAAAATTCAAGAGATTATTTCTCCATCTAAGCCAATTATTATCTTCTTTATGTTTATTTTATTCCCAGAAAGCTCTACTGCCTTCTCCACGATATTGTACAAACCTGCGCAACAGGGAACTGTCATGATTGCTACAGTTAATGAATAGATAGTGTTATTTTTTAGAATCTCAGCTATCTTCTCAACATAATTGGTCGTATCATCCAGCTTGGGGCAGGCAATAATCAGCCTTTTCTCTTTTAAAAGGTCACTGTGGAAACTTCCCAAAGCAAATGCAGTGCAGTCGGCAGCAATCAGAAGATCGCTATTATTAAAATAAGGAGCATAAGGTGAAACAAGGTGAAGCTGAATCGGCCATTGGGATAATTCTGAGCTCGATTGTGCCATTCCCGCACCCGCTTGTGCATTTACTGAGCTCGAAGTAGGGTTGTTTATTCTTGACACTTGATTTCTCTGGATGTCCTGAGCCATGCTCCCCGGACATCCCATATGGAAACCAGGCGCAAATGGTTTATCTTTTTTCTCTTCGCCCTTCTTTTCCTTATCTATCCCATGAACATGTTTTGCTGCTTCTTTACCACGAGTGCTTAGGACATGCTGATATGCGGCTTCAGGGTCATACTCCTCACTTTCTTTCTCTACTATTTTAAGTGCATCTACTGGGCAGACGTCCAGACAGGCTCCCATTCCGTCACAGTAAATCTCCTTTGCTAGAACAGCCTTGTTCTCTTCATCCAAAACTAGGGCACCCTCGGCACAAGCATCTGTACACAGTCCGCACCCGTCGCATTTTTCTCTATCAATCTCGATGATTTTTCTTTTTGCCATATTAATCTCTCCTTATGTTTTGAGATTCTATTCATATGTATAGGATAAGTAATAGGAAGTTAGAATTCCTTGACTTAAGTCAAAAAAATTATTTTTTAGGGAGTTGTGATTTTTGAGGAAAGAAGAAATTCAGGATGATAATTCTAATCGCAGTTTTGAGCAATCCTTTATATGAATTTTATTACCTTTTACTTCGATATGGCCCTCATCCTGCATCTGCTTAAGATTTCTTGATAACGTTTCGCTTATCGTTCCCAGTATTTTGGCTAGTTCAACTTTTTTTGTTTTTAGTTCAACCGTGCATTGCTGCTCACCCGCACAATGTAAGAGCAAGTATTGAACTAGTCTCTGTCTTACTGTTTGAAGACCAAGGGTTTCTATCCTTTTGTTTAAAATGACGCATTTTCTGGCCAGTAGATTCAAGAAGAATTTAGCTATTGATGGTTCCTTTTCTATTTTTTTAAAGATTTTATTCTTTTCAAAAAACAAAACCTGCGAATCCTTCACTGCCTGGGCAAAGAAAGGGAATACAGAAGATACAAACAATATTGCTTCTCCTAAAAAATCACCGGGCTCAAGACGAACGACTTCGACTTCTCTTCCCTGCTCATCCATCTTAAAAATACGAATCTCTCCAGATTGAACATAATAAAAACCATCAGCCCTTTGTTGCGCACTGAACAGGAGTTCATTTTTTCGGTATTTTTTGAGTCGACCGATGTCTTTAATGGCGTATTCAATATTAACCATTGTTGTTTATCTCAATTTTATGCGATTTTTTTGAATCTTTCATCAAAAACATTGGCTGCGTCTTCAGAAGAGATTTTGTCCTTGTCTAAGCTCCATCGTTTAAGAATTTCCGAACCTCACAAATGTATCTAATCAAGAACAAAGGAAAAAAGAAATTAATTGAAGTTAATTATGCTTCTATTACAAAGATTTTCTTAAAATAAGCTGGAGATAATTAGTAGAGTATGGTCAGTTGTATCTCTCTGCTTGAAACGATTTTTTCTCCAACTCCAGGCATCTCGATACTGAAACTATTTTCTCCGAGAGCTGCTTGGCTAAAATCTAAAGAAAATATCGCACTCCAGATATCTGACTTTTTGTCCCAGGACTCTGCAACAAGCTCTCCAGGAACATAACGGATAGATTTGTCTTTGCCTCTTATTATGAATTCAGGTTGGACCTTTCCATTTCCCTGAGGAAAATAGATCTGCGCAAAGACAGAGGCTTTTTCCTGTTTAAAGAACTGGTTGGTCACTTTTGGATAAAACTTTATCTGTCCATACTCGAGGCTCCCATCCTGTTTAGAGAGGGAAAAGGATTTTCTTGCGGGTTTAGGATTCTGAGTCACATCACCCAAAACACAATTTACCACTGCTGCCTCTTTACTCTTCCTAAAATCAGGAATATCAAGGGATGATTCCCAAGCGCCGATTTCGTTGGTTTGAGGGTCAACAAGAGCTAAAACTGCTTTATACTCATTATGCTTGAAAGGAAGCTCTGGACCTTTGAAGTGAAAGGTTAGATAGTCAACCTTTTTTACAAAATCCATGAAAGAAGGATTTATATTAAATGGAAGTTTTATATCGCCACTAAAGCTCTTCTCTCCGCTTCTTTTATCTCTTATCCAGATGTGAAGGTTAAATACTTTAGGTGCATGCTCGATGAATCTCTCTATGAATATATCTCTTGCCGGCAGGGCAATATTCATCCAGGGCTCATACTTGCCAGCTTTGGTGATTAAAGGAATATACTCTGCTTTGAAAGGCAATTGTTCAAATACAGAAGGATTATAATAAGCAGTGATAAGAAGCATTTTATTGAATTCTTCTAGGGAGTAGTCTGTATATCCTTTTCTAAACCGAGTTTCAACACCTTTGTGTTTTACGTCTACCTTTAATCTATGGTATTTGTCATCCGCCTCCGGCCTCTGGGGATAAAAGCTCAACTGGTAATAATAGGTTAAATCAGTACTCATGACCTGACGGAATTGATCGAATTTCTTAGACCCTCTCAGTGATTCAGCCCCTGTATCTTCAGATAGCCAGGCCAAATTTTGAACTCTCCTTATTTTATCCTGCTCCCTTGTCTTGAGATGTGCCGCCTGGTATTGCTGGTAATATTCTGCGGTTGTGCCAGAATAAATATTCTTTACATATATATCAGAGTCCAAGGAATAGAGGGAGACATTTTGAGCGTTAGCATAGCGGATTACCTCTTTTATGACTTCTTCTCCGTCTCTGAAGGTTTTCCCCTTCAGGATGTTAAAAGGATCAAATACACGCATATTTTGAATTGTCCCATATAATTTATCATCACGAACCCTTTCTATTTCTTCACCTGCGATTCCAGATCGAATGTTGGGAAGTATATCCCTTGGAGAAAGGTCTGGAATGCCTGCGCTTATGAGCAGAATGGACTTCCGCCCCGGAAGGTCCCTTAGCATATTACATGAAGCTAGTATCCCGCCAATTGTCTTCTCGAATTTCTGTTGTTCTCGATACAAGTACTCCAGCCTTGTCATGCTCTTATAATATTCAGCATCTCCTACAAGTTGTGAATCCTCCGGCGCTACATCATTTGGTCTAGAAGGCGCAAAATCTTCTACTGTCTCTTCAATAGGCTCTGCGATATCATAGCCAAGCTTCCATATGGTACCTGAAGCCTTTTCAACAGCTTTTCTTATGAAATCCTCGTTGGTTGTGAAAGGCTGAATGATTTCAAGCCCTCTATTCCTGTCAAGCTGAAGCACCATCACTTCATGGCCAAGTTTGATTAATGAAAAAAGCTCATCAACGATTTTTTCGCTTTCTATTTTGATTTCTCTTTTCCAAGAATTGATGGCGTCAAATATAACCGCAAGTTTTTTTCTGGGAGGAACAGCTTCTTTTTTCTCGGGCTCTTCTAAAATCTTCAGTTCTCTTTCTTCAAAACTCACAAGTTCAAAGGAGTTTATCGGGACTTTTTTCCCGTCTTCGTAGAGCTCAAAGTCCTCTTGAGTTAAGTCTTTTACAAATTCCCCATCCTTGGTTACTATGACATCAACTAAAATCAACCTGACTTCAACCTCATGCTTTTCTGGAGGAAATTGCTCTTGTTTTTCTTGAAATCCAAAAAGAGAGAAGAAGGAGATCAATGCTGCGATAAAGATTGATGAGATCGCTTTCTTCATTTTACCCTCCGTTTTAAGTCTTATTATAATACGAGTCTCTATTTTTTACTATATTGATTGCAATCTGAACTTTATTCTAACTGTTTAGTCAATATTCACTAATATGTCCTTGGGATCAGAGTGTAAACCACTTCATCTGTTTTAATTTTTTTCTATTTAAATTCCTTGACAAAAATATTCCTGAAATAGATTGGTGACCGGCTGTCGTGGTTTTGCAGGCCAATATATCCCTTATCAGCAAAATCTTTAACTTTTCCCCTCGGTTCAGCATCCCAGTCGATCACTATTATACCGTTTAACTCTACCCGGATGTTTCTACCTTTAAATGTAATCTTGAAGTGGTTCCATTCACCAGGCTCTTTGTAGACATCAGCACGGGGTGCTTCTGCATCATAGACAGCGGCTGTCTTATGAGCTCCCTTGCCGACGTCATTGATCTGAATCTCGAAGGAATGATAAATGTAATCGTCGTTTTTCGGCATATCAGGAACTCTGATAAAAATTCCAGAATTTGTGGCTTTATCCGCACACTTATATTCAAGGTCCAGGATGAAATCTTTGTACTTTTTCACGCTGTACCAGAAAAGGCCCGTCCCTCCTTGCCCCCTTAGTATTCCAGTCTGCTCATCAAGCTTAAAATAACCGGGTCCATAATGGTTCCAACCATGCTTTGAGTATCTCCCACGACTCCTTCTTAGTATTTCTTCATACCCCTCGTAGTAGGTTATGCTTCTAATGTATTCGAGGCCTTTTAAAATTGCAGGCGAGGGATTATCGACCTCATCCGGATGTTCATGCTCTACGGCAAGGTAACCTCCATAATTTTGCAGGGTTAATTCAGCAAGTATGTGTTTTATATTTGCCATGCCTTGTCCAAAAGGAACATCGTATGCGCCTTCAGTGCCGAATTTATTCCGGTCTTTTAGATGAACATCCAAGATGCGTCCTTTGAGCAGCCTGAGTGCTTCTACAGGTCTAAGGCCGGCGCGCATCCAGTGTCCTGTATCAGCACATGATCCGATCCGAGCGTCAAGCCCCTTAACATGGTCAAAAACAATTTCTGGGCGAGCATACTTTGAGGGCTCAGGATGATTATGAATGGCAATATTTATGTTGTATTCCCTGACCATCTGCTCAATAAGAGAGTAATCATCAAATTTCGGTTCTGTTACGATGGTTTCAATGCCCATTTTCCTTGCGAAATCAAAAACCTTGCGCATGCTTTCTTGATTATTGTCAAAACCCACAACTCCGTAACTAACCAGGGAAATGGCATGCTCTTTGAGTTTGCTTTTTACCTTCTTTATCAAATCATCACTGAGGTTGTGGTCAAATTTAACATCAGGCATATCGCTACTGAGCAACTGGCCTGGATAGGGCTGTAAGTGACTGAGCCCGAGCTCTTTCACCTTTTTTAATGTTTCAAAAAATGTAAACTTCCTGAATGTCCAGCATTGTACTGAAATAGGGAATTTTTTTATCCTGACAATTTCGTAATTTGTCTTCGCAACTTCTTCCTTAACGTCTAATATAGCTGATCGTTTGATTTTATTTTCAGCTTTTTTTGTCTGAGCCTCACCATGGAAGAAGACGGAAATAATAAACACAAAGGCAATGAGTAAACAAAATTTCTTTTTCATTATGTCTCCTGTCAAATTTATGGTTTTTATACTTGTTAGGATTTCTTCGGGTTCCACTCCCCTTTGGCGACAGCTGGCACAAATGAATCAAGCTCAGGAGGTGGAAAAACGATCGTTTTTTCCTGCTCAGCGCTCATGTAAGCAGTCATCAGAAGCTCTGTGACGTTGACTCCGTCAGTGAAGTTCTCCTCCGGACGTTTACCTTTCAGGAACGACTGAACCATGTGGCGGTTTTCCGCTATATATCCGTATTCACTCTCTTCATCGCTCACTACAGGCATGAGTCCCATTTCAGCATTTTGCTTTTCTACGAGGTCTTCTCCCGCACTTCCTTTTACATTCCGGCTAAAAAACACCTTTAAACCAGAATCCAGAGTGTTGATCAACAGGGAATATTCTGGGCCCAGCAGTTCCATACTCAAACGGAGTCCAGCGCCCACAAAGCTCCAGGAGGTAGTGGTTTCGACTATCAGTTTCTTGTCGTTTTCATCCCTGTATTCCACAAGCGAGCGGGCAAAGTCTTCGGCAGGCCTGCTGATGTAGTCAGTCTTGCCGCCGCTGTTTAGAGAGAGAATTTTTGCATAATCGGGATTCTGCCATTTCAAGCATGAGGTATGGGCAGTTATTTTAACAGGCGTGAGAGAGTTTCTTGGAGCACCCGGAGGAGTAAGCATGAAACGGGCTTCTTCAACAGAGTGGCACATCATATCATTGAGCACTCCCCCACCTTGAAGCTCGCCTTCCCAGAACCAGGGCATATGAGGGCCGCTGTGTTCTTCTGCGGCTCGGGCAAGATAAGGACGGCCAGATATGGCAGCCCCGCGCGTCCAGATAATCTCTTTTCCTCGAACAACAGCTGGTGCAAAAACCTGATTTTCTAAATATCCATCCAAAAGCCCCGCCTTTTGAGCAAGCTCGAGCATGGCTCGTGCTTCTTTCACGTTTCTTCCCAGAGGTTTTTCGCAGGTAACTCCGATTAATTCTCCTTTTCCTTTCTCTAAAGCGCTAACAATCTCCTCCATATTCTCAAGCCGAGTATAGTTTGGCGCGCATATCCAGATGGCATCTATGGCCGGATCAGCCACCATATCGGTTATCGATTTGTACACTTTTGCCTCGCCAACATTGAGCTTTTTAGCTAGGGCGGCGGCCTCTTTGGCTCTTTCCTCGGTTCTGGAGACTATTCCCAAAATATCTGCGTCGCGGACACCAAGCCAGGAGCGGATGTGAAATTTTGTAATAAAACCTGCTCCCACAAATCCGACGCCTAGTCTTTTTTTTGCCATCTTCTCTTTCTCCTTTGAAAGAAGTAGTATGAGTTAAGTATTATGCGTTTGCAGTTATCGCTGTTCCTAGGGAACAGTTGTTTGCTTTGGCTTAAAGAAAAGCAAAAAAGCAAGAGCACAGATCACAGTCAACACACAGGGGACGAGAAAAACAGCTGTCCAGTCTGTCTTTTCCGCTATGGTGAAATGGTCGTGAACCCATCCGGCAAAAAGGCTTCCTAAATAATTTCCTATTCCATAGGTTACAAGAACGATAAAGCTTTGCGCAGAATGCCTGATGTCTCTTGGTGCTACCATGTCAGCGTAAATAAATGCGGCAGCAAAGAAGAAAACAAAACAGAAACCATGAAGGGATAATGAGGCTATGACCAGCCATACAGGCTTGCCTACGGCGAAAATGATATACCGAGCAGGCCAGGCTAAAACACCAATGACCAGGATGTTTCTAATGCCAATCCTTTTTATTAGATAAGGCAGCAGAATCGCTAGAACGAAAATCTCGGCCACTTGGGCTATAACCATCACTCCAGGGACTGCGGCATCCGAAAGACCAATTTTTTCTGAGGTTAGAAAAGGTGCTGTCAGGATGTAGTAGAACATAAGCTCTGTGGCCACAACAAAAGCAATAATGATGAAGATAGCGAAGTTTTTTTCCTTCATCATCTTGAGAGCTTCGAGGAAAGCCCAGGGTTTTGCCGCTTCTTTCTTGGGTGGCGTATGAGGCAAGGTGAAAGACTGAATACCCATGATAAGGGAAAAGATGCCAGCCAGAAGTAAAGTATCTCCTGCAAACGCAAAAGGCTCAAAAGATTTGGCTATGTATCTCCATCCAGTTAACATAAGACCCGCCACGATCCAGCCGATCGTTCCCCATACTCTTATTATTCCGAAGTCCTTTTCCGGGTCCTTGAGATTAATAAAGGCAATAGAATTGGTCAGGGCAAGCGTCGGTGCATAAAGGAGACAGTAAAACAACATCAACCACATCATGGTTCTGTATTCAGTGATGTTTGAGATAACGACAAGCAAAGCGCCGCCCATAAGCTGCAAAAAACCAACGACTTTTTGGGAGGCGAAATAGCGGTCAGCGATTTGTCCAGCTATGAAGGGAGCAATAATCGTAGCCAGAGGTAGCAGGCTGTAGATGATTCCAATATGAAGTCCGCTGAATCCAAGCGTATCTTTAAGATAAGCTGAAAGCACAGGCGCCCATGCGCCCCAGATTGCATACTGTAAGAACATCATCAAACCAAGACGGAGTTTTGTGTTCATGCTGGTCTCACTTATATTTAAGAATTTACAGCTTTTTTCTATTTGCTAGGATTAGGATTGCTGCAGTCCGGAACGCCCTTTATATTCATGTTTAAGAAGTCTAAATCTGTTTAAACAATCTTCTTGCTCACCGGATCCCATTCGACCTTGCGCCCTTCCAAATAAGAAATGGTTGCCATGTGGCAGGTTATCGCTTCTTCGAAGCCTTGGTCTATATTGCAGCTCGGTTGCCCGCCATTCCTGATACAATCAAGCCACTCTTTGATATGGAGATGAGTTGTATTAACTGGTCTTCCTCCCCTCATGGTGTACATTAGCCCCCGCGTGGCAAAATATCTTTCTGTTGCCGATGTAACCGTGTCAATCCCCTTTAAGCCGGACTGGTAAGTGAATAACGGCAATGAAGTGTTTATTATTTTGTTAATGATTTTTTCTTTATACCGCGTAGATTCCCAGTCTGCCATGACTGTCAGCTGGGAGCCGACTTCCATTGAAGCATCATGGCCCATAAATATTTTCCCGCGGTGTCTTCCGTTGGCAAGAGTTGCGCTGTAGATAAGCGTTAAGTCCCTATCAGGGTATTCATAAACAGCTTGGAAAACATCAGGAACATCACGACCGTCTTGAAAAAAATAGATCCCGCCAGAAGCCACTACTGATTTTGGAATGCCAAGCTCCAAGATCTGATTAGCAGCATCGTATTCGTGTGACAATAGATCTCCCGAAAGGCCAGTGCCGTAATCAAACCAGCAGCGCCAGCGAAAAAACCGTTCGAGACTGAATGGCACTTTGTGGGGAGCCGGTCCTTCAAACTGCTCCCAGTCTATTGTTTCAGGACTTCCTTCTTCGTGAATATCGTAAACCCAGGCTCCGTTAGGAGAATTGCGGTTTGTAGTTGTCTCGACAAGGGTAATTTTTCCGAGAATATTCTTTTCTGCTATTTGTTTGGCTTTTATATAACTCTCCTGTTGTCGACCTTGATGTCCTAATTGGAAGACCTTACCGCTGTTCTTAACAGCTTCAGTGATCTTGAATGTTTCATCGACGGTCCTAGTCATACACTTTTCGCAGTAGACATTTTTCCCTGCGTTGACGGCATCGATTGTCATTTGAGCATGCCAATGATCAGGAGTTGCAATAATAACAGCATCGATATCATTGCTCTGGAGCATATCCTGGTAGTTAATATAGCGTTTTGCTCCTTTTAGCAATCCAGAGCCTCCTCCTGGCCTAATGTCATTCAGAGAGGTAGCAATACCTCTCTCTGCCCGGACATCAAACACATCGCAAACTCCAGACAGAACCACATTCAAGTCCTCTTGGTTTAAAAATGTTTCCAAGCCTTTATTCAGTCTGTTTTCTCTCGCTTGTTTCTTTTTTCCCTCTATCCAGTCAGGATGCGCAAAGCCAGCAGAACGCACCAGGTCTTCGCCCCTTCCTCCGAAACCGATAATTCCCAGCCTTACGAGTTCCTTTGACTTTTTCAGGACGGTTTTTGGAAGAACTTCTGGTGCTTTCTTGCTTATGCCCAGTTCCGCAAGGATTTCTTTTTTCTTAAAATCATCAGATAGTTTCTTTCTTAAAAAGGCGTACAAGAACGGACCAAACACAGGAATTGTCGCCAATCCTTTAAGCATATCCCTGCGCCCGAGGCTTACTTTTTCTTTTTCTTCAGGTTTTATGCTTATTTTATCAATTGCCTTTTCTATCTTTGCAGGCTCTTTGTTTATCCTACTGGTTTCTTTTTCTTTTTCGACAGGCTTTTTACTCTCCTTAACTTTCAGTTTTTTCTTTTTGACAGGCTTTTTGGCCGGTTTTACAGAGGATTTTTTCTTTTTTTTCTTGCTCATTCGGATTCCTCCAAATAAAGTTATTCTCAGAATTTTTTATTCAGGTTTCTTTTTTAAAAAAATCAACCTGTCTAATCCGATGATCGTTCCCGTAGGAAATATTGTCAGGACAAACAGAGCACACATTTCTATCAAATTCTTGTTAACGACTAGATAGCTTCCTTCGACAGGAATTGTGTATGTATAACCGATAAACGGCGGATTAAAAATATAGTAGAAAAATAAAAGAGCAATCCCAGAGATGCTTGCAATGCGAGTCAAACATCCTGCTATTAATCCCAATCCGATTGCAATCAATCCCCACTTATTTAAAAAGTCGACAATTCCTAAAGCTGCGGGGCTGGCCACTATAGCAGTAGCCAATCCCGAAAAGATCCCTTTTGTCTCTAAAAAAAATCCTGCTGAAGTCCAATAAGGATTAACCACTTTTACCATGCCCTCATACAGAAAATGCCAGCCGATTAGAACTCTCAGAACAACCAGAGCAGTCAATTGCGTCGTAGTATATTTTGGCAATCGAGCAGGATATAACGCTAGCATAAATAGTGTTTTTTTCAGCATCTCTCCCCTACCTTATATTTTGGATAGAAAACCATAAACTTCTTAATAAATCATTCATATGTGTAAAATTTTGCCGTTATATAGCTCAATATTTGTTTCAAAACACATAAATTCTTGATTAAATAATATACCCAATAAATCAGCACTAAAATATACAGATTTAAAAGGCGTGTCAATACTTCGGGGTCAGACCTTTCAAATTTTTGTGTTTTTTTCGAGCTTGTTTAAAGGCCCTGTCCTTTATATGATTATTCCAAAATATTCAAGTTATCAAAGTTTTAAAGGTCTAACCCCATTGACTTTTTTTGAAAATTCGATAAAAATTTTGAGCGATAGATTTATTAGGATGATAAATGAGGAGGATTCTATGGAGAGACGGGACTTTTTTAAAAAAGTTATCTTAACTCCTCTTCTCACGCCGCTTCTGCTGGCAGCAACAAAAGGCAAAAGAGGTTGCGAGCTTTATCTCATCGCAGACAATCCTGAAGAATTCTTCCCCTTAATCCTTGAAGAATTGCATGATTATGTCGCAAACTGCGGACACAGGTTTTCTTTTCTCAATTCTCATCCCAAGGAGAACGAACTAAGGCGTATACTCTCTCATCGGGGCTTGACGCATGCCCAAGAACCCTTCCAGGCCGACATGACTTTGTCATTCAGCCTTCTTCACAAAAAAAACCTGCCTTCCTTTACCTTAATAAAAGAAGGAAAGATTTGGGATATAAGATCTCGCCAACTCTACTCTCTTTGGAGAAAAATGAACAAAGACCATATGCCATCTTCTTGTTTGACAGTTGCTTCATTTAAAAGCAGGCAATCTCGTCCCTTTTCTGGTGAATATGTTTCTGTGTACAAGGATGGCGGAAAAGAAGAGATGATTTCTTTGGAGGAAAATATCACTAGATCTTACAGAACTAGGGGAGGAAAAATAACTCTCAGAGTCGAAGATAGAAAAACCTGGATCTTAGAATCTCCTTGTCGCCATAAAATCTGCCTCTCTTCCCCACCCGTATCTTTGGCTGGAGAACGGATTATCTGTGCTCCAAACCATTTTCTCCTTGAGATACAAGGCTCCCGTTACATAGATACCTCCATTGGCTAGAAGATTCCGTTTCTCCCTGCTTGCTCTTCTCCTTCTTCTCCCGTGTTGTGGTGTAAAAGAAAAGTGGCACACCTCAACGATCCTCGCGTTTGATACCGTTTGTGAGATAAATATCTTTTGTTCTCCCTCTGTGTCTAAATCGGCTCAGGAAGAAGTGTATCGAGTATTTTCTGAAATAGAATCCCTTTTTTCGCCAGGTGCTGAGGATTATTCATCTCCTCTTGTTTTAGATCTTTTCCAGAGAGGATTAAAAGTTTATCATGACTCCAACGGATGTTTTGACATCACAGTAGCCCCTTTATCCCGAATTTGGGGTTTCTTTGATAAATCCTATGTTGTACCAGCTCCAGATCACGTAAAATCTGTCTTAAAACTCATCGGAATGGAAAAAATAGTACAGAAAGATGAAGTTCTTATTCTTCTGCCAGGAATGGAGCTTGATTGGGGAGCTATTGCCAAGGGATATGGGATAGACCTTGCCTCGAAATCGCTACAAAAAATGGGAATATCAAGGGGATTTATTAATGCAGGAGGTGATCTTTTCTGTTGGGGGAAAAATCCAAGCGGTCAACCCTGGAACATCGGTATAAAACATCCTCGGGAAAGCGGCTTTCTCGGTGTTTTATCGATCCAGGACTTAGGCGCAGCCACAACCGGCGATTATCAAAGATATTTCTTAAAGGACGGGATTCGCTACCATCATGTTTTTAATCCCCGCACGGGATACCCTGCTCAAGGCAAACAGAGCGTAACAGTCTGTGGGCCTGAAACGCTAATTTGTGATGCACTCTCAACAGCCCTGTTTGTAAGCCAGGAGCCGGAAATAATCTTGGAGAAATTTCCCGATTACGGCGCCATCATTGTTGATGCTGATGGCAACCTTTCATTCCTGGGAAAGGCATATACATTTAATCCTATGGAATGATTTTAAAATCTTGGGCTTTTCAAGAGATTTCAAGTAATTTGCTGGCATTGACCCCGTAGATAGCTTCTTTATCTTTTGAAGAAATATTCAGTTTTTCAATACTGCTTTCCATTTTTTCCAAGCTCCCGATTTGATGAGGATAATCGCTTCCAGCCACCAAATGGTCTGCCCCAGCAAAGTCAATAGCGAGCTGCAAAGCGTTTAGATCAAAGTTAACCGTATCATAATAAAAATCCTTCAGGTATTCGCTTGGCGGCTTATCGATATTCTCCCGGCAATCCTTGAAGGCAAAATATCCTCTGTCAAGCCTCTCTGCAAGAAACGGGATAGCACCACCAAGATGGGCCAGAACCCATCTGATCTTTGGAAATTTTTTGGCTACTCCGCTAAAAACAAGCTTTGCTGCAGCTAAAGTAGTGTCAAAAGTAAATCCAACCAGAGGCATAAGCCAGTAATCCGTCATTGCCTCTACCCCAACAGGAAAACTAGGGTGAATATAAAACACAGCATTTAAATCATCGGCTTTTTCGTATAACGGCCAAAAACTTTGATCGCTAAGTGCTGTGCCGTTGATATTACTAAAAACCGTCACTCCTCTAAATCCCAAGTCATTGAAGGCTCGTTCAAGCTCAAAAACAGAGGCCTGGGGATTGTTAAGTGGCAATGTGGCTAGCGCGCTGAAATGCTCGCTGTGCTCATCCATTATTTTGGCGAAACTATCATTGACCATTTGAGCTAGCTCGACAGAGCGTTCTGGAGTCTCTATATGGGTTCCAGGGGTGGTAAAACTGAGAATCTGTTTATCTACCCCGGCTTCCTTCAGAACCTTTGCCCGAAGAACTGTATCCATGTGTTCCTTGACGATTATATTATAGTCTCCCGGATAATGCAGAAGCGGATTGTTTTCCGAATCAAAGGACACTTTGATATTGCTTGGTCCGCGTTTCAAAGCTTTAATATACTTTGGAGGATAAAAATGGTTGTGAAAATCAATGATGGTCATCTTTCGAACTCCTAAGAAATTCTTTTCTATAATTATTTTTTTATCCATATGATATATACTGGCAATCCGATTAAAACCAGGGCTAATCCAAACAAGCTTTCCAGAGGGTCAGATATAATTTGATTGGCTATTATTGCAACTGATGAGAGAATAAAGATCGTTGGGATTACAGGATAGCCCCAGATACTGAATCCGCGAGTAGCGCCAGGCCTGCGCCGAAGCAAGAACAAGCCGATGGTCATCAAAGCGAAAAAAATCCATTCGGTATAGATTACTCTGGTGAAGAGCCTTTTATAAGTGCCGGTTGCTACCAGAATAGACGACCAGACTGCTTGGATAATAATGGCTCTATGTGGAGTCCGGTAACGTTCATGTATTGCTCCGACCCAGCGGAACAGCAGCCCATCTCTTGCCATTGAAAAATAGACACGCGGCCCGCAAAGAATAATTCCGGTTAAAGCGCCAAAGGTTGAAAATATAACCAAAGCGGACATGAATGAACCGCCTCCGTAACCGAGCAGTGCGTTGGCTGCATCCGCAGCAATTCGTTTGGATGAGGCTACTACTTTTAACGGTAATATGTACATGTAAACCGCATTCATAGCGATGTAGCAGACAGTAACTATAACTGCCCCTAACATCAAGGCGCGGGGAATGGTTTTGCGAGGATTAATGGTTTCCTCAGAGTTGTAGGTAACCATATGCCAGCCCCCGAAAGCGAACAGACCGGCAACTAGAGCGAGGAAGAAGTGGCTGAGGGAAATACCATTACTGGCGATACCTGTAGTTACAAAATGCTCAGGAACTTTTGAGCCGAACACAAATCCAAAGATAACAATAAAGACTATGGCCACCACCTTTCCCAGCGTAAACATTGTTTGTACTGTGCTTCCTTGTTTTACACCCAGGTAATTAATGGCAGAAATTACGACGATAACACCAACAGCAATAACTTTGATCGTGGTATCGTTCAGGGCAACAAAAAAGCCAACATAACGGGCAAATATAACTGCAATCGCGGCGATAATCCCTGAATGTATGCTCCAGAACATACTCCATCCCCACAAAAATCCCATGGAAGGAGAAAATGCTTCCTTAAGATAAATATATACTCCTCCTGATTGGGTAAAAATTGAAGACAACTCAGCACACACCATGGCTCCAAAAAATGTCAATATGCCTGCGATCAACCAGACAAGAAAAATGCCGCCCACCGAGGGAACCTGTCCGGTTATTTCTGAAGGTTGTACAAAAATTGCCGCACCTATTATAGTGCCAGCAACCATTGCGGTTGCGTGAGGCAGTCTTATTACCCGCCTTAATTCAGGAGCTTCTGTATTTTTCATTTGCCTTAAAATATCCAATTCTCTGAGTAATTAATTTGCCTTGAGTCGACGGCGAACTTCATCGTCTGAACTCTCCTACGGTTTATATAACAAGAAAAACCTAAGTTCAACTGCCGATAAAAAGAAAGGAACGTTATGAACAGAAAAATGATTGAGTCTTATGAATTCTGATTTAAAGATTAGTTATTAGATTAATTTTTTAAAAAATTCGCTTTCGATTGTAGCTAATTATTGTGATACTTATTTGATTAGTTTAACTTCAATTTTCATATTTTGTCCTAGGGGAATAGACATTTCCTGAGGTCCCCTGACGTTAACAGTCCCTTTTGTAAAGATGTCAGCTTTTTGTTTAACAAAAATACCTTCTTTATAGGCAAAATGCCATGTTTCAGTGCCTTCAATGTTTCCCTTAAAGGCCAAGTTCGCGCCCCCTTGATTTCCTCCACCTTCAAGGGTTCCTGTTATCTTTGTAGTTATTCTAGCGCATTCCAGTCCATCCACAACCTCAAATCCATCCAGGGTATTAAGACTTTCCAGGCTAATCTCGATTCCACCGCTGCCAATTTTTTCATTGATAGTATCTTTGCTTGTCCAGGTGTCTCCTACCTTTACAGGCCTGTCAGCCAAGTCTGGGAATACGGCTTGGAAATTTGAGCCAACATCTCGCGTGCCCGCCTGCCCTAAATCATACTGGATAGATTCTGCGCCCGATAAATCTAGTTCTTTTCCGAGCGTAGTCATGGTCATGTCAAAGCTTTTCCCTTCAACAGAACTCATATCTGGAGAAATTTCACCCTGCGGACTGTTGATATTGATGATCATAGAATCAATAGTAATCCCAAGTTGCTGATTGTTTTCCTTCAGGCCTTTTGATTTTGCTGTAAAGGCAATTTCACCTTTGGTCTCGGTTTTCATTTGCTGGCCCATGACTTCTATGTCTTGAGTTTGTTCAATCGTTAGCTGGTATTTCAACAATTGGTTCTCTGCCATCCGGTATTTAAGGATCAAGCCTGTTTGAGGATCTCCCCAAATAGGGAGTTTTGCAGCACATCCGGCCAGAATAGTGAGGGCCAGGATTACGGGTAAAAATACCAACCAGGTTATAAAGGTTTTCTTGTGAAACATCTATTACCTCCTTTGGTTTTCTATTTTTTCTTCTCTTAATCTTGTCATTTCAATATTTGTTTCATATTGAATTGTATAATTATAGGGATGATCGTTTCTTTTTACAACGTATGATTTGAGCACGTAAAACGACTTGCTTTTATTTTGGGTAACATACTTCTTCGTCGGGTGGCTCTCCAGAGGTGGCGAAATATGCATCTCCGTCACCCTCTTCTGTTGAATCAGCTTTAGGGTACCAACCGATATAGACTGGATTCTCATTCCGCAATAGATCTATGACCTGAGCGTATTGAGAACTCGGAGCTCGGAAGTATATAACACCTTGATAAACATGCGAGTCTCCAGTTTTGTTTCCCTCTTTAGCAAAAGAAGCATGTCCTACAAGCTTCCCTCCCGCATAAAGAAGAATTTCTTTGTCATCGATTCTAGTCAAACGACCTTTTGTATCATTTCCGTATAGTCGAACCAGATAATTGTCGATTTTGTGGTGCAATTCTGGCATTTAAAACCTCCTTTTTTATCAGTTAGATTTAAAATTCTGATTATTTTATTATGCTATTCTTATTTTCCGGGGTTATTTACTTTGATGGAGAATGAGGTATCTGCCTCAGGCTTAATCATAAGAAATCGGAACTTACATACAGAATTTACTTGTTTTCAAAGCCACAATGACATATATAAAAATAACTGTTATTTAATGTCAAGAACGAGGTATTCTTAGACCGCAAAAAATTCAAATCCTAAGGAGGGACCATGGATTTTAAAAAACTAAAAGAAAGGCTGGCTATATTGGACACAGCTTGCATTTATGATGTGAATGAAAAATTGAGGGTAATGGATCCTGAAATACGTCCTGTTAGCCAGGGGATAAAAATGATTGGAATTGCCCGGACTGTTCATTGTAAAGGCGATTTTCTTTCGGTTATTAAGGCTCTTCATGATGCCACTGAAGATGAGGTTTTGGTCATTGACGCAGAAGGAGATAGGATAGCTTTTGTAGGTGAATTGTTTGCGCTCGAAGCTAAAAGGAAAAAGCTGGCAGGTATAATCGTAGATGGCGCTTGTCGCGATATAAAAGGAATACGCAATATTAATTTTCCTGTTTACTTTAGGTATGTCACTCCAATTGCAGGGACATCTTCTAATATTTTTCCCACGCAAGAGAAAGTAAATTGCGGCGGAGTATCAGTCTTACCAGGGGATATCGTTGTTGGCGACGATGACGGGATTATCGTTATGAGTGAAGAAGAAGCTACGGAAATTTTAGATACAGCTCAAAACATTCAAATGATAGAAAATAAAGTAATAGAGAAGATGGAGGCTGGCAAAAGTCTCACGGAGATGCTTAATTTTTTTGATCACTATGCAAAAATAGATAAAAAACAAGAGAGCCAGCTAATTTTTACGATCTAAGTTTCTTGAGTCATTATCATAAATATTAATATTTTTTATTTGTTTTGATTAAATCATTTCATTATAAGGATTTGATTCATGAAGGGGCTTGATCCATCTTGCAGGGATTTGATTTATCAAACCCATCAATAAGCAAGCAAGGAGGAAAATTGAAAAAAACAATTCTTTTATTGGTTATCGCGTTGTTTGTAATACTTATGACGTACTGTTGCGAGTTTGCACCTGATATCCAGAAAGTAGAAAACGAGATTCAAGGTATTCTTGACAAGCAAAAAATATCATGGAATGAAGAAAATATAGAAGGATTCATGGAATATTACTGGAATTCGGAAAAATTCACGTTTCAATCTGGAAAAAAAAGGCTTCATGGCTGGAATGCACTACTTTCAAGGTATAAAGAGAGTTATTCCGGGGGAAAATGGGGAAAATTGAACTTCACTGATATAGAATTCAAAGTTTTATCGAATGATATTGCTTATGTCTTGGGCCGATGGAAGCTTCTGTATGAAGAGACATCTGAAGAAGGATTATTTACGATTATATTCCTGCGGATGCCCGAAGGGTGGCGCATAATTCATGATCACACGTCATAAGATTTAATCGAAAAAATTGACAAATTCCAAATAAAGTTTTACAGTCTCTCCGTTCGCAGGTAATTAATTTAATAATACAAATAAAGGAGGGATGTTGTGGAAAGCACGTATAAAGTAATCGAACTTATAGGCACAAGCCCTACGTCTTGGGAGGAAGCAGCAAAAAGCGCCGTCGAGACAGCTGCCAAAAGCCTTAAAGATTTGAGGATTGCAGAAATCGTGGAATTCGACATGAAAGTGGAAGAGGGAAAGGTCTTAGCTTATCGCGCAAAAGTAAAAGTCTCTTTTAAATATCAAGCATAGCTTCGTACGATTTTCTTTATCGTATAGCTTCTTTCTTATTTGGTTACAGGTTCAGGTTTTATCCGGTACTTTTCAAACCAGGCAATAAGATAAAGCTGCTGAAGAAGCCTGTGAGACGGACGTCTCCAGCCGTGATATTCATCAGGCATCCTGATCAGGAGCGTTTCCTTTTTGAGCATTTTCAAAGCACGGTAGTATTCTTCGCTTTGGCCCATAGGTGTTCTCAGGTCCGCCTCCCCGGTCATGACCATTGTCGGTGTCTTCACGTTTCCAACATAATGAAGAGGTGAACGCACAGCATATTCCGTCGGATCTTCCCAGGGATATTTTTCAAATTGTCTGTACCAACCTGAACCATCTGTTGTTCCCACAAACGAATGCCAGTTGATCACCGGTCTCATCGATACTGCTGCTCTGAAGCGGTCTGTATGCCCGACAATCCAGGCCGTAAGAACTCCTCCGCCGCTTCCACCACAGACGAACAGGTTATTTTCGTCTATGAATCCCTTATTTAAGGCCGCGTCCACACCAGCCATCAGATCATCATAATCCTTCCCAGGATAAGAAAACTGAATGCCGTTAACAAAATCCTGCCCATATCCTGTGCTTCCCCTTGGATTCATGTATAAAACTGCATATCCGTTTGCAGCGAAATTCTGCCAGGCCCAGCTAAAACGAACCGAATACATTGACCATGGACCGCCATGGATATAGAGAATCATCGGATATTGTTTGTTTTGTTCAAATTCAGCAGGTTGTATAAGCCATCCCTGTAAATCAAGTCCATCAGGGGATTTGAACCACAATTCTATAACTTCGCCGAGTTTTACATTTGCCAGAACATCCTCGTTGACATCGACGAGTTTTTTAATGTCGCCCGGCTTTCGAAGGCTGAAAGTAACCAAATATACATGTTTGTAAAAAGTTGAACGTGTGGTCGCTACCTGGCCGTTTTTTGCTATTGATAATCCGGATAAATAATGAACACCCTCTGTTATCTTTCTAATTTTGCGATTTGTAGAAACAAAATAAAGGTTGGAGTTGCCCTTTTCGCGCATTAGATAATAGATCCCAGAGCCGTCAGGAGCCCAGGTAATACTTGAAGGTGAATTGGGAAGGGTTCCGGCTAGAATACTCTTTTTGTTTCCTTGGATGTCCATGAGATACAGATTGGATAGATGGCTTGTATAGTTTTTATCATCATATCCTGTATAAGCTATCCACTTGCCGTCCGGCGATATGCGAGGCCCCCTGTCCGGACCTTTCCTATCAGTCAGCGCCTTTATTTTAAGTGTGCTAAGATCAACTGAATAAATTTCAGAATCACCGCGCAGATACTCAGCATCAGGTTTGCGAATCGCGCTGAAATATATATTTTTCCCGTCTTGGGACCATTGAGGGTCACTGTGAGAGTAATCTCCGGATGTTACTTTCTTTGGAGTTCCCCCAAGCTCTGCATCAAGAATAAAAATATGAGTGTTTCCTTTGGGTGTTGGTCCTCTACCGTCTCTTCTCCAGGATAACCTGTCAACGATCACGGCGGGTTTGGCCCATTTTGCTCCCTCGGGTTTTTTGGGAAGTTTTACCGGCAAAATTGGTTTATCATCAGGGATAAACAGAGTGAAGGCTAATTTTTTCCCATCAGGAGACCATCTCAGGCTTCCGGGAGAACGGTCTAGATGAGTAAGCTGGGCAACCTCTCTTGTATCAAGCCACATCACATGAATCTGTGTTGTCTCATCCCTATCAGATAAAAAGGCGATTTTTTTCCCATCAGGTGACCAAACGGGAGAAAAATCTCGCCAGTTCCCGTGCGTAAGCTCCCTAACGCGCTTTCCTTCGATATCCACTATCCAGAGGTTGCTCCTGAAGCGGTCGCTCGTCTTATCGACCCAAGCACGAGTGAAAAGGATATGCGTTCCATTAGGTGATATGTTGGGGCTTCCAATAGATTCCATCTCCATGTAGGTCTCTTTGTCAAGCAGCTTGTAATTTTTCTCAGCTCCAGGTGTTGTCCCCAAGCTAACAGAAAAAAGCAGAAAACTAGTGACTATTGATTTGGCTATAATTTTCCTCATAATTACCTCCTATTTGCTTTTTGTAGGGGTTTGATTTATCAAGCCCATTTCTTTTATTGTATGAAAAATATGTGTGGTTTATAAATCATACACCCACTACTCGCTTTTTGGTTGAGAAGCTTCAAGACTTGGGATGGCGATTTGATTGCCGCCCTTACTTTGAGCATTTAAGAGTGCTTGATCCGCGCCCTTGATTACGAACTTTGACTTAACCTTGTTGTCTATCCTTTCTGTCACTCCGATAGCAATAGTAAGTGAAATTCTTTTTTGAGGTCCTCTATACTTCTCTGGATTCGCGGGTTTCTCGCGAGGACGCTTCGGACCGCGCAGAATGAAGCTGTATATCTCAACGCCCTTCCTCAGGCTTTCCAGATGAGGGATTGTCTCGTCCACAAATTTTACAGGGAAAACCACGGCGAACCTTTGTCCACTATATCGATAGGACAGGCCGCCCCCAGTTACTTTTTCAAGTTTAGTGGCAATCATACGTAAAACCTGGTCTCCGACAGGAAGGCCATAGCGGTCGTTGATTTTTTTGAAGGAGTCCACTTCAATCATCGCCACTGTGTAGTGGCGTCCAATCTTAGAGAGGGTTTCGTTAAAGGCTCGACGCGCCGGTAAGCCCGTCAAATCGTCATAGAAGGAGAGGTTAAAAGATGTCTCGATCACCGAGATGGCGAGGACAAGGCCTGCTGTAGCGAAAAAGATCGTGGACATGGGACCTATGTCGCCCAACGCCAGAGCAAAAAATGATGAGACTAGTGTCCAGAAAAAAGCGCACTCGATCGAACTCCGGTGCTGAACATAACGAAATATAAGAAAAAAAAAGGCTGCTCCAAAAGCTATCAAGCCTGGCTGGGCCATGGGGATTAGGTCGAATAAAGGTAATTTTATAAATGAGTGTTCCAGATAAGGGCTCATACCCAGCTGCTTCCAGGCGCCGATCACCGTGACCACAATTATCTGGACCAGAACCATGCCCAGGGGCCACTTGCCATGCCAGGTTAAAAATCCTCGCTCTTTTACCAAGGAAAATACAACGAGATTCAGAGGTAACAGGATGCAAACAGAATTATACACGATACGGCCCGCACCTACTGAGGCTCCACTTCCTTCAGCAAAGATCAACAAAAATCTATCAGCTAACGCCAGGGTAATAATGACAAAAATCAACCGGCTTCGGTTAAAATGCCACCCGATCCATATCCCCGCAGCCAAAACAACATAGGGATATATGCGGACCAGCAGAGGCAATGTAACCGTTGGCAAGCCTCGAAGCAGAATAAATGATATTGCCATGACCAGAACTCCCCCTGGTATGAAAAATGAGAGAAGCGTCTGTAGAAACGATATACCCACCTGAAGGGAGATGAATTTTTTTTCTTTGCTGTTCGGCAATTTATCAGGGTTTCTCGACATAGTTGTCTGTTTTACTAAAAATGACGGCAGGCTTGGGCAAGGTATTATATCATTTTATTTTTGTATTTCCATGATTTATTTTTATGACATTTTTTTCAAACAGTTTTATTTATTAAAACTCTTGAATTCTTGCACTAAAGAAAATAAGATGTTTTCACCAAACAAAAAATGGGCGGAAAAAGGAAACCTATTTCTAAATTTAATCCAATAAATCAAGAAAAAGGAGCCATGCCATCATGTTTACTCGACTATCTTCCAAATCAATCTTTCTTATTTTGAGTATCTTGATTATCGGAATGTCGATGAGTGGATTACAGAAGTCGAAGGAAGCTGATCTGGTTTTAATGAACGGAAAAATTGTCACTGTTGACAAGACAAAACCAGAGGCGCAAGCGCTGGCTGTTAGTGGAGATTTAATCGTAGCCGTAGGAAGTAACGAAGAAATAAAGCCCTATATAACTCAAGAGACTAAAGTGATCGATCTAGAAGGAAAATTGGCTATTCCCGGTTTCATAGATGCCCATGGTCATTTTACAGGCTTGGGGCGGTCTAAGATGGTCCTGAATTTTATGGAAGTAAAGAATTGGGATGAAGTCATAGAAATGACGAAGGAAGCTGTAAACAAAGCAAAGCCTGGGGAATGGATTTTTGGCAGAGGCTGGCATCAGGAAAAATGGGATAAAACACCCGAGCCAAATATAGATGGATTACCGTTTCATCATAGCTTAAGCAAGGTTTCTCCTGATAATCCAGTTTTATTTTCCCATGCAAGCGGTCATGCTTCCTTTGCCAATGCCAAAGCAATGGAGCTGGCAGGAATTACTAAAGATACCCGAGATCCCCCGGGAGGAGAAATTGTAAAGGATTCTGAAGGAAATCCTGTCGGAGCCTTCAGGGAGACAGCACAACGACTCCTGCGTAAAGCATCTAACGATTATTTAGAGAGTCGTACTCCAGAAGAAATTAGAGTTGAACAACTACGAGGGATTGAGCTTGCTGTACTTGAATGTCTGGCCAATGGAGTTACAAGTTTTCATGACGCAGGCTCATCGTTCGAAACCATCGATCTCTTCAAGAAAGTGGCAGAAGAGGGAAAGCTTGGAATTCGGCTCTGGGTAATGATAAGAGACAGTAACGAACGTCTGAAGGAGCGTCTTTCCGAATATAAAATCATCGGGCTTGCGAACAATCATTTAACTGCCAGGGCCATCAAACGCTCTCTTGACGGTGCACTTGGTCCTCACGGAGCCTGGTTGCTTAAACCTTATGAAGATCTTCCTTCCAGCTCAGGCTTGAACACGTCCACAATTGAGTCAGTTAAAGAAACCGCACGGATAGCGATTATGAATGATTTCCAGCTCTGTGTACATGCCATTGGAGATAGAGCCAACCGAGAGACACTGAACATTTTTGAGGAAGCGTTTAAAGCGCATCCTGACAAAAAAGACTTGCGCTGGCGCAACGAACACTCGCAGCACCTTCACTCCGACGATATCCCCAGGTTTGGTCAACTGGGAGTTATTGCCTCGATGCAAGGAATTCACTGCACTTCTGATGCGCCATACGTTATCAAGCGATTAGGGAAAGAACGAGCTGAAGAAGGTGCCTACGTGTGGCAAAAGCTGATGAAATCAGGGGCCGTTATCTGCAACGGAACAGATGTCCCGGTTGAGTATATAGACCCCATAGCCTGTTTTCATGCTACGGTTACGCGGAAATTAAAGGATGGAACAGTCTTTTATCCTGATCAGCGGATGAGCAGGCAAGAAGCTTTGCGTTCTTACACTCTGAATGGTGCTTATGCTGCCTTCCAAGAGGATATTCTGGGATCTTTAACGCCGGGAAAACTGGCGGATATTACAATTCTCTCCAAAGATATCATGACTGTTCCCGATGATGAAATCCTGGAGGCCGAGGTTGTCTGTACAATCGTCGGCGGAAAGGTGTGCTACAAAAAATAGGAATTTTCCCAAAGCTTTTTTCTCTATGTCATTGCTAGCAGAGCCTGGCAATCTCATTCATTAAATGGGCTTGATAAATCAAGCCCCTACAATAAGGCGGATCAAATCAATCGCCTGCAGATCTATGTTTGGCGAGAGCTTCTTTGTAAGCCTTTCTTTCAAAGATGGAATAGAGGGAAGGCACAACAACCAGAGTCAGTATGGTCGCGAATAAAAGACCGAATATGATTGATGTACCGAGTGGTGCCCAAAACGCTCCCCCTCCTCCAAGGTTTAGCGTGATAGGCAAGAGTCCTCCGATTGTTGTAGCAGTAGTGAGCATAACTGGCCTCAGTCTTCTTGGACCTGCATCAAAGATGGCTGTTATGAGGTCAACTCCTCGGCGACGTCTTTGATTTATGAAGTCTATAAGTACTATGGCGTCGTTTACGACAATGCCAACGAGAGCAACGACGCCAATAAAAGCCATGAAACTGAATGTCAGCCTCGTTATCATCAGGCCTGTTACTACGCCAATTATGGAAAGCGGCACAGTGAACAGAATAACCATTGGTTGTTTGAAGGAGTCGAACTGGGCCGTGAGAACAAAGAAAATAAGAATCAGCCCGAGAAACATCACGCGAGTTATAGATTGGAAGGATCTCTGCCGTTCCTCCTCTTCTCCGCCATATTCGATGATATATCCCTGTGGTGGCGGGGTGGATTCCATAAGCTTCTGGAGTGATGCGAATATATCCTGCGGAGTGTAACCTTGTTCAAGGCTGCAGCCGACTGTAACCGAACGTCTTAAGTTGCGGCGATTAATACGGAATATCCCCTTGGTAATCTCCACCCGGGCAAGCTGGCTCAACGGTATCTTAATACCCGCAGTGGAGAATATGGGCGTATCAAGAACATCCTCGAAGTTTTGCCTGTGAGCTTCCTTGTTAATAACCCGCACATCAACGAGCTCATCACCCAGCATAATTTCAGTAGCTTCGTAACCCAGAAAGGCGGCCATTACTTGAATTGTTATCTCCTGGGCTGTGATTCCGTGCTTTGCTGCGTTTGTCCTGTCGACTTTGATAGATATCTGAGGCTTATTTTCTTGAAAACTGTTTTGAATGTTTCTCGTCCCAGGAATGCTTTTTAAATGATTTTCGACTATTTGGCCTATGTTTTTAAGCTCCTTAAATTCCTCCCCGTATATCTGGATTGCTACGGGCCTGCCCACTGGAGGTCCCATTTCCACTTCGAAGAAGCTGTATTCAATCTCTGGGATCTCGGCCAATTTTTTATCCAACTCTTCAATAACTTCAGCCTGACTTCGTTTTCTTTCGTTATCATAGCCAATATTGACGAGTATCTTTCCAAACTCAGGCCCAGAACTGCTATCTGCAGTCTCGGTAAGGTCTGACATTATCATCCCGGTATCCCCGATGGTAGAAACATACTCCTTTATCTCAGGGATCTTGGCGATAAGCCTCTCAATCTCCATGGCTATGCGGTTTGTTTTTTCTACAGTTGAGCCCATAGGAAGCATGAAATTTATATTAAAGCGCCCCATGTCTTCCTTGGGGAAAAAATCTATTTTTATTACACCGGCTCCGATAATGAACAGAGCAATAAAAAAGGCTAAAAGAGCAGCAGATATAACAGTTTTTCTGTGGAAGATGGCCCATCGCAGTAATGGTTTATAATGCCTAATCAGAAAGCGGAAGAACCTGTTTCCGATGAAAAATATCCGGGAGAGCCTTTTCATCTCTGTTTCTTTCTTGCCAGGACGCATATATTTCGAAGCAATCATCGGAAGAGTAAAATGGTCTATGAATATGGAGCCTGCAAGGGCAAATATAACAACATAGGGCATGTAGGACATGACCTGTCCCATAATGCCGGCGATGAAAATCATCGGGAAAAAAGCGGAAATAGTCGTGAGGTCTGCAGAGATGACAGCTGTTCCCACCTCCGAGATTCCTTCTTTCGAGGCATCAATCGGATTCAGGCCTTTCTCAAAATGATGATAAATGTTTTCACCGACAATCATGGCGCCATCCACGACCAGTCCTATAATGAGAATAAGGGCGAACATTGTAATCATGTTAAGGGAGAATCCAGAGAGCCACATGAATAAAAAGCCCACGAAAAGTGAAAAAGGTATGGCTATCGCGATAAGAATTGAATTGCGCAGCCCCATAAATACCATGAGAGTAAAAAGGACGAAAAGTAAGCCATAAAGGGCATTGGAGCTGAGCTGTCTCACCATCAGCGAGATGTCATCACCTTTGTCCATGGTGGTTGTGACTTGCACCTGTTCAGGCGTACGAGCATTATATTCCGCTGCTATTTGCTTAATAGCTCCGGTAGTCCTCATAGTGTTGATTTCAGTCTGCTTGTAAACTACCAGTGACACGGTCGGTATACCGTTGTACCTTGAATATGTATTTATCTTTTTATGCGTGTCTTTTATTTCCGCAACTTCGCTTAAGAAAATCGGGTGGCCGGCTTTTACCGCAATAACTGCTTGGCCGATATCCTGCACATCCTTAAATTTCCCCTCTGTGCGCACGAGATATTCGTAACTGTTTAACTTAAGGTATCCTCCAGGCAGGTTAGCGTTTTGCTGCTGGAGGGCAGCTATTAGTACAGAATATGAAAGGTGATATTGTTCCATTCTCCTGGGATCAACCTGAACCTGAACTTCTTTCTCCAGCCCGCCATAAAACGCTACTTCTCTCACACCAGGGACAGCCTCTATCTCTGTTTTTATATCCTTTGCCATCTCTTTAAGAGTCAGTGGATCAACTTCTCCGGTAACATTAACCAGTATTATCGGAACACTATCAAAAGCAATATCTTCGATTATATGTTCTTCCACATCTTCCGGGAATTCTCTTTTTACCTGGTCAACTTTTTCTTTTATTTCATCTAGCGTATCCTGCTTGTCCGCTTTCTCATACAACTCTATGACATGCACTGATGCTCCCTCTCGCGCGTAGGAATAGAGTTGTTTTAGGTGCTTGATACCGTTCAGCCTTTCGTCAACTTTAACTGTGACTTTCTGCTCTATATCTTCGGCCGCGGCTCCAGGATAAGGTATTGCTACCACTATCCAGGGAACATTGATTTTAGGCATTTCCTCGCTGGGTAGGTTTCGCACGCCGATGATACCCAGCAAGATAAGAATGATGGTGATCAACGTAACCAAGACTGGCCTGTCTACTGCTTTGCGGGATATTTTCATTTATTTTATTCTTAATTGATAACAGAAATCTGCATACCGTCGAATAGAATATCTTGTCCGGCGGTGATTATTTGTCCTCCTTCAGGGAGAGGATCACGGACGATTATCTTGTCACCTGAAATTAGGTAATTTTCTAAAAGCACCTCCTTTGCTCTGCCGCTTAAAGCAAGAAATATGGCTCTTCTTCCGTTTCTCAATACGGCCGCATCCAATGAAAAGATGTATACGCCTTCCATTTCGTCGACAACTATGGTTGAGACAGCAGTCATGCCAGGTTTTACGATAAACCTCGGGTTTTCAACTGTGATTTCTACTTTGAAGAGGCGGATATCGGGAAGGGAAGATACAGCAACCTGGGTGACCTTACCTTCAAAGATTTTTCTTGGTATCGCCTCAAAATTTATGCTTGCCTTCTGCCCTTTTTTTATCCTGTCTATATTTTTTTCAGGAACTCCTACTTCAACAAGAACTCGGGAGAGATCCATTAAAGTGAAAACAGTCTGTCCTCCTGCTGCCATTTCCTTTTCTTCTCCATACCGGTAGGCTACATGACCACTGAACGGCGCATACAAAAGACAATGTTTTAGATTCAGCTCTGCAGCTTCGAGCGCCGCCGTTGCAGCCTTGAGCGCAGTTTGTGAGTCCTGAACCAGCTGCTCTGGTATGGAACCTTCTTCCAACAAGCGACGGCTTCTTTCATAATCACGCTTGGCTTTTTCCCATTGAGCATGGCTCTGGTCTCTCAAAGCCTGATAATCATCCTTTTCGAGCCTTGCCATTAGATCCCCGTCGTTAACCTTGTGTCCTTCATCAAAGTAGAAACGGTCGATTTTACCTCTGACATTAAAGCTCAAGTTAACCTTTTTCCAGGCTCTGACCTCTCCAGAAAAATCCAGCGTGAATTCGTAGCTTTCTTTTTCGTAACTTGCAGCACGAACCCTGACCTTTTCGGTCTTTTCCACCACCTGGTTTTCGACATCGCCACCGCAGGAAATTAAAAATGCCAATAAAGGAATTATTAAAATAATAAATATTAAAGCTGCTGGCCGCCCAATCATACTCAATCCTCCACTATGTTTAAACATGTTACATTTGCACTTTTCACAGCCGGTGAAATGTCTATCTTTTTAATCTTTTAGTATAAGCTTTTTGATTTCAAATGAATAGAAAAGGATAAGGATTTGTTTTTCCTGTTTCCTGTTGCTTTCCTCTTCCATAGATCGCACTCATTTTAATACTGGAACTTCATTCCGAAATTTTAATAACTTTCCCTACCCCCATCTGAACAAAATTCTCTTTAAATGCTTTTTTGAATAACTCAATTGCTTTGTCACCCGTGCAGTGAGTGGCACCGACTTTCCTAACTCCCAGCTCTTTAAACTGGCTTATAATCTGATTAACTTCATCTTCTGATTTATTAAGCAAGTGAAATCCACCGCACACAAGATAGATTTCTTTATCGACTACTTCCTTTGCTCTCTTGACAATACCAACAATTCCAGGATGAGCGCATCCAGTTAAAACAACCAATCCTTTGCTCGTGTCCACGATTAAAGATTGTTCTTTAATCAATCCTCCCATTTCTTCTGTCAGGAAAACTCCTTCACATATCTCAACAGGCTTATCTACAGAAACGACTTTTGCTCCCGTTTTTTTAACCTTACGGACAAATTCATCAGGAAACGAGACTGGAAGATACACTGTGACTTTGTTATTTTCATCTAAAAACGGCAAAAGTCCGCCTGTGTGGTCTAAATGAATATGAGAGATAACAACAAGCTCGACATCTTTTGGATTCACTTTTAGCTTATTGATATTGCTGAATAATATATCGCCCTTGGTGCCTGCATCGAACAAAATTGTCTTTTCCTTACCCTCTATTATGCACGAATAACCCCAATCCGTTTTAGGCCCTTCGGTAAAAATATAATTGTCATAAATAGTAGTAATCGTTATTGCATTTTCTTTTGGGTCATAAGAATTACCATCCCCAGCAAAAATTAAAATTAATACTAACGATAGAAATAAACTCTTTTTCATGATTCCCTCCGATTAGTAAATTACTGAATAACAAGATTGTTTGAATTTAAAGTAAAGCTTGATAAATATCACAGATAAGGAATGAACAGATTAATTCCCTTTATTTCTGTCCTTATCGTTTAGTTGTTCCAGCAAATCCTTAACGTCTATGGCCTCGGTTTGATGAGCTCTATCCTGGTCTATGGCCAAGAATTTAAGGAGTATCTCACCCACCTGGATTTCATCTCCGGATTTAATGAACATTTTTCCTTTTTTCAATATCGTCGAAGGTTTGATAACCACTCCATTGGCACTTCCAAAATCAATGATGGAAAATTTTTTCTTATCGTAACTTACTTTTAGATTGGCATGCCTTCGGGAAACAGTCCCAGAGTTAAGGACAACTTCACAGAAAGAATCCCTGCCTATTAAATTATTTCCGGAGTGGAGATTAAAAACTTTTCCCGGACTATCATCCGTATCATTGTTTCCTTGGACTATGGTTAACTGAACAATCCTTTTCGAATCGTCAGTCTCACTCTTCTTTCGGAAAATAACCATAATTTATGCCATTCCTTTATTATTCCTTATTATACATTATTTGTATTTCTTTTTCCGCTGAATATCAATATAGACAGAAATAAGCATGGTGATAAGAAGAAGAGCAAACCCAACTCCAAACAGTATCTCTGACATGACAAATATCTTAGAAACCCAAAGGCCAGGTTGAATATCTCCATAGCCCACGGTGGTGATCGTAACCAGACTAAAATAAAGAAGGTCAAAGTAAGGAATAGAAGAAGGATGAGAAATGATAAAAGCTTTTCCCTCGAAGACTTGTTGGAGCCCGTTATAGATAGTGGCAAAACTTATTATTCCACCCAAATATTTAGCCAAGGCGCTGATTATTTCTTCTCTCATCTCATGGACACTAATAATATCAATCATGCCTCTTTTCTTTTCCAATTTTTCATGTCCAAAAACTGAAAAAAACACGTCCGCTGCCAGAACGAAAACATAAAACATAGCTATGGTTATCCCGATTGCTGTGAAAATCCTTGAAGGAAGATAAAGGAGGATTATGGGAGACATCCAGAATATAAAAAAATGGAAGATTACGGCTGTCGCCTCTCCCAATTTATCAGCGATTCGAAATTCAAGAGCAGACAGGAAATTAATAATGGCGAGTAACGCTCTGATCACTGTCTTTCCTTAATTTTATTTTCCAGAATAGTACCAAATTAATAGCTAAATTTCTACTTGTTTTATTATATTTATGGGGATGCAATACTAAATATTTTTCTTCAATTATTTTCCCTTTTTTGTGTAAGTGATAGAGATGTAAAACAAAAATTTTTTCAACATAAAAAGTAGTGCGTTTGATGAATCAAACCCCTACAATAAATCAAGCCCCTACGATGAATGCAATTTCATATTAAATAAAAAGGTGGGTTTGATAAATCAAGCCCCGACAAGAAAGACAGACTATCTCAAAATTAAATCGATGCTACCGACGCCGGCATCTACATCAACATCAATCGTTACCTCAGTTTTTCCATAAGCATCGTTGGTGTAGACACCTCTCTTCTTAAACATGCCTCTCGCGTTTACAGACCCGATTCCGCCATCAACTTCAACACGAACTCCGACATCAACGGGCAGGTAAATAGTAGCGCTTCCTACTCCGCCATCAACGGATACATTCAGACTCTGTTTTTGCTCGCCTGAGAGATCAACTTTCAATTCGCCGACTCCCATATCTATATCAAGCGAGTTCAGTATCAATCCCCGCAGGTCAAGTTTTCCCGCACCTGCTCCAAAGTCTACTTTGATATCAAGTGGGACATCATTACTCACGGTTATATTCCATTTATTACGTGTATTTCCGATTGTCAAGGAAGAACATTGACCCTGCTTAACTTTGAGCATTCCTCGATTCCCAGCAACAGAATACAAAATTTCAGGTTTCCATCTTTCAATATTATAGACAAAATAACCTTCCATCAGTTCGCTGGCGCCTCCCTGAACTTTCAATTCCCCAGCCCCAATATCTAGGTCTAATTCCACAGATTCTGCTTCACCTAACTCAACTGTCTGAGTCTCTTCTACTAACTCACCGACTGCTATGCATGCACCCATTCCTCCCATGAGAAAAATTAAGAACAGTGTTTTCGGAATTTGGCTAAATCTCATCGCTGCTTACCTCCTCAATAGATATTACGAAATCAACAAAGCTCAAGTTCAATTTTTTTAAGGTTTTTTAGATATTCTCGAATTAAAAAAGGCTATATATGATTAGATTAGATTAGATTAAAAATTAAAACCCAGCAGTTTCCAATAGGCTAAAAACCATAGAAAAACCAGAGATGCCAGCGCAACAAGCGTATAATGCACACGTCCACAAATATTCCAGTATTTATTCCTCCAACCAACATAGACAAAGAAAAGAGCCCCGATGGTAAGCAAAGCAGATAATATCGGCAATATTAATAAAATCTTCACAAAAGGAGTAACGCCAAATATGAGATCCATATAATTACTGACTGCAGAAAACATCCCTATCAAAAAAATTATATACAGCGCACTCATACCTCCAGCTATCACTCTAACAAGGCCGGGAGCACCTGGAATTTCTCTCTTGCTTCTACATACTAGCTTAGATATCGCACTTGCCGGCCAGCCTAAGGTCGACAGAAATAGGACCACACAAATAGCCAGTAGACTGTAGTGGAATCCCGGTGTTTTATACCAGGCTAACTTAATCCCGGCAAGTATCGGAATTTGGTTGAAGAAAGCGTGCGTGATACGGCCTTTGTGGTTCTCGCCGAAAACAACAGTATCCTTACCCCCTACCTCGCGGAATACAAGCGGTTCTTCCTCCACCCATTGCGAAGCTCCCATTCCCATCGGCATGGTAATCAACAACGTGTTATCCTCGGTCGCCTCCACTTTAGCCGTCATCATAAGTCCCATCAGTTTTTCATAGGTGGTTTCTACGACTCTGGTAACTCCATAGCTCCCAGTGAAGCGTTTAGCGCGCCTCATGAAATCTCGAGGCAGCTCGATATCAGTAAGTTCGGCTGAAGGATAATAATGGTCGAGAAAGGCTTTTATGAGATTATCGTATACGGGCCACGAGCCGCCAACGCTGTTAAAGGACACAAACAACCCTAAGTTTTTTTCAGGGATGATCGATAACAAAGAATGAAACAAGAGCGTGTCTCCTCCATGGACGATTGTCCGTATATTGTTGTACGTCATCTCCCAAAAGCCATGAGCATTACCGTCTACCCGGGGATCATGGGTAAAGAGTTGGGTATGCATCAGCTTTGCTGTTTCTTCTTCTAATATCCTGTTCTCTCCATATTTTCCGTGTTGAAGATGCGCAATCATAAATTTGGCCACATCTGTTGCAGCTGTGCTCATCGAGCCTGCAGGAGCAAGGCCGTTGATATACTCGAATCCTTGCGGCCTATACACTCCCTTCTCATAGGTGTAGCCCACGGACATATCGTCTGTTAAATGAGAAGGCAAGGGCTGGCGGAAAGTGCTCTGCTGCATATCCAGGATCTCAAAGATGTTTTCTTCAATATAATCTTCGAAAGGCATCCCTGAGATTTTTTCGATGATATAGCCAGCAAGTGCTGTTCCATAGTTAGAATAGGAAGTGAGCTTGCCTGGCGCGAGTACCCTTGCCGGCATTTTCTTAGCTAAAAACTCAGCCAAGGGAACAAGGTCTTCTGGCCTTCGTGCTCCCATTCCACTTAGAAAATCCTCGAAACCTGCAGTATGAGTTAACAGGTGAATCATGGTGATGGGCTCAGGGTATGTATCGGGTATTTTGAAGTCTTTAAGATAAATATTGATGTCAGCATTAAGATCAATTTTTCCTTGTTCGAAAAGCTGCATCACAGCTGTCCAGGTAAAGAGTTTTGATATAGAACCTGGGCGGAAAAGAGTTTTTTCAGGATCAACCGGCTTTTTCTCCTCGACATCAGCATATCCATAACCTTTGGCAAAGAAAATTTCTCCGTCCTTTACTACGGCTAGAGTTGCGCCAGCGATATGAAAGGATTTCATGTAGGATGCCATAACTCCTTCAAGGAAAGCTTCAAGCTCGGCCCGGTCAGTGGGGCCCTGCAAATAAGGAGTTGTCTTTTCCTCTTGCTCCACCTGAGACAGGTTTTCCTGCGCGTGAGAATCACCCTGGAGCAACCAGGTGATAACAATCAAAATCAAGCAAAGATGAATAAGCTTTTTCATTTTTGACTCCTTTTCTATACGATAATAGCGCTGGGCTTGATAAATCAAGCCCCTACATAAGAACGAACAACCTCTTATGTAGGAGATTTATAAATAAGGCCCCCGCACAAGAAGGACCAATTATTTCTGTGGAATTTGATTCATCAAACCCGCCTTTCATGTTAAGGATAAACCTCTGGCTACCATGCAATTCCGTAGTCTTCACCATAGTTGCTGGCACCTCCCCAGAGGGTGCCGTGTTTCCAGTCATAATAGATGGCATTGATGGGGCCTGAGGTGTATTTTCCGTATTCTAGCTCATAGCCCATGTTTGCTAGATTATCCCTGACTTTCTGAGGGATGTTTTCATTTAAGCGGAGTCTGCCCGGTCTGGCAACATGCTCATCAAATGAGCTCTGCATCTGATAGCTAACGATGTTTGCTGCCTCACAAGCTTCTTGGACATTCATGCCAAATTCAACAACATTCAGGAAGAATTGGAGCATATTCTGATCCTGAGTATCCCCACCCTGCACAGCAAAGGATAGGAAAGGTTTTTCATCCTTAACAGCCAAGCTGGGAGTTAAAGTTGCTCGCGGTCTTTTTCCGGGGGCGACAACATTGAAGGGATTCTTGGCCTCATCAAGAACAAAGCTTTGCATGCGCTGGCTCATTCCAATACCAGTTTTACCTGCAATACAGGCTGGAATCCAACCGCCGCTTGGTGTCGCTGAAACTATCCATCCTTCCTTGTCTGCAGCCTGGATGGATGTTGTCCCGGCTGTGAAGGCTTCTTCGAAGGTGCTTTCCTCTGTTCCAAACCTTTTCTCCTTTTCTGTGGAGCCTACATTTGACCACTTTTCCAGAAGGTGAAGGTAGGGATTTTTCTTTCCCTCAAAAGGATAGGGATCACCTGGTTTAGCATCTGGATCATTTATATTCCAATTAATCTTCTTGAGTCTTTCTTTGGCGTATTCTTTAGAGAGTAATCCTTTAATCGGCTCCTCCGGAGGGAAATAGGGATCTCCGTAGTAAAAATCTCTATCAGCATATGCCAGGTTCATCACCTGGTAGAGGGCATGGATATAATTCACGCTGTTGTAGCCCATTGATTTAAGGTCAATATTTTCCAGCATGTTAAGCATTTGTAAGAGGACTGGTCCCTGGACCCAGCAGGTAAGCTTGTAAACCTCGATTCCTTTATATTTGGTCATTACCGGCTCTTCAATGTGCAGCTTCCAGTTTGCCAGATCCTCCATGGTTATAAGTCCACCCTGTTCCTGGCATCCGCGGACAAATTCTTCGGCAATATCGCCTTTATAGAACCGGTCATAAGCAGCATAGATAGCATCCTTGCGGTTCTTTCCATCATCAAGGGCTTTCTTTTCTGCTTCGACTAGCTTATTGAGAGTGTCAAGTAAATCAGGCTGACGGAAGATTTCTCCTGGATGGGGTGCTTCGCGTTCTTCTCCAAGATGAGGCAATAAGACTTTCTTGGAGTATGGCCATTCCTTGATCATCTCTTTTCTTCTTTCTATGCTGTCTGTCAATTGCTTCTCTATCGGGTATCCTTCGGCCATCTGGATGGATGGCTCTAGCACTTCTTTAAGACTCAATTTGCCAAACTCAGCCAGCATGACTATCAAACCTCCAGGAGTACCTGGGGTAACGGCAGCTAATGGTCCATAGGCAGGTGGATATTCCATCCCTTTCTCTTTAAAGAATTCAGGAGTTGCCCCTGTAGGGGCTACACCAAGGGCATTTATGCCATAAACCTTTTTATCATGGGGATTATAGATAAGCACCTGGGTTTCCCCTCCCCAGCTTAAAACGTCATACATCGTACAAGCAGCGCCGAGCATGGCACAAGCTGCGTCCACGGCATTTCCACCCTTCTGAAATATCATAGCTCCAGCAGTGGCAGCCAGGGGCTTTCCGGTGATGGCCACCCAATGCCTTCCGTGAAGAACTGGCTTTTCAGTCCGGCCAGAGCTTATATTGCTCGAGGAAAGAATAAAGATGAAAAGCAACAAGCCGGATTTCCACACTTTAAATATTGAATCCTTGCCTGAAGCCATCTTTCAGTCTCCTTTCTTTTTTCCCAGACTAAAAGCCCATGGTTTCTTTATCCCCAAGAACATTAAAGCTGATCCCATCAGAGCTAAGTTTTTCGAGAAGTTTATCATCTCGGCCATTTGCTGTTCCTGAGGAACAGCCCAGAAATTGTGCATCATGAATGTCACCGGCAGAAAGAACAGGACAATAGAGACAACGCCTATCTCAGGAAAAATCCCTAAAATTATGGTAAAAGCGGCAACCAGAAGAAGCAGGCCTGATACTGCAACTCCAACTTCAGCCAACGGAACTCCTTTGAATTTTGCATACTCTGTCATGGCTCCGAACTTAATGAGGTGATTAATTCCGTTGTACAGATAAAAAATCCCTACAATAATTCTTCCCACAAGAATTGCGATATTCATATTTCTTACCTCCTTCTGTTTAAGATTTATTTCTATTTAAAAGTAAGATATTTTTAGATTATTTATGCTTCATACTTTATCCCAGCTTATCGAAAGCCTTGATGACTAAGCCAGGTAAAGCTCATTTGTTTTCTATGTAGAATTTCTCCATAAAAGGACGCCACTTTTTCATCAATTCTTTATTTAGGTCGAGCGGCGGTTTTGCATCTTCTGGCAAAAACGGTTTGTACGGATGTTCTTTCGCATAAGCCTCAAACTCGTCTTTCAGTTTCTTGAGCTCCTTGGGCTTGGTGAGAAGGTCCACCGCGGAGGCGGCCATTGCTTTGGCTCCTGCGTTAAGGCCTTTCCAGGTTGAGGAGCCGTAATTGGAGGCAACAGAGGACCAGTGATGACCGATAGAGCCTGGAACTTGACCGGGAAACCTGATGGTTGCAGTCGGAGCTATTAGAGTGACATCCCCCACATCTGAGGACCCGCCTCCTACAAACGTCCGAGCTCTGTCTCTAAACTCATTCACCTCTGTTGGCATACCTTCTTCTTCCTTGCCAAGCTCTTTCTGAAGAGCTTTAGCAAAAGCATGTTCTTCCTCGGTCCATTCTGGCATACCCACGAGTTCGATGTTCTTCTGGAAAAGCTCTGCAGCAGCCTTGTTTGCATTGCGCTGGTGAACTGCAGCGATACAGCGAATTGTCAGTTCTGTGCCTGTAGCAAGAGCTCCAGCCTTAGCACAGTTAATGACTTTTTCATACATCTCCTCTACCCTTTCATCACTGTTTCTAATATAGTACCAAACGCTCGCCTTATCTGGAACTACGTTGGGAGCTTCCCCTCCCTCTTGGATCACGTAATGCAGGCGATAAGTATAAAGAAGATGCTCGCGGAGGAAGTTTGTGGCCACGTTCATAATTTCAACTGCATCGAGGGCGCTGCGGCCACCCCAAGGCGAGGCTCCATGAGCGGTTCTTCCTTTGAAGGTAAAAATTGTGGAGAACATAGCATTCCCACCTCTACCATAGCTTGTTCCGAAACCGCTACTGCTGTGATTGTCTATCACCGCATCCACATCATCAAACAGGCCTGCTCTTATCATGTAAGGCCGGCTTATGAGTGTTTCCTCGGCAGGTGATCCAAAGAACTTTATAGTTCCGGGGATAGCGTATTTATCCAGGGCTTGCTTTACGGCGATGGCTGCAGCCGTGCCTGCTGTGCCCATTGCGTTGTGCCCGCAGCCGTGTCCGGGTGCACCTTCCAGCAAAGGATCCTGTTTAGGCACTAGACCTTTCTGCGAAATCATGGGAAGGGCATCATACTCCCCGAGGATTGCTATCACAGGCTTGCCAGAACCGTAAGAAGCTACAAAACAGGTGGGCATACCTGCCAATCCGCGTTCTACTTTAAACCCAGCCTGCTCTAAAGTATCAGCCAGAAGCTTCGACGATTTATTCTCCTGGAGTCCAAGCTCAGCGTAAGACCAGATGGCATCCGAGATCTTCCCGAACTTTTCAACTATCTGAGGCTGGCTCAGCCAATCAAGGACAAGCTTTTTCTCCTTTGGTATTTTTTTAGCAGCAAGCGATTGTCCGCTCAGTCCAAAAATCAGGATGGCTAAAACGATGCTGAACATGAAACTTTTTCTAAACGTTTTTGGTCTCATCTTTTCCTCCTTGAAATTATACAGAAAAGTCATTCTTAAGATCCCAATTCCGTCCGTTTTCAAGCTAAAAGAGAGCTCTTATGAAATAAAAAGTCATAATTCCCGTGGCAATCAATTTTAGAAGGACTCCTAGCATGACGCCCATAAAAACGCCCCAGCCAGCTTTTAAAGCCTCAAAACTTTGCTTGCCCCTCAGCAATTCCCCAACAATAGCTCCGATAAAGGCTCCTATTATCATTCCTAAGGGAGGGAAAAAAAGAATTCCTATTATCATTCCGAAAATAGCGCCCCAGAAGCCAAGTTTCGAAGCTCCGTACTTTTTGGCGCCTGCAGCAGGGAGTATATAGTCCAGTGCAGTAACAATGACTGTTACTACTGCCATTATGATTAAAAACTTTGCACTGAACGGCTCCCAGCGCTTGGCAATGGATAAAAGAATTAGAGAAGCATAGCTAAACGGAGGTCCTGCAATTCCTGGAACAATACAGCCAATAATTCCTATGATCACACAAATAACAGCAAGAATAATCAAGATGATCATGGCGATGTCTTTATTTTATATTGCAGAAAAAATGTTAAGTCAAAAGAAAAAAGACGCTTAGGCTTTGCAGGATGTTAATTTCAGACTTATCAGGATAGATTATGCGGTTTTAGCTTTTATGTATTGGACAACGATAGAATGTTTTCCTGATTTTATTTATTTTTTTCTTAAGATATTGCCTGTCCTATGGAGTCATCTAGTCATTCGATTCAAAGGCTGGCGAGCCGTTTCTTAGCATCTATTATTTCGGGAATATCAGGATCCGCATCTTTCCAAAGCTGGAGAAAGCTCTCGTATTCCCTTTTCGCACTTGTAAGATCATTCATTTTTTCGTATGCAATAGCCATTTTATAATGTCGTATTGCCCACATTGGCTTGTCGTAACTCAGCCAGCCAGTTTGCAAATCGCTCATTTTTTTGTATTCTTTTATAGCCTCATTTAATCTTTCTTGCCTTAGATATGTTTCCGCAATCGCGCTGCTTATATTTTCAATGGATATATCAAGCCATTTCTTTTTTGTTTTAGAAATGGCACGTCTGGATTTTAGAGCCTGCTCAAAATTCTCGCGAGCAGCTTGCCAGTTACGCTGCTCGAGAGAAATCCAACCAATCAAATAAAGATAGTATATGTTCTTCTCTTTGGGTATGTTGGCAACCTCGGCAATGAACTCCGCTTCCGCTCGTGCATCCTTGTATTTTTTCATCAATACATAAGTTAAGCCAAGATCAAGGTGAACTTCAATCCGAGATGGGTTTATCACAACTGCCTTCTTTAGCAATTCGGCACTATTTCCATATTCTTCTAAAAAGCGATTAATTCTGCTGAGAAGAATCATAGTCAAATCATGGTTCTCATGGATTATCAATGCTTGGCGCAAAATCTCTTTTGCATCTCTATATTTGCCTTGTTTTACGCTTATATCATTAATTCCCCAAAAAGAAGGCAACAGAAACGGATCAATCTTCAACGCTAAACTGTATTCACGGAGTGCATCGTCAAGCCGCCCTCTTGCCCTGTTATATATGTCCGCCAAGCTATCATGCGCATGGGCATGGTTGGGATTCAATTCAAGAGCACGCTGCATTACGCGTTCCATTTTCTCATATGCCTCTTGCTGCTCATAAACAAAACCAAGAGCAAACTGTGCTTCTGCTGAATTAACATCAAAATCAATGGCTTTCTTGGCAGCATCTTCTGCTAAAACAAGCCACTTATCATCTTCATCCCAGCCACTATTTATATACTGCGAATATGATAATGAGAGGCCCGCATATGCCAGAGAGAATGAAGAATCGAGGTCCAGGGCTCTTTTGAACATGGTTATGGCCTGCTCGTTTTTTGCCTTTTCATAGGTGTAAAAAAGAGATCTTCCTTGAAGGTAAAATTCGTAAGCACTCACACTTTGAGTGGGAGCTCTGCCCAACGCTTCAGTCTCTGTATCAGTCAATTTAATCTTTAATGCCTCGGCAATCGCTTTAGATATATCATCTTGAAGATCAAAAACACTTTCCAGTTTCCGGTCGTAGGTTTGCGCCCAAAGATGAAAGTTGTCCTCTACATTGATCAGCTGGGCAGAAACACGGATTCTGTTATTTTCTTTTTGGATACTTCCTTCAAGAATTGTAGCTACGCCTAACTCCTGACCAATCTCTTTGATATCTTTCTCCGTTTTTTTATAGCGCATAACAGATGTCCTGGAGCTGACCTTTAATTCCGTTAATCTTGAAAGCTTTGATATGATATCCTCTGTCATTCCATCGCAGAAGTATTCCTGATCTTTTTGGGGGCTTAAATCCACAAAAGGCAAGACGGCAACAGAATTTTCCCATTTCACTCCAACGATTGGCGCTGCTTCTTCGGGCTTTTCTGTTTTCAGAATTCTGTTAAACAGGAAATAGCCCCCAATTATGAGCACGGCAACAATAATAAAAACTCCGGGCAATATTAAGGTTTTCAAACTCTTTTTTATTGGTTTAATTTCCAGCTTTTCCTCAGGAACAACTCTCTCTTCGGTTGGAATTCGTTTTTCTATTTTGTCGAGTTCAGAATATGTTTCTCTTGCGCTCTGATACCTATTTTTTTTATCTTTCTGCATGCATTTAAGAATAACTTCCTGGAGGTCTTCTGAAATCTGAGGATTAATTTCTTTGGGGCTTCTAGGTGTCTCGCTTTTTTGCTTAACGGCTATACTAAGAGGAGTATCTCCTTTGAATGGAACTTTACCAGTCACCATTTCATAAAGGATAACTCCCAACGCATAGATATCAGAGGCCTGGTCTGCTTCCTTTCCTTCCACCTGCTCTGGAGACATGTACTCCGGTGTGCCGATGATCATCCCTGCGTCTGTTATTCCTTTGGCCTTAATCGAGCGAGCTATCCCGAAATCCATGATCCGGGCATTTCCCTCTTTATCAAGCATGATATTCTGTGGTTTCAGATCTCTGTGGACAACTCCCAAGCGGTGGGCTTCGATCAAGCCTTCGCAAATTTGCTTAGCTACTGAAACAGCTTTACCCACGTTTAGCTGCCCTACTCTCTTGATCGTATTCTTTAGATCCTCGCCGGGCACATATTCCATGGTTATGTAGTGAGTTCCTTCCTCTTCACTGAGGTCGTACATCCTGCAGACATTCCTATGGGATATCTTGCGCGCAAGCTTTAGCTCATTACTGAAGCGGGCGATGGTTTTCTCGTCCGCAGCAATTTCAGGCTTTAAGAGCTTTAAGGCCACATCTTCTTTTATTTTTTTATCAGCAACTCTGTAGACTTTTCCCATACCACCTTTGCCCAGCTCTTCAACGATCTCGTATCTTTTGGCAAATGTAGTACCTCTGGTCAATTCTTTGATGGGAGCTTGAACGGTCTCCGTATCAGGAGCAGAGATTTCTTCTGGAGAGATAAGCTGTGCAGCACAATTGCTGCAAAATCGGGAATCAGAAGGATTTTCGGTATCACATTTGGGACATTTCATGGGATCAAGCTTTTAGAGTTTGCATTTTTAGTTATGTCTCACCTAAGAATACAACAATTTATCTCGAAGATTTAAATCTCTCGAAAAATCCAGCCCACTGTTCTTGATAAAGAATAACAACAAATTAGAGCAGAGTCAAATATCCATCTATCTGGCCAATTCAATTAATTCTTTTTGTATACGGGGTATATATCCTTGGGGATATTCTTGTAAGGAAGTGTTGTCAGGTCAGCAGGACCCCACCCCGGCGCATCAACCTCAAATATAGCGCCAGCCAAACCGGTCTCATGAAAGCCCCTCCTGAAATGAACGCGTGACTTAAGGACAATTATATCAAGATCATCGAGTTTGATCCCGAGAGGGGCAAATATTCGAGGAGTCCTAACCTGCATGAGCTGTGGAGTGAGGATAACACGGTTGTTCTCTCCGAAGAGAAGCACAACCACTGCTCCCCTTCCATAATCGCCGATAAATTCCACTTTCCCTTCAACTCGGACGGGATTTCCTGCATATTTGTCAGAATAGCCTCCTAAATCTATGCTGACTTTATCCCCGACTTTGTGGCTTGCTCGTATCTTTTCAATTGCCTTTTCATCCCGGAGAGTGGCTATGCAGAAATTCTTTGCCCCTTGATTAATTAGCTCCTCGAGGATGTGCGTAGAGCCGCCTGTCCTGTCGCTGTGGTCTGCGATGATGACTGGGGTTTTTCCTGCGTTGACAGCTTCTATTGCCAAGGATACACCTTTTTTGGTCTTGGGAAGCTTTTTTCCAGCAAAGGTCTTTCTCATTCTCCAGATATAATCAGACATATCATCTGCAATCCTGTCTGCCAGCTTCTGGTCATTGTTGGTCACGACCATGACTGTCGCCCCAACATCAGGAACATCTGCATAGGCAAAACCAAAGGCAACGGAGACATAAGTACCAGGATTCCGATTTTCCCACCTGCGCGCACGCTCCATTATCTCCATAGCAGGAGACACGCCTGTTCCCTGATAAACACTGGGTGTGATCACGCCCGGTTTTCTGGTGGCCATGACTGGTTTGTAGTCACCCCGAATGGTCTTAATCATGACTCGAGCTGCCCGTTCCCCCTGGAGCGTTGTATCATAATGTGGATAGCGCTTGATTATAAAAACAGCATCAGCGGCATCTGATAACTCATGATCCTCGTTTGCATGGAGGTCGAGAGTAACCATGATCGGGATGTCACCGACCGCTTTCCGGACTCTTCGCACTATCTCAGCCTCAGGTTTGAGAATGCCGGATACGGCCATGGCACCGTGAAGAGATAGAAAAACACCATCGAGATGACCAGCTTCCATCAGGTCGGCCGCAATCAAGCCTGTGTACTTGTCAAAAGCCTCTTGAGTAATCCAACTTCCTGAGGAACCACCCCTTGCGCCGCGCGGAGACGTAATGCCGATGAGTTCTACCCCTCCATATTCCTCACACATATTTTTAAAGCCACCGATGTACCCGCTGTCGGTATTTAGAATATCACGGGTGGGCGGGCCGTAGAATTCCCAATCCTCGATAGTCGTTGGTCTTGGACAAAAAGTGCAAGTCTCATGTGAAAACTGGGCTACTGCAATTCTTACGGTTTTTCCTTCTTCCGTAATCGCCTCGCTTCCTAAGATAGAAAAGACGAGGAGAAAAGGAATAATCCCTAAAACAATTTTCCTTAACTTATTTTGTATCCGGCTTTGTCCCCGGAAAACTTGATGGTTCGCTGTATAATGCTTTGCTTTATTGCTCATTAGCACTTTCTCCTTTTTATTTAGTTACCTTTCTCTGTTTCGCAGAAATTTTATATCACTCAAACGACGGTAGGTCAATAATAACGGTGTTTAAAAGTTGAAAGGAGCCAGGCTATTTATCAAAACCTTCACTAATAACAGAATTGGAAATATTTGCTGTTTTCAAAAAGCACTTCACAATGATTTATAATATGTTTAAAATAATGAAGATGAACGACCTCAAGGAATTAACTCAAGGAAAGCATTATGGCTCGGTATAAACTGGGAGAGTACGATATTATCAAGGAACTCGGTAGAGGAGGAATGGGAGTTGTCTATCTAGCAGAACATCAGAGGCTCAAGAAGGAGTATGCGATCAAGATTCTGCCAAAAAAATTTGCTCAAGAAAGCGAGATGGTCCAGCGGTTCCACACAGAAGCCCGGGTAATGGCAGAGTTAAATCATCCCAATATTGTCAAAGTGGTGAATATGAGCTGCGAGGGCACGACTTATTATCTCGTGATGGATTATGTTGTTTCAGAAACAGGATCTCCCAAAAATCTTCATGATTATATGAGAGAGCAAGGCGGTAAGCTCACTGAAGAAGAGGCTGAGCGGATTGCTCTTGAAATACTGAGCGCTCTTGAATACGCGCATTCTTACTCATCCAAGGCTGCACCCAGCGGCATAATTCACAGGGATATTAAGCCTGCCAACGTCCTTTTGGACGAAAAGGGCACGGTGAAGGTCACGGATTTTGGTCTGGCCAAGATTCTCGGCGGTGACTATCCAGCTGCTACAAAAAGAGTTACTTTAACAGCAGAAGGTGTAGTGATGGGAACATATGATTTCATGAGTCCCGAGCAAAAAGAAGGTAAGCCTGTCGATGCCCGTTCCGATCTCTACGCTGTCGGGGTGATAATCTATTCCATGCT